>JYMV01025082.1_pt1 | contig 18916 bp, 15 predicted proteins | sample 338911 | NCBI WGS metagenome assembly JYMV01 (sample SAMN03354496, study PRJNA234377) | hydrothermal vent metagenome | biome: Deep sea; feature: Hydrothermal plumes at the Eastern Lau Spreading Center, Western Pacific Ocean; material: Seawater | place: Tonga | collected 2009 | depth 2000 m m
CTCGCGGGGCTTGGGCGCAGTCATCTCACAGGCGATGATGCCAAGTTCGTAGAGGATCACCAATGGACCCGCCATCAGCATCTGAGTCACCACATCCGGCGGGGTCAACATGGCACCCAGAAGTACTGCTCCGATGATGGCGTACTTGCGGTACTCTCGAAACGTATTGATCTCCATCAAACCGCTGCGGGTCAGGAAGATCATCACGAGCGGCAACTGGAACACGATCCCCATACCCAGGATGAGCGTGAATACAAGGCTCAGATATTCCTTGAGTGTGAATGTCGCCTGAAGCAACTCCGGATCACCATATCCACCGAGGAAGGAAAGCCCGACGGGAATCAACACCGTGTAGGCAAAGGTGACTCCCGACCCCATCAGCAGGAATGCAACGGGCAAGAACGGCCGTACAGCCTTTCTCTCTTTATCGAATAATCCTGCAGCGATGAACTTCCACATCTCGAACGTGACCCACGGAAGCGCCGCGACCAACCCCAGCATCAAGCTCAATTTGAGATAGGAGAAGAAAGCTTCTGAATAGGAGAGCAACGCGAGCGGTTTTGCCCCATTTCGCCATTCGAGCAGGTGAGCAGATGCTTGTTCGATGACCACTGATTGCCTGGCCACCGATTCGAGGATCTCGATCGCCTGAGGGTCTGGCAGCTCCGCTTGAGGATTCTGTTCCTGCTCGACCTCATCATCACTCGCCGCTTCCTGCGGTGCCTGTTTCCAGCTGCTCCAGCGAGCGGAGAGCAATTCCAGTTCATCGATGCACTGCTCGATCCGGGAACTTCCTCCCCATGGTAGGTCCACAGCACCCAGTCGTAACAGCTCGATGGATGCGAGCCATCGCTCGTGGGTGGAAGCCAGCATCCGTGACGTCGAGCGTGAAGGATCCAGCGCAACGAGGCGCTCCTCGATCAACCCGGCCATGCGCCCCAGGATCGGCGAGTTGCCCTGACTCTGACGGAACTGGTCCCACCGTTGCCACCAGTCATCGTCCGCCGCAGTGATCTGGAGCACCCTTCTTGCATCTGCATCGCTGACACCGTCGAGTTGCTGGCTCGCCTCGTTGATCTGTTGGTGCAGGTCTGCGATCTCCTGGCGGGCGGTGATCTGGGACATCGCCAGGCGGTGAGGTCCCGTCACCAGCTGCATCAGTTGATTCTGGAAGAAGAAAGCGACGATCCCGAACCCGATGACGATCATCAATGACCTGAATACCCGAGATCGAAGTTCCTCGAGGTGATCACCGAAGGACATCGTTTTCAGGTGGTCCTCTGGATCATCTGATGGGTTCTCGACCATCCGTACTTCCTCCAGCGAAAACTGGGACCTTGACCAGGGGCCATCTCGGGTTAGCGATGATGACCATCGCGACGGGGTGCCCTACCGAAAACTGACCACTCCGGATGCAAGGACGGCGGCGAGGATTCCCGCGCCGCCGTCGATACAGATCCAGCAACGACTCCCTAGAATTCTATGAACTCGAGCAATTCCTTTTCTCTCAGGATCGTGACACCGAGGTCACGTGCGAGATCGTACACTTCACTGTCTTCGTACCCCTTCAGGGCCACCACGAAGTCCGTATCCAGAGCGACCGAGTCGGAGATGGTACCCCCAAACAACTGGATCTTGCGGCTCATATCCTCGACGGAATAACGTCCATTGGTCGCTGAATCGCCGGCAAAGACGAAACTGGGGACGTCATCACTGTCGTAGAAGGGGCTGGTGATCATGTCACCCGAGGAGATCGGATTGAAACGATCCAGGTTGCCCAGGATGGCGACCTCCGAGAAATCTTCTTGAACGTTCAACACCTCGATCTTGCCCTTGCTGATGCGCTTACCACCCTTCTGGTAAGTGAACACATCGAACACGAGTCCACGTCGCATCCGGCCCTTGGTACCGACATTGATCCAGGCCTTGCCCAGTTCCTCGGAGACTCTCACCACTTCACCATCGGGCTCGACCATGGCAAAGGTCTGCTCTCGGACGATCTCACGCTTGAGTTCCTCGATGCGATCATTGGAGCGCTGGAGCAGGTTCTGTGAGATGCTCAGATCCCTCTGCAACTTGTAGACCACTGCACTGTGATCCTGCTCGAGGCGTTCAACCTCTTCGCGCAGTGTGCTGCTGTCCTCGCGCGCGCGGGTTCTGCTCTGTTCGAGCTGGACTTGCAGGTCGTTGGCCTGGGAACGCAGAGAGTCGATCTCCTCATTGAGCTGGGAACCGAGGTTGCTCTTCGAAACGACCACTTCCTGGTACTCGTTATCCTTCGCCTCAGCTGCGGCTCGTTGGCTCTGTAACTCGTTATTGAGGAATCGGATCGTGTCTATAGAGTCCGAGTAGATCTCGGTCAGCGAACCGTACTCGAGTGGATTGTTGGATCCTCTGGCAGTTGCGATATCGCTACCTGCCTTCTCGATCATCGCCTCTATCTCTGCAGTCGGCACTACCGTCTCATCCGTACCGTGAATCAGAACACGAAGTTCGTTTCTCTCCGTGGTGTGCTCTCGAATCGATGCTTCCTTCGACTTCACCGCATCCTCAGCATTGGCCAGTCGAGTGGTGGTCACCTGGTGATCGCTGTTTTGCTGGAACACGACAAAACAGAGCACCAAGATGCCGACCAGTGAAACGATAAGAAAAGAGAGCTGAGCTCCCCCCTGGTTGCGGGCCATCGGGTATCCTCCCTGCAGGTGCCGCACAGGATGCGGACCCGGCCACTATCGTCGATCCAGGCCCCGGCATGGTGATGCCTGGCCCCGGCAGCGACTCGGTTATGGTTCATTTCCTTCCTGATCCCCATCGACTCCACGGTGGCCACAGGACCACCGGAGAAGTCGAACGACGCACTACGCCCGCGAGAAGCCCCGGCACTACCGGGAGCATCCCCTGACTCGCACGTCTCAGGGACTGGAAGCGATGATCCTACGCCGGAGCCGCCAGCGGGTCAAGCAGCCCAGAAGGCCTCGTTGCCGCCCGGGAGCCTCTGGGATAGGTTCTGTTGCAGACCCGGTGTGATCCGGGCCTACCTTGCCCCTCCCAGGCCCGATGGCGCTGGAACCAGAATGCAGGAGTGCTGAAGGCAAACCGAGCCATCCGCACCCGGAAAGCGAAACCTTGTCCCGGACTCTTTTCCTCATCGACGGCAGGTACCAGATCTACCGCGGTTTCTTTGGCATGGCGCACCTCACTGACAGCCGGGGAAGACCTGTCGGTGCTGTTTACGCCATCGCAGATCTGCTGCTTCGTCTGTGCAGAGATCACCCCGTGGACCTGTGGGCGATTGCCATGGAATGCGATGGGCCAACCTTCCGCCACGAACGCTACGATCTGTACAAGGCAAATCGTGAAGCAATGCCTGAAGCACTGAGTACACAGTTGCCCATCATCGACAGGATGCTGGAGGCGTTCAAGATACCGATCCTCCAGTCCCCTCACCATGAAGCGGATGATTGCATCGCAACGATGGCCACCAGAGCCGCATCGCAGCAGATCGATGTGCGTTTATTGACCAAGGACAAGGATCTGGAACAGGTCCTCTCTGACCGCGTAAAATTTCTCGATGTCGCGACTGGAGAACTTTACGGGCCCGAAGAATTGCAGACCAAGAAGGGCATCCTTCCGCATCAGGTGATCGCATACCAATCTCTGGTCGGCGACTCCTCCGACAACATTCCAGGAGTCAAAGGGATCGGTGCCAAGGGCGCAGAAAAGATCCTGTCTGTGGTCGAAGATCCAGCAACATTGCTCGAGGATCCTGTGCCGGACGGTATCCCCCCTGCAGCTCTCAAGAAGATTCGTGCGCAACCGGAGCAGTTGCAACTCGCGAGAGATCTGGTGACCCTCTCGCTGGTCACTCCACTCGATCAGGGCCCTGGCGATTTGACCCGGATCGCCCCCGACCGAGTTCAATTGAGGGAACTGTTCCAGGAACTCGGGTTCAACAGAATCCTCGACATGATGAACAAACCCGTCGAGGAACAGGCTAGCCTCTTCTCTGCTGCGGAGACAGAAACCACCGCCGAGTCCACTGCGGATGCAGTCGTGGAAGTGGCTTCAGAATCGCACCCGGCTGAACCGCAGGAGGCTGTCGATTATCGCCTCGTCACCGACATCCAGGAACTGGATCAGGTCATCGAACGGTGTCGTTCAGCGGGAATCTTTGCCTTCGACACGGAGACAAATTCCCTCGACCAGATCGGCGCCACCGTTGTTGGCTGTAGCATCGCCGTGGAGGCCGCCGAAGCCTGGTACATCCCATTGAGAAGCCCCGGCAAGGAACCACCGATCGCCCGGGAAGATGTTCTGGAGCGACTTCGCCCTCTGCTCGAGGATCCGACCGTCGGCAAGATAGGACAGAACATCAAATTCGATTCCCAGGTGATGAGAAACGAGGGGGTCGTGCTGTCGGGGATCTCTGGAGACCCGATGATCGCCGCTTATCTGATCAATCCGGTGCGTGGCCGCTACGGTCTCGATGCGCTGGTCGCCGAGCGTCTAGGCCACACCATGATCCCGATCCAGCAGATCATCGGCGAGGAAGCGGTGGAGACATCGATGGATCAGATCGAACCGGAGAAGATCTGTAACTATGCCGCAGAGGACGCTGACTGGACCCTTCGACTGCACCGGGATCTCGCCCAGGAGATCGAGCAGCATCACCTGAAAGAGGTATTCGAGGAGATTGAACTGCCCCTCGTCGAGGTCCTTGTGTCGATGGAACGCGAGGGAATCTCGATCGATCTGGATCGTCTCAAGCAGCAGCAGCGGGAACTCACCACGGAACTGGAACAGATCGAGGGACGCATTCACGAGCAGGCTGGTGGCACCTTCAATATCGCCAGCCCCAAGCAATTGCAGAAGATTCTCTTCGAGCAACTCGAACTGCCCACCAAGGGGCTATCCAGGACAAAGACTGGCGTCAGCGTCAAGGCGGAGACTCTCGAGGAACTCGCCTCCCGGCATCCGGAGATCGAACTCCCGGCATTGATTCTTCGCTACCGATCCCTCTCCAAACTGATCTCTACCTACGTCGTGGCGCTCCCCGGGCATGTGCACCCACAAACCGGCAGAATCCACACTGATTTCCGTCAGACGGTGACCGCCACGGGCAGACTGGCCTCGAATCGCCCCAATCTCCAGAACGTACCGATTCGGTCTGACGAGGGCAGAAGGATCAGGCGCGCGTTCATACCGAACCGCGAGGGATGTGTCTTCGTCTCGGCAGATTATTCACAGGTTGAATTGAGATTGCTCGCACACCTCACCGGTGACGAGGGCCTCATCTCTTCCATCGAAGCGGGAATCGATATCCACTCCTCGGTTGCTGCGAAGATTCACAACAAGAGGGTCGATGAGGTCAGTCGAGATGAGCGGGCTGCGGCGAAGGCGGTCAACTTCGGGCTGATGTACGGCATGGGAGCACGTGGCCTCTCCCGCGATGTCGGGATTTCTGTCGCAGAAGCGAAGCAATTCATCGAAGCATACTTCGATGGATTCCCCCGAGTCCGGGACTGGATGGAAGAGACCAAACGGAAAGCGAGGGAGACGGGAGAGATTCGAACACTCTCGGGTCGGAGACGACCAATCCCCGAGATCCAGTCTCGACTGCCGCGCGAGAGAGCCCAGGGTGAACGCTTCGCCATCAACAGCGTGGTTCAGGGTTCCGCTGCTGACCTGATCAAGAAAGCGATGATCGAGGTCCACCGGGAAGCACTCCGACGTGGAAACGAAGCCAGGATCCTGCTCCAGATTCATGACGAGTTGTTGCTCGAGGTTCCCGAACCTCTCGCTCCAGAATGCGCCAACTGGTTGAAGGAGGTGATGGAGGGAGTGATGAAGATCTCGGTCCCTCTCGAAGTTGAGGTCAGTATCGGCAAGGACTGGTTCGATGCCTCGAAATGAAGATGTGAAGCGCACGGAAGGAATCGGGTCTTCCTGGACGGTCGGCCTCACCGGCGGTATCGGATCGGGAAAGAGCACCATCGCTCGAACCTTCGAGGCACTCGGCGCCCACAGGATCGACGCAGATCAACTGGCTCACGAGGTTCTGGATGATCCTGCAGTGATGGTGGAAGTGGAAGATAGCCTCGGAAGTGGCCTGAGGGCCGCTGACGGCACCCTCGATCGCGATGCCATCGCCCAGCGAGTGTTTGCCGACGAAGCCTCTCTGAAGTTGCTGGAGGCGATCATCCACCCCAGAGTCAGGAATCGCATCGAGGATAGGCTTGCACAAATAGCCCGGATGGGGTTCGATGACCGCAGTCCCCTCCCAGGAGGGCGGCCGTTGATCCTCCTTGACATTCCTCTTCTCGAAAGCTCCCCCCTCCACAAAGTTGTTGATCAAGTGCTCTTTGTGGATGCTCCAGATGAGCAGCGGGAAGGCCGAGTTCAGAAGTCGAGGGGCTGGCGCCCAGGGGAGAGGGAAACAAGAGAGGCGGCACAGCTTCCTCTCGAGCAGAAAAGAGATGCCGCAGACGGTGTGATCTCCAATCCGGACGGTGTGTCCGCCGATGAGATCGAAGAGCAATGCCAGGAATACATCCAGCAGTGGATAGTCCACTGCACTGAATTCCCGGAATGAGAATATCGAGGTGAACTGCCGATGACTCCACGTCCATCGAAAAAATCCGGTGAGGATGATAAGAACGGCCGGGGTACTCGCTCGACCACTTCTCGCTCAAAGAAAACAGGCCGACGTCCAAGCAGATCAGCCAGCGGCGGGATACCTTCCCGAAAAAAGACCACCCGCAAGCAATCGCCTCCGCCTCCCGAGTTCGAGGGGCTGCCGATGGATGTTGAGGATCTCGACGAGGTCCCGGTGGCTCCGTCCAGCCAGATGCCTGTACTGCATCTCTCGGAGATGCACAAGATGACGATGGCCGAACTTCAATTGATGGCCCGCGACGAGGGCCTTGAGGAGATCGCAGGAATGAAGAAGCAGGATCTCATCTTCGAGATCCTGAAGAAAAGGGCACAGGCCTCGGGTGTGATGTATGGCGAAGGTGTGCTGGAGGTACTTCCCGACGGCTTTGGATTTCTTCGCTCGCCGCGTTACTCATACTATCCCGGTGCCGATGACATCTATGTATCGCCATCGCAGATCCGCCGCTTCGGGCTAGTCACAGGCACCGTCATCCAGGGACAGGTTCGGCCGCCAAAGGAGGGTGAACGATATTTCGCCCTGCTGCAGGTCGATGCGATCAATTACGAGGATACAGAAAACGTTCACAACAAGGTCGTCTTCGACGACCTCACACCGCTGTATCCGGACGACCGGTTTCAGATGGAGACCGAGAAGACCGTGATCGAGACTCGAATCATCGATCTGGTCACGCCGATCGGTAAGGGCCAGAGGGGCCTCATCGTCGCTCCTCCCCGCACCGGTAAGACGGTCATCCTTCAGTTGATCGCCAATGCCATCGCCACCAACCACCCGGATGTCGATTTGATGGTGTTGTTGATCGATGAAAGACCTGAAGAAGTGACCGACATGGAGAGAAATGTCCGTGGTGAGGTGATCTCATCGACCTTTGACGAGCCCGCCAGCCGCCATGTACAGGTTGCCGAGATGGTCATCGAAAAAGCTCGACGACTCGTCGAGTATGGCCGTGACGTGGTGATCCTGCTCGACTCGATCACCCGACTGGGCCGTGCCTACAACAACGAGGCGCCTCACTCGGGACGGATCCTCTCCGGTGGTGTCGATGCCGGAGCACTGCAGCGCCCCAAGAGATTCTTTGGTGCAGCCAGAAATATCGAAGAGGGTGGTAGTCTGACCATCTTGGCCACTGCACTGATCGACACCGGATCCCGGATGGACGAGGTGATCTTCGAAGAATTCAAGGGCACAGGAAACATGGAGCTTCACCTCGATCGACGCCTTGCTGATAAGCGGGTATGGCCGAACTCGCAAGGAGGAGCTGTTGATGAGCGCCGAGGAGATCAAGCGTCTCTGGATCCTGCGCAAGGTACTCAATGACATGAACCCGGTCGACGCGATGGAGATGTTGAAGGCCAAGTTGATGCAGACCGATTCCAATGTCGATTTCCTGCTGGCCTTGAACACTGAACGGCAGGATTGAAGCCAGCCGACAGGTGATGTGAAGTGGCCATCAGCCGTTGGTGCGAACCACCATCGTCAAGGTCCTAGGCTCTTGATGTTTCTCATTGAGAACCCGGACAGAAATTCTGAACTGCGGCGGCACATATGCGGCTCGAAAGCGAAGTCCTCCGGGATCCTGATCCCATCCGCTCGAATTGATCGGCTCCTTCATGAAGAGCCTACCGGCTTCGTTGTAGAGCATCGTGAATTCGGCAGAGGGGAAAGTGCTGCCTCCGTCTGTCCAGATGTACAACTTGTCGCCTGGGCGTAACTGCGAAAATTTGATCCTGCTGTTGGTGTAATTGAACTGCACAGGAAGGTTCTCTCCCGTGGTCAGATTCCGCACCCCTGCACGAGCGTTGGTGCGCAGTGTCGACTGAAATCCTCCATACAGAAACTTCTTCGCAAGTGTTCCATTTCGAGGTCTCAGATCTCGATCCTCCGAGATGACCAGCTCCGGTGTAATTTCAACCGAGGGACTCATGAATCCACCGGGACGGTCGTCGAACTGATTGTCGTAGTAATATTCGATCCTGAAATCCGTCACATTGGAGCACAACTCAACAATTTTTTTGCGTACCCTGACCTCGGTTGACCTGTAATTGTTGAGGCCAAGATCGACATAACGAATCACCTTCAACAACACCAGCGATCGACTCTCCTGATAGGTGAGTTCCTCATCTGCACTGATCTTGCCATCGAGGCCAGCAGAATCGCCTATCTCCAATTTTCTCGGATCAGCGAGAAAGTACTCCACATTTGCAAGACGAATGATTCCATTCACCTCGACAGCTGCCTTGAAGTATATGGAATCATTCCAGTGCTCTTCAGGCTCTTCCGGGCGAGGGTCCACTAGAATGTACTTCCGCTCGAACAGGATCGCCGACTCGTCGTAACGGCCTTGCGTGCCACCCTCCAGGTTTGGCCCTACATCCTGATCCTTCAGTTCCTCGCCCTCATCCCAGTAATTCCTTGATCTCCCCTGGTCCTGATAGAACTCGAGGGAAGCGGTCGGCACCATCTTCGAGAGGTTCTCGTTGATATCGTCGAGGGCGTATCTGAACTTCTGATACGTCTCGACAGTGGTGATCGTGGAGTCATACATGCGCTGCGAGTCTGTCCCCACCTGTGAGATGATGAGCGAGATGATCGCTGCGAGTGTCAGCGCAACGAGCAACTCGAGAAGCGTGAAGCCCCCATCCTTTCGGAGGGCATCCGGCTCATCGATGGACAAGGATCTGGTTCTCGTAGATCGGCTCCGCACTTGTTGTTCCTTCCCGGAATGACCGGAATACTAGGATGTCCACCTCGTACAGGTCACCCGACGGTACGAAGTTCCGGCTGTCGGGGTACTGCAAATCCAGGCTACCATCCTGCCTGGCCGGGCGGATGGCAAAGGCGAACGAGTACTGCGAGATGGGGTCAGTGTCTGTAACGTTGTAATCGCTGGCCCACTCTTCATCGAAAAACCTGTTGCTCAGATAGTAGACCCTTCGAACATCTATCGTCTCGAAAGTCTCGAAACGGTTGGTGATTTCCCGATCGTCCCTATCGTCATCGGCACGCATCACATTTCCGTTGCCGTTGGCCGGCGCCTGAGAGGTTTCATCCTTCACCTCTCGCGTTTCCCCCGACTCGTAAACCTCCCATATCGATCCATCAGATTCAGGAAAAACAAATGTCTTTCCCCGCTCATAAAAGGCATCTCGAGGCTGTGAGGCCTTTCGGTCAGGATCAGGACTCGGCAACAGAATGTAATAATCTGCACCCGGACGAGCATCCCTGACCTTCTCGGGGAGAGGATCCTGAACGCCGTCATGACTGAAGATGAAGTAGGTCCACTTTCCATCGGGGCTCTGGCGCTTTCGCTCGCGCAGGCCGGCGCGAATTGCCTGTTCCACTGATTTGGTGATGATCACCGCATTGGTGGTCTCGACAGCCTGCTTACCTGATCGCATGGCAACGGGAAACACTGCGAGAAGCCCGAGCAGACCGACGGTCAAGATGACCACCGCCAGCAGAATCTCGAGAATCGTGAATCCTTCTTCTGTTGGTCTGGACGGGGTCATCAGATGGCCTCTCCGACCTTGCTGACGACCCTACCGGTCGGGCGGATATCGATGAAGCAATCCCTCATGTCGCCCTTCTGGTGAAGGATCATGTCTCCACCACTGGGAGGATCGGACTGGAATCTGTAACTGGGAACATCATTGAGCAAGCCAAAATCGATGGTCCCGTCAGCCAACAGGGTGATGTAGTAGTCCTCGCGTTCGAGCTTCCACCTATCCGCTGGCAACTCTCTCACCTGGCCTTGCAGCAACTCGGGTATCTCTTCATAGATACAACCGGCGCAGGGCAAATCGTAGGTGATGTGTTCGGCGTCTCGGACATTGATGGAGCGCAATCCACCGACGAAGCCCCCCATATCCTCTCCCTTGGGGTGTCGATACAGTCGGACTCCCTTCTTGAGGAATACGACCGAGTACTTCTGCTTCTTGGTCACGGCGTTGTTTCTCGCCTCATTGACCGTGCTCACGATGATGGCTGCGGCATTCTCGATTCGACGATCCTGAAAGATTGCTGCAATGGCAGGGGCGATGAAGCCTGCAGCGACGATGATGATGCCGATGGTGACGATCATCTCGACCAGTGTGAATCCAGGCTGAGATCGATTTCCGGTCTGGAGCGTGGCCACCACTACCCCCCCTGCCAGTTCGAGATCAAATCCTCGTAGGATTCTTCAGACGAATGACCGGACGATCCGTGACTCCAGATGTCGAACTCCCTGGTGTTCTGCGGACCGGTCCCGATGGTTCCCTCGCCTACATCCCTGGGATCCTCGCTGTGGACCTGAACTTCATCATCCCAGTCGAGGTGCGACTCCCCGTCGCTCTGCGGGCTATATCCGGAATCCCCCTTGGAGACATCGTCGTAATGAACCGGCTCACCCCAGGCATCGAGCAACTGTCTGGCAGTTTCATCTCCATCGGAAGCCGCTGAGAGTTCGTCGCTTCGGAACTGGATCATTGGCGGATCCTCGCCGATGACACGGATCTCACCGTTTGGCTTGGTCCGGGTGAGAATCAACGGCTGCGACAAGGTGAATGTCAACGCCGCTCCCCCCGTCAAGAATGACCCCTGATCCGTGATCAGGTCATTCCCATCCAGGCCATCGGTGGGAAAGCCCCCCACCTTGGAATGGAACTGGTCGATCACCAGACTGACACGGGCAATCAGCGCCTCGGTTCGAGCGATGGAAGCTTTTTCAAGGTAACTCCCGGTACCCACGGCGAGCATCGACATCAGGAAGACGATCAGTGCGATGGTGACCATCAGTTCGACCATCGTGAAGCCTGCAACTGAAGATGGTTGCCGTTCTCCCCTGGCATGCCTGCTCGGCTCGGGACGAGGGTTACCAGTTTCCGATGTCATCGTACTCCTCGCCTTCCTCGGGGATTCCAAAACAGGCCTCGTTCTCTCCATCTCGGCCCGCTGACCAGAGGTCGTAGCCAGATCTACGAATCATCCAGTCTTCCTTCACTCGTTTGGATTTATTCTCGCGGTAGATGTAAGGACTTTTCCAGGGGTCAAAGTAGAATTTTTCTACATCTGGATCGTACAGATCATCGCGGCCCACGACCTTGTATTCGCCATCGAAGTCCTCATCGACAATCACGATCATGTCAGTATCGAGTTCGATGTAAGGGGAGTTCTTTCCGCCACGACCCTGAGGAGGTCTCTCGCCAGCGATGTTCTCGTACATCGCCGGAAATCCGTTGAAATCCTCAGGATCTCCAACCTGCAGATTCCAGCCGGGGTAAACCCCCTCATCGCGGTTGTACATCTCCAGCGCATTCTTCAGGCTTGAGATGTCGTTGGCAGCTTGTGCCTCTTCCGCCTTGCGCATAGCTTGCTGAATCATCTTGGTCACCAGAGTTGAAAGCACTGCGATGATCGCAACCACGATCATCAATTCGATGAGGGTGAAACCCACATCTCTACGACGTTCATTGGAGTTCGTACCATCAATTGAAGAGTCCCCACTGCTGTTGGGGATCAACTTGAAGATCATCCGGTATTCCCTTCCGAGAGAATGTCGCCCTCTCGGAGTCTGGGACGGACTCCGAAGCTGAGGGCTCACGCCCGGCGCTATGCCGCGCGGTCCCTTCATTGTGACTGTGCAGGTGAAAGAGGCAAGCCCCCCTGGAACAGGTTTGGCCACCAAATCAGTCCAGGAGATCGCACTCGGCCAGATGGCGGCGATGGTTCAAGCGTCGATCATATATTCTTCGATGAAGCCTGTATCGAGGTTGCCCTTGACGAAGTGGAAGTGATTCAGGACCTCTCGATAGAATGGAATCGTCGTGTGGACACCTTCGATCACGAACTCGTCGAGAGCCCTGAGCATCGTGCGAATCGCCTCCTCGCGGGTTTCTCTGTGTACGATCAATTTCCCCAGCAGGGAGTCGTAGGTGCTCGGGACGGTATAGCCGGCATAGACATGGGAATCAAAGCGAACCCCCATACCCCCGGGAACCCTCATCTGCGTGATCATGCCAGGCGATGGCGAGAAGCCGTTCGCCGGATTTTCAGCATTGATCCGGCACTCGATACAATGGCCCTGGATCCGTACATCCTCCTGTCGATACCGAAGTGGCGATCCAGCAGCGATCCTGATCTGTTCCTGGAGAAGATCGATCCCCGTCACCATCTCTGTCACTGGATGCTCCACCTGGATCCTCGTGTTCATCTCGATGAAGTAGTAGTTCCCATCGGGGTCGAGCAAATACTCGATGGTACCTGCGCCACGATAGCCTGCTGCGAGGGTCAACTCCTTGGCACTTGTTCCCATCCGTAATCTGAGATCATCGTCGACCGCAGGAGACGGACTCTCTTCCATCAACTTCTGATGGCGCCGCTGAAGAGAACAATCTCTCTCTCCGAGTTGGATGACACTTCCGTACGAATCTGCCATCACCTGGATCTCGACATGACGCGGTTTCTCGATGTATTTCTCGATGTACACGTCTGAGTTCTTGAAGGCAATTTTCGCCTCGCTTTTGGCAGCCTGAAATGCACCTGAAAGGGTCGACTCATCCGTGGCTACCCGCATTCCTCTACCTCCGCCGCCCGCGACAGCCTTGATCAGCACCGGGTAGCCGATCTCCCGGGCCACTGCTTTCGCCAGTTCCTCATCGGAGATCACTCCCTCGGAGCCAGGTACCACGGGGACTCCGACCTTCAGCGCCAGTTCTCTTGCCGCCGCCTTGTCGCCGAGTTGCCGGATATTCTCGACGGTCGGGCCGATGAACTGGATCCTGCAGGACTGGCAAATTTCTGCAAACTGAGGATTCTCGGACAGGAACCCGTAACCCGGATGGATCGCCTCCACATCTGAGATTTCTGCAGCAGCGATGATCTTTGAAATATCGAGGTATGAATTCTCACTCGGAGCAGGACCGATACAGATCTTTTCATCTGCAAGATCGAGGTAAGCAGCACCACGATCTGCTTCCGAGTAGACCACCACCGACTCGATATCGAGTTCGCGACAGGCGCGAATGATTCGAAGAGCTATTTCGCCACGATTGGCAACCAGGATTCTAGAAAATGGCTTCATCCGCTCAACTCGATCTCAGGAGAAGAGAAACAGGGGTTGGCCGTACTCGACGGGCTTGCCATCATCGACGAGAACCGAGGCCACGACTCCGGCTCGGTCTGACTTGACCTCGTTCATCACCTTCATCGCCTCGACGATACACAGCACCTGTCCCTCCTGTATCTGATCACCCACCTCCACAAATGGCTCCGTTCCGGGACCGGGCGAGCGAAAAAAGGTACCCACCATCGGGGATTGTATCGTCAGTTCCGGGTCGATGCCGGGCTCTGCTGCCATCACCTCACCCTGCACAGCGGAGCTCCCGGGTGGCGTCCCGGCAGCGGGTATCGTTGTCATCGAGACGACCTCACGAGTCGATTCAGGCCGCTTGCGAAGCCGGATTCGTTGATCTCCATCGACCACTTCCAACTCCTCGAGCTGGTTGCGATCCATCAGTTCGATCAATTCCTTGAGGCGTGAGGTTTCCACGGTTGGCTTCCGGTCATGCTGGGAGTCCTCTACTGGCAGAACTCCGATGGAGGGGCTCATTCGCCCCGACCCCGTGGATGGTAGGGATCCACCCGGGAGCGGTCAAGCCTGCCCGCATTACTGGCACACCGATGTCGTTACCCTAAAATGCAGATCCTGTGGCTCACTCCACAGTGGAGCCCCGAGGTCTCTACCTACCTCCGGAAACTGGATCCGGGAATCGCGCAGGTCAGATACTAGAAATGACGAAAATGGTACTCACCCCAGGCAGAGATCTCTCCCGACCGCCGAAATCGGCCCGCTTCAGGGTCCGACAGAAGCAGCGAAACCGCCTGGATCTGTGGCTTCAGGCGCGCCTCGGCTGGAGTTCTCGCAGCAAGATCCAGAAACTGATCTCGCTCGGTCGGGTTCTCCTCAACGGATCCACAGCCAGACCCTCGACTCGAGTCCATCGCAATGACGAGGTCGAGGTGATGCTCGAGACCGGTTCCGAGACGGATCTTCCCTCCGATCGGCTGCCAGTGTTGCAAGAGGACCCGTGGATCATGGTCGTCGACAAACCCTCAGGGATGCTGGTGCATCCGGTTGGCAAGACTCACTCAGGTACCGTCATCGATGGACTGCATCGGCAGTGGCGAGCCCTCAATGAGCGATCTGCGCGACAGGTGATCCCGCGCCTGTGCCACCGCCTCGATCGGGAAACCTCAGGATTATTACTGCTGGCGAAAACCGTTGAAGCGAGAAGGCAACTTCAGGAGTTCTTCGAGAAGGACCTGGTTCAGAAGGCATACCTCGCTGTCGTCGAAGGAGTCCCGGAATTCGAGTCCTTCGAGATCGATGCTGGTGTTTCGGCACACATCGATCGTAGCCGACACCGGGACCATCGCCTTGCCCGAGCGGATGATGTCGCGGGAAAACCATCTCTCACCCGCTTTCAGATTCTCGCAGTTGGAGATGGCATCTCGGTTCTTCTGTGCAAGCCCATCACCGGTCGGCAAAATCAGATTCGTGTCCATCTGCAGGTCGCAGGACACCCGATCCTCGGCGATCAAGGCTACGGTCAGACGCAACAGTCCTTGCATGATCGTGGCGGCCGACTGCCCGAGCAGATCCCGTATCCAGAGCGAGCGCTACTCCACAGCTTCCAGTTGCGCTTCCCGCACCCCGTCTGGAAATTACCTACCGAGGTCCGGTGTCTCCCTGCGGGCGACCTGGCACCTCTGCTGGCGGATCTCGCCGTCGATCCGACCAGACTCCCGCCGCTGGGAGCCGATCGACAAGTCGGCGGAACCGCTTGCCAAGCGGGATCTGTCGGCCCCTGATGGGTGACCGTGCAGAAGCCGATCAGATCCCGATACTTTCAGTGTCCGGGAGCAGTGGAAGCAAGGACCGAGAAGAGGGAGGACCTCACCGATGAAGATCGCCGTGTGCATGAAGCGAGTCCCCGATACCGCAACCCGTCTCAGTTTCGCTTCGGATGGGACCTCGATCGACACATCCGAGGTGCAGTGGGTCATCAGTCCTTACGGTGAACAGCACGGCGATGGAACCGTGACCGTCGTCTGTGTAGGACCCGAGTCATCGACAAAGGAACTGCGGAAGGCGCTCGGCATGGGTGTCGACGATGCTGTGCTGGCCACTTCCGATGAGCCGCTCGATCCGATCCAGACTGCTCGAGCCCTTGCAGCGGTTCTGTCCAAACGGGGTGACGACCTCATCTTGTTTGGCCGCCAATCGGTCGATTCTCAGGGAGCACAGGTGGGCGCCCTCGTCGCACGCCTCCTCGGCCATCCCTTCGTCAATGACATAGCAGCGATGGCAGTGACCGATGGCAAGGTTCGAATCGAACGAGAAGTAGAGGGAGGTAGGGAAGTCATCGAGGGACCGCTTCCTGTCATCGTCGGTGCCGACAAGAGTCTCAACGAACCTCGCTATCCGAAACTCAAGGAGATCATGCTGGCAAAAAAGAAACCGATCGAAACGGTCCCCTGCGACGGCGGTGCGCCCTCTCTCGAGACAATTGCTCTCACACCTCCTCCGCCACGCCCGGAGGGTCGCATCATCGGTGAAGGGCCTGAAGCAGTGGAAGAACTGATCCGCGTGTTACGCGAAGAAGCCAAGGTCATCTGATGCGATCCAGGAGGAAGCCATGAAGATCATCGTCTGGATCGAATTCAGTCACGGCAAGGTCAAGTCCGCCAGTCTCGAAGCTCTCGGCAGCGCCAGGACGCTGGCAGAGTCTGCCTCGGGTGAGGTGACCGCAGTGCTGTGCGGACCCGGTGCCGGTCAGGCTGCCTCATCGATGGTGACCGCAGGAGCTCACCGCATCGTCACGATCGAGGGTGAGTCCCTCTCAGATTCTCATGTCGATGCCATCGCAACCGAAGTAGCTCAACTCGCCACAGCAGAGTCGGCATCCATGTTGATGGCTTCGGCTACTTCAGGTGGCAAGGAGGTGATCGCTCTGACCGCAGGCAGTCTGGGAACCGCGGTGGCTGCAGATTGCATCTCCATTTCACATGAAGGAGATACCTATTGCATCGAGCGACCCGTTTACGCGGGTAAGGCAATTCTGCGCCAGAAGGTGGTCTCTGACCCCGCTGTCATCTCGCTTCGCCCTAATTATGGAAAACAGGTTGAGCGTGAGGCAGCGACGGTGACCGAACAGCAGGCCACTGCTGGTTCGGTAATGAAACGCACCGAGTTCATCGAGGGTAGCGCCGCAAAGGTGGAACTGACCGAAGCTGAAATCATCGTCTCCGGAGGTCGCGGGCTGAAGGAGCCAGAGAATTTCGCCTTGCTGGAGAGCCTCGCAGATCTACTCGGGGGGGCAGTTGGAGCTTCTCGCGTTGTCGTCGATGCCGGGTGGCGTCCCCACTCCGATCAGGTGGGTCAGACGGGAAAAACGGTCAGCCCGAAGCTGTACATCGCAGTCGGTATCTCTGGAGCCATCCAGCACCTGGCGGGGATGTCTTCGTCTCGAACCATCGTCGCCATCAACAAGGATGCAGCAGCCCCCATCTTCCAGGTCGCGACATACGGCATCGTGGGAGATCTGTTCGAGGTGATCCCTCGCCTCGAATCCGAACTCAGGGCGGTTCTCCAGTGACCGGGAGGACCGGCGTGAATCGTCCCTGAGGGGGTTTTCTTGCCATCCTGGAGCTCATCTGACGCGGTCTGGCTCCGCTACCCCTTGCGGCACCATCGGCGCTGACATCGTATTCTTCTCGGGAGCAACCCCACTTTTGAGGGGCTCCAGGGAGGATCGAAGTGCACCTGATCATCGTCCAGGGACCGGGTCGAGGACAGCGGATCGTGCTCGGATCAGAGCCGGTCCACATCGGTCGTGATCCCAGTAACGATCTCATCGTCGATGACACCCGCGCGTCTCGGAAGCATGCGCAGGTGATCCCCTCCGGGGACGACAGCTGGTTGCTGAGGGATGGCGGCAGTCGTAACGGGACTCTTCTCAATGGAGAGATCATCGACCGCACCATCCTGGAAGCCGGAGATGTGATCGAGATCGGTGACTGCCGCATAGCAGTTCATGCCGTACAGGAGCACCTGAGTACTTTTTCAGTCAAGGTCGACCCGGAGAGTCTGCAGAAACAACTTCGTGACAGCGCCACGAGCCATCAGGGGACAAAGAGCCTACAGGAGGCACTCTTCGAGGTGGGTTTACTGGCGCAGACAGATCTGCCGCCAGAGGAGCTGGTGAGACAGGTCGTCGCTGTCATCCGCAGTGGCGTGCACTTTGAATCCTGGGGCTGGATCCGCTGGGATGATGACACCGGGCCCCATGCCATAGGAGATCGCGACGGAAAGCCCCTCGATCTCGATGGGCTCGATCCAAGCCGCACTCTCATCGAAGCAGCGCGCCGCCGCCGCGAGGGGATGATCTCCTCACAGGTAGGGGAAGCGTTCGAGGCGAGCGTCTGTCTTCGCAGGAAGCAGGCACTTTCGGCCCTGTCATTACCCCTGGCGGGCCGAGGAGAAAATGCCACGGTGCTTTACCTGGAACGGGGAACAGGCACACGACCCTTCCAGGCTGAAGAGCTCCAGTGGGTTGCGGCTGTCGCAGCCCAGCTCGCCGTGGGCCTGCAAAACTCGCGTCTCTTCGTCGAGTTACGTCAAGCCCATGACGAACTGCTGGCCAGTCGCGAGCTGTTGTCGCGTCAGGAGAAGATGGCGGCGATAGGCCGCCTGGCGAGCGGATTCGCCCATGATCTCAACAACCCGCTCGCATCGGTGATCGGATTCCTGCAACTGGCCAGTCGCTCGATCGAGTCGAGCGGCGACGACTCACGTACAGTGCAACACCTTCAACGCGCCCAGGATGCTGCGGATTTCTGCCGTGCGCTGTGTCGAAACCTGCTGGCATTCGCCCGAACTCGCCCGTTCAAACCAGGCAGCGAGGCCCCCTTCCCCATCGCAGAGGCGATCGAAGGAACTCTCGCCATCTGTGAGGCGAGATTGCGCGATGCCGGAGTCACGACCGAAATCGATCTGGAGAAAGACCTGGTGCTGACCGGCGATGCCACTGCCCTCCAGCAGGTGATCATGAATCTGGTTCTCAACAGCGCCGATGCAGTGCGTGAATCGGGGCAGGGCACGACAATCACGATCCAGGGCAGAAAATGTCCCGACGGTGGAATCGAACTACTCATCGAGGACGACGGTCCCGGCATGCCTCCCGAGGTCGCAGCGCGGGCTTT
>JYMV01037257.1_pt1 | contig 18916 bp, 14 predicted proteins | sample 338911 | NCBI WGS metagenome assembly JYMV01 (sample SAMN03354496, study PRJNA234377) | hydrothermal vent metagenome | biome: Deep sea; feature: Hydrothermal plumes at the Eastern Lau Spreading Center, Western Pacific Ocean; material: Seawater | place: Tonga | collected 2009 | depth 2000 m m
GTTCAGGAGACCAATCAAGTAGTTGTTTCGCCTTCTCATTGGAAGCGAGCAAGGTGGCTGGATCTCCATCTCTACGCCCTTCTTCCACGACATCAAAATCGACCCCTGTGATCTGCTTCGCGGCTTCCACCACTTCGCGCACAGATGCACCTGCAGAAGATCCCAGGTTAATTGATTCTCCAGCGACGGTATCTATCCGCTCAAGAGCCCTGAGGTGCGCCCGAGCGATGTCGGTGACATGCACGAAGTCACGCACACAGGAACCATCCGGCGTGTCCCAATCAGTGCCGAAAATGATGAACCGCTCTCGGCTTCCCAGCGCGCATTGCAAGAGCAATGGGATCAGGTGCCCTTCCTCGGCATGGTCCTCCCCTACCAATCCAGAAGGATCGGCACCGGCAGCATTGAAATACCTCAGGCACACGTGCTTCAGCGGGTGCCGCTGAGAGATGGCGGTCAGTGTTTCTTCCACCAATCGCTTCGAATCACCGTACGGATTGACAGGACGCAAGGCGTGCGTCTCCGGAATCGGAGTTTCCTCGGGATCGCCGTAGACCGCCGCCGTGGAGGAGTGAATCAGTATCGGTATCTCTGCCAGCAGCATCGCATCCACGAGATTCAAGGTGCCTGCCAGGTTGTTATGGTAGTAGGCCGCCGGGATCTGGACCGATTCAGGCACGCTGCAGGAAGCTGCCAGGTTGAAGACCGCATCAAACTGATTCGTCTCGAACGCAGCCCGAAGAGTTTTCCTGTCGTGGGTACTCCCCTCGATCAACTCCACATCCGAGATCGCTTCCCTGTGGCCTTCGCTCAGATCGTCGAGGACGACCACCTCGTGACCTGCTCTGAGGCTCTCGAGTACACAATGGCTGCCGATATATCCGGCACCCCCCACGACCAATACCCTCATCCGGTGGCTCCCTCCCGGGTCAGATGTTCAGGCAAGATTCTACTCTCTTTCCTGCAGGAAGTCGCCCTACCCAGCGGATGTTACAGTAGGATTCAGTCCAGTAGAAACCGAGAGGAAGTGACACTGATGGCTCGCGAAGATCGAAGCAACGATGCCCCACGTTCCATCGAGGTGAGTACTGGAATCATCTGTGGGATTGATTCCAGCGTTCAATATCGGTGCGGCAATACCAGCATCTTGTGTGTTGCATCGCTCGAGGAAGGCACTCCCAAGTGGAACACCAAACCTTCAGGTTGGGCCACCGCTGATTACCAGATGATGCCCTACAGCGTCACACCAAGACTCGACAGGGTCAGCCATCGGAGCCCGGATGGGCGCGCCACCGAGATCAAACGTCTGATCGGTAGATCACTCCGCGCCGGGCTGGATCTCTCACTGATGCCTGGCTACACCATCCGAGTCGATTGCGACGTGCTCTACGCCGATGGCGGTACCCGGACCGCCTCCATCAATGCCTGCGCGGTTGCAGTGAGCCTGTTGATCCAGCAGCACCTCTCCAGTGGAATCTTCGCCACGGACCCGCGCCGTGCGCTCATCCTGGGAATGAGTGCCGGAATCCTGGATCAGGAACTGCTCGTCGACCTCGATTATGAGGAAGATAGCAGTGCTTCCCTCGACCTGAACCTCATCGGCACCTCGACCGGGGAGGTGGTCGAGGTCGTCGGCGGGTGCGAAAGAGGTCCCGTTGCCATGGAGACGATGCAGAGCGTCATCGACGCTGCCCGGGGAGGAATCGTGCAGGTCTCCCAGATGCTCGATGAGCATCTGGTGGCGATGAGCCCCTGATCCACCTCGAGATCTCTCGGAAGTCCCGATGAAAGGGCTGATCCTGGCGGCGCATGGTCAGATGTCGCGAATCGGGTCTCCTTGCGCATCCCATGCGCCTTTCGTAGCATCACGCCCAGGCCCGCTTCCTCAGGGGACACTGCCCCGCATCGAAACTCGGAGAATAGTGTGACCGCGCCCGAAGACCGCACCCTCCTCATCGCCTCGGGGAACCATCACAAGCACGATGAATTTCGCCGTGCATTCCCTTCCGAGATCGCCCGGCTGGTGGTTCCCTCCGAGCTGGAAGCGACGGTCGGATCCGCAGCACCTGATCCCACCGAAGATGGCGACACCCTGCTCGAAAATGCAGTCATCAAGGCGCGAGCGTTCTCGCTCTGGAGTGGCCTTCAGGCGATCGCGGACGATACCGGCTTGATGGTCGATGCACTCGACGGTGCTCCCGGCGTACTCTCTGCTCGCTGGGCAGGTGAGGGGGCATCCTTCGAGGACAATGTCACGAGATTGATGGATCAACTGAAAGATGTTCCTCGCCAGCGGCGGGGGGCGGAATTCCGCTGTGTGCTGGCGCTCTGCGACGGTGAACAGGTCATCCTGACCGTGGAGGAGAGGTGCAGCGGTACGATCACTGATATCAGCCGTGGCGTCGATGGCTTTGGCTATGATCCTATCTTCCTCCCCGAGGGGGAATCACGCACCTTTGCTGAACTTGAACCATCTGAAAAAGATGCCATAAGCCACCGTGGACGCGCCTTGCGCCGTTTCAGCGAGTTGTACCAGCAACTCGATACCACCGGAGGCCCGAGGTGAGCTTTCCCACACATCTCATCCGGAACTTTTCCATTGTGGCCCACATCGACCACGGCAAATCAACACTTGCGGATCGGCTGATGCTGCTCACAGACACCATATCGGAGCGCGAATTCCGGAACCAGATGCTCGACGATATGGAACTGGAACAGGAACGCGGCATCACCATCAAGGCCAAGACCGTTCGAATGGAGTACAAGGCAGAAGATGGAAATACATATCAACTGAATCTGATCGACACCCCGGGTCATGTCGACTTCGGATACGAAGTATCCCGCAGCCTGGCTGCATGTGAAGGTGCGTTGCTGGTCGTGGATGCCGCCCAGGGAGTGGAAGCACAAACCGTTGCGAATGCATTCCTGGCCATCGAAGGCAACCTGGAGATCATACCCATCATGAACAAGATCGATCTCAACACTGCCCGCCCGGATGAGGTGGATGAGGAGATGGCTCAGACTTTTGGCTTCAAGCAGAGAGAATCGATCCGCTGTTCGGCAAAGACAGGCCTGGGAATCAGCGAGGTTCTCGAAGCGATCACCACATTTGTTCCGGGGCCTTCCGGTCAACGCGATAAGCCCCTTCAAGCGCTCATCATCGATTCGCTTTACGACGAGTTCAGAGGCGTGATCATCTACGTTTGCATCAAACAGGGGACACTGAAGAAAAATGAAGACATCATCTTGATGTCGACAGGGCGAAAATACAATGTTGATGAAGTAGGAGTGTTCACCCCTGCAAGAAAGGCGACCGGAGTCCTGGAAGCTGGCGAGGTGGGCTACTTTTTCGCCAGCATCAAGACGGTTCACGATGTACGAATCGGCGATACCGTGACAACTCGACTGAACGGATCCACGGAGCGCCTCGCCGGATTCAAGAACCCCAATCCGATGGTCTTCTGCGGCACCTATCCGGTGGACAGCGGTGAATACGAGGACCTTCGAACCGCTCTCGACAAGCTGTGGCTCAACGACCCCTCTTTCTCCTTCGTACCTGAATCTTCGGACGCACTGGGATTCGGGTTTCGCTGCGGTTTCCTCGGACTTCTCCACATGGAGATCGTGCAAGAGCGTATCGAGAGAGAATCAGGCATCTCCGTGGTTCAGACCGCCCCCACCGTCACCTACGAGATCCTGATGAAAGACGGATCTGTTCATCTCATCGACAGTCCCAGTCAGTTGCCAGAGGTGATGCTGATCGAGGAGATCCGGGAGCCCATCGTCGATGCTCACATCATCGTGCCAACAGAATTCATCGGTGCAGTGATGAAATTGATGGATGAGAAGCGTGGTGAGTGGAAAAAAACAGATTACCTGTCGCCGACCAGAGTTCAGATGAGTTACGAAGCGCCGCTTGCGGAGATCATCTCCGACTTCTACGACAAACTGAAATCCTCGACTCGTGGCTATGGAACTCTGGATTATAGTTTCTGCAAGTATCGCAAGGACGCGCTGGTCAGGCTCAGTATCCTCGTCAACGGGGAATCGGTGGATGCGCTCAGCGTCATCATTCACAAGGAAATTGCTGAGCGAACGGGCCGACAACTGCTCAAGAAGTTGAAAAAGGTTATCCCCCGCCACATGTTTCAGGTCGCCCTCCAGGCTTCCATCGGGGGTAAAATCATCGCCAGAGAAACCATCCGTGCCCTGATGAAGAATGTCACTGCGAAGTGTTACGGTGGTGACATCTCACGGAAGCGGAAATTGCTTGAGAAACAAAAAGCAGGTAAGAAACGGATGAAGCAGGTGGGTAGCGTTGCGATCCCCCAGGACGCGTTCATGGCTATACTTCGCCTGGATGATGAGGAGACGAAGAAATGAGTTGGCGATCCTTCAGGGAAAATGTCGAAGCACTCACGGTGGCAGTGCTGCTGGCACTGGTGATTCGACATTTCTTCGTCGGGTCATACGAAATCCCCACAGGATCGATGGCAGCTGGTCTCAATGGTCTACATGTCACCGTCACCTGCCCCAACTGCACGACAACCAACGATGTCGGGATCAGTAGCGACAGTCTCACCAACAGGGTTAAACTTTACTCAAAACTGGAGATCTACGAGGGTGACTGCCCGAACAGAAACATCCCCGTGAAGATAGCCACGATGGGTGCCAACAGGATCTCCTGCCCTGCGTGTAAACAGGCCCACCCCACCGCTGGCAAGACACACTGGGGAATAGCGTCATCGATGCGAGCCTGGTGCGGAGAGTGCACCCTTATTTTTCCGATCGTTGTCGAACACTCGGACATCCTTGGCGGCAACAAGATTCTGGTCGACAAGTTCGCCTACGACTGGCAGCAGCCAAAGCGCTGGGACGTTGTCGTGTTCAAGTTCAATCGCGAGAGGGACTACATCAAACGACTCGTTGGATTGCCAGGAGAACAGATCCAGATCATCAACGGCGACATCTGGATCGATGGCAACATCGAGGTCAAGACCGTCGAGGCACAGGATCGATTCTGGACAGTTATTCACGACAGTTCCATCGAGGAGGCAGGCCTGGTTGACTCTCCATGGCAATCTGACCCCGGCTGGGTCCGCAACGGAAGCGGCTGGGATTACAACCTGATCAAGGACGAGGGATCCCTTCGCTACATCCGGGGAATCGAGAATCGCTACAACTACAATGCTTTCAAGCCATCCGGAGCCAGGATCGGTCCGGTGAGGGATCTGTCAGTAAGGGCAACTCTGAGCGCCAGCGGAGCGCGTGAAGAATCAGATTCACGCCTCGATATTTCCATCTGGAACCATCCAGCCGAATACCGCTGCTCCTTCTCCATCGGAAATGGATCCACCGAGCTGCAGTTGATCCGTCCAGATATGGAGCCACAACTGCTGGGCCAGTTGCCAGATGTCTCGCTGCAGCCTGGAAGAGACTATCGGATCGAATTCCAGGTAGTGGACCGTTCGATCCGGCTCTTCATCGAAGATGAACTGGTCGCAGACATCCCCCTTCCCGCTTCCGAACTGGATTCAGGATTGCGAAGCGGCGGCCTCGGCCAACCTGCCAGTGGAGTGTCATTCTTCGCACTCAACTGCGGTGGAACATTGAAGCATGTTCAGTTGTGCCGCGACCAGCACTGGACTCGAACCTCCAGGTATGCGACATCCGAGCCGTACCAGATCCAGGACCATCGTTTCTTTGTTCTGGGAGACAATAGCCCCAGCAGTCTCGATTCACGCTGGTGGGGTTCATTCGGTCGCTCGAACCTGATCGGTAGAGGCTTCTCCATCTTCTGGCCCGCCCTTCCGGGGCGCAATGAGACGGGATTCATCCGATGATTCTCACCGTCAGAAATCTGAGCAAGTCCTACAACAATCACCGCGTTGTCGACAGGGTCTCCTTCGATGTTCCCCCAGGATCGGTGATCGGTCTGCTGGGAAAGAATGGCGCCGGAAAAACCACCACCTTCAGGATGACGATGGGATTGATCCGCTCCGATCAAGGGCAGGTTTTCTTCAACGGTGAAGAGATCAGCAATCTGCCGATGTACCAGCGTGCCCGCCGCGGCATGGGGTACTTGCCCCAGGACACTTCCGTATTCCGGGGACTGACCGTTCGCCAGAACCTGATAGCCATCCTCGAAACACGCCCGCTCAGTGAACCGGAACGCAATGTACGACTCGGTGAACTGATCGAGGAATTCGGACTGGCTCGGGTAGCAGATAGCAAGGCCGAGTTCCTCTCGGGAGGAGAGAAACGACGGCTGGAGGTCGCCAGAGCGCTGGTGTCTGAGCCCGATCTGATCCTCCTCGATGAACCCTTCAGTGGCGTCGACCCCATCGCAGTCGCCGATCTCCAGAAGATGATTCGAACCCTGTCCGAGAGAGGGATCGGTGTGCTGCTGACCGACCATAACGTGCGTGAAACACTCAACGTCTGTGACCGCTCCTTCATCATCTATGACGGCAGGATCATCGCACAGGGGGATCAAGATCAGATCCTCAAGGATGCAGATGCCCGCAGGTACTACCTCGGCGAACAGTTCTCGATGTGAGTAAAGATGGGGCAACGTTGAAGCAACAACCTTTTCTGACACGGCTCATCGCAGGCTGGCTCATCCCCGGATCGGGCCATATCCTCAGCGGCCGAAAGAGTACCGGGTGGCTGCTGCTGCTGCTCGTGAACACGCTGTGGCTATCCGGGATGTTGCTTTGCGACTACGAGGCAGCATCGAGGCTGTTCCACCCCTGGCTCTTCTGGGCCGGTGCCGGATGTGGCACCACCGTGATCATTTCCTATGTTGATCCTGCCGCGGACCTCTTACTTCGAGGCCTTGCCAGTGTTCAAGAATATCAAGATGTTCCGCGCTGGAGCGACACCGGTGTGCTGCTCGTATATGTCGCAGGGCTGCTCAATATCCTCTGCTTGCTCGATCTCATCGATTCCAGGATCGATCCGACCAGGGGAACTGCAACCCACGATCAGGGGAGGGAGGAGGCGTGAGCGAACTGGTAGTCTTTCTGGTGCTGACAGCCTTCATCTCCGTTGTTCATGTGTCAGTAACCCGCACAGCAGACAGGAAAGACGGGCTTCACAGGGAGGCCAGACGCTATTTCCTCAGTGCTGCAGGAGGAATGCTGCTTCTGGGTCTGATCATCGAAGCGATCGCTCAACTCTTCCAGTATTGAGGCGATTTCGGTACCATGTCCGATGGTGAGCGGGTGTAGCGGTCGCGGCATGGTCCTACCATGACGAGGAAAGTCCGAGCTCCGCAGGGCAGGGTGGTGGCTAACGTCCACCGGGAGCGATCCCAGGGAAAGTGCCACAGAAAATATACCGCCGGAGATCCTCGGATCCCCGGTAAGGGTGAAATGGTGAGGTAAGAGCTCACCGCGGGGACGGTGACGTCCCTGGCAGGGTAAACCCCACCCGGAGAAAGGCCAAACAGAGGCAAAGGAGTGGTCCGCTCCGTTCCCGGCTCTGCCGGGTCGATGCCCGGGTAGGCCGTTCGAGTCGTCCGGCAACGGGCAACCTAGAGGAATGACCGCACATCGACGCATGTCGGTGAACAGGACTCGGCTTACAGCCCGCTCACCACTTTGACACTGATTGACGCCAAACCGCCGATATTCAGCCGCCTGAGGTATCCTGTTGCGTCTATTGCCGATGATTGACTGCCACATCTCCAACGCTAGCATCGATGGGAGTCTGTACTGGGCCTCTCTGGCGACCAGCGCCATCAAAAGGGTCCGGCTGTCTTGTGGTTCAAGGGATGTGTGATGGATTCTTGCAGAGCGGCAACCTCGATCTCCGGGCTCATTCTTGTGCTGTTCACATCGACCCTTTTCGGGCAGATGGCACCTTTCTTCGAAGACGCGATTCCTCGCGGCGTGACCCACTTCACCTACAATTCATCCACCTTCGGCTACGGCATGGGACTTGACGATCTGGATGGAGATGGGGACCCAGACCTCATCGCAGCCGGACGTGAACTGGGTCAAGTCTGTGTTTATGAGAATGATGGGACCGGTTACTTCACCGACAGAACCAGTGGCAGCGGACTCCCCTTCAGCCTCTACTTCACCGGAGTTTCTCTCGGAGACTACGATGGCGATGGAGATCTGGATCTCTACCTATCTGGACATTCGATCCCGGACCTTCTGCTGCGAAATGACGGCTCATTCGTCTTCACGGATGTCACGGATTCAGCTGGCCTGGGAAACCTGGGCAAGGCAAACGGGGCCGTCTGGACAGATCAAAACCTGGACGGGTGGCTGGATCTCTATGTCTCCAACTTCGACCTCGAAGGTGACATCAACGATGTAGAACATCCCAATCGTTTTTACCGCAATATGGGTGATGGCACCTTCATCGAGATCTCTGAGGAACTCGGAATCGAAGATCCAAGGCCCGCGCATCAGGCGATGTTCCTGGATGCTGACCGCGATGGAGACCGCGACCTGTATGTTTCCAATGACAAGGGCTCTCAGAGTCCTGAGATCATCTGGAATCGCATGTGGTGTGCTGAAGGCACGGAATTCATCGATGTCAGCGCCACCTCGGGTAGCGGAATTTCCATCGACTCGATGGGGATGGATGCAGGCGACCTCGACATGGATGGCTACTTCGACATCTACTGCTCCAACCTGGCGAATCCTGCCTTACCAGGAAACAATGTACTGCTCTGCGGCAGTTCTGAACTGTCCTACACCGACAAGACACTCGAAGCTCAGGTTGAGGGAGGCGGGATCTGCTGGGGAGTGCGATTTATCGACTTCGACAACGATGGCTTCGAGGAGTTGTATGTGCTCGCTACTGACCAACCTGCCCGTTTCTATAACTGCGATGGAGTATTCCCCTGCGAAGACATCGCTCCTGAAGTGAATCTGGCGCTGTCTCAGTATAATCCGGGCGTACAAGCGGCATCATACTGCGTTGTTTCGGGTGATATTGACCTCGACGGCGACCTGGATCTTGTGACACAGAGCGCCAACGAACCGCTATCCATCTTCATCAATCAGGAAGGGACCAATCGGAATTCACTCCGGTTGACCCTTCGGGATCAGGCTCCCAATGTCCATGCCATCGGGGCCCTCGTCAGAATCACCAGCGCCATCGGAACCCAGTGGCGTGAGTTGAGGGGAGCGGGTGCCTACAAGTCCTCACCGGAACTGGCTCTCACCATCGGTATCGGCGACCAGCAGTTCGCCGATGAAGTACTGATTCGATGGCCCGATGGCGATCTGTCGATTCTGGAAGCACTTGAAGCAGGATCCTCGACCATCGTGGATCGATCGCAGATCAGGTCGTTCGCAGATTGCAATCACAACTTCATTTCAGACATCACGGATATCGCCAACGATCCCGGCCTCGACATCGATGGCAACGGTGTCATTGATACATGTACCAGATTCCTGCGTGGTGACAGTAACGGAGACCTGACTCTGAATATTGCAGATGTCATTACAGCACTGGATGCGCTGTTTGGCCCCATCCCGTCCCTCTGTGATGTGGCCACGGATAGCAATGATGATTCCCTTCTCAACATTGCAGATCCGATCTACCTGCTCGGCCACCTCTTCTCCGGAGGTCCCCTCCCACCTGCACCGAACATCGTCTGTGGAACGGATCCGACCAGCCCGGGCGCATTACCCTGCACGACCTTGCCCGCCTGCCCCTGAGAAGAGCTGTTAGCCTTCCGAGATCTTCTGCGCGCTTGACTGCCCGATTCAATTGGGCATCATCTCGCCCAGCACTGAACCCATGGACACCCACAGATTGATTTAGGGAGAACAGAACGGTGAAGACCCCGCCCGAGAAACCGGAGCAGGCCGCTGAGCCGAACCGCTGGATAGTTCGACTGCTCCAACCGATGGATATCGCATCCCTCGTCGCTTTTCGCATCGTCCTTGGCGGCAGTATCCTGTTCGAGACGATTCGCTACTGGATCGACGGCAATCTCAAGAGTTACTACATCGACGCACCCTTTCACTTCAAGTATTTCGGATTCACCTGGGTAGAGAGATTGCCTGAAACAGGTATGTACCTGGTTTTCTTCCTGACCGCCCTCTCCTCGCTGGGTGTGCTGCTCGGATATCGCCACAGGATCTCCTCGACGCTGCTCTTCTTCACCTTCACCTACACTTTCTTGCTCGATGCCGCGACCTACCGAAATCACTTCTACCTGCTCGCCTTACTGTCTCTGTTGATGATCTTCCTGCCCGCTGGCCGCTATTTCTCGATGGACGCCTCCCGAAGGCCAGAATCGCAATCGGAACACTGCCCCACCTGGTGCATCTGGCTGCTGCGTTTTCAGATCGGTGTCGTGTATTTCTTTGCCGGCATCGCCAAGTTCGATCCTGGCTGGATCGCCGGTGAATCGCTCAAGATGATCTTCATTCACGAGGGACATTCTCCTGAAGTTCTCGGATTCTTGCTCAAGGCACCCGTTCTGCTCTTCTTTGTCTGGTCGGGACTCCTGTTCGATCTCACCATCCCTTTCTTTTTGCTGTGGAGACGTACCCGGACGGTTGCGTTTCTCGCTGCAGCAGGTTTTCACCTGACCAACGGCCTGTTCCTGGTCAGTGTCGGGATCTTCCCCTGGTTCATGCTGGCAGCGAGCACCATCTTCTTCGATTCCAACTGGCCCAGGAGGGCCCTGCAGAGGCTCGGATTCGTACTTCGGCCAGTCATCCCCTTGCCCGAGAGAGGAACCGGAACCGCATCGGGCCAAGGTGTTCTGTTCCTGTTTCTCGGCTTATTTCTCTGCATCCAGCTGCTGTTGCCATTGCGACAGCATCTCTATCCCGGATATACATCCTGGACCCACGAAGGCCACCGTTGGTCCTGGCGGATGAAACTGGTCGCCAAACGAACCGACGAGATGGAGTTCTTCACCATTGATCCTGAAAGTGGCCAGCGATTGAAGCTCGATGGATTGAAGATCCTGTACCGCTGGCAACAAGATGTGATGTCCAGGCAGCCCGACCTGATCCTTCAGTTTGCCAGAGATATGCACACCAACCTGCTGGAGAAAACCGGTAAGAGTTATCCGATTCATGCCGATGTGCTGGTGAGTATCAATGGCCACACTGCAGCACCCTTCATCGATCCAGAGGTGGACCTCTCGAAGGTCGAATGGTCATTGGCCCTGAAGCGATGGATCTTGCCCTACCGCGGCAGGTAGATGTCGGTCTCTACAGGTGCACCTGTGATGTGAATCCTCGGGGGACTACCGTCGGAAGTCTCGATGAGTTCCACACCATCCGGAGGTTGCCATTCGACGCCGCGAATCCTCGCCGCCGTTGCGGCGAAGGCGCTGCGCAGGGCGCGCAACTGTACATCCACAGAACGAACCGAATCCATGCAGTTAGCGATGTTCGGCACGAATATCTTCGTGATGTAAGCATAGAAGGGAGGATCCTCAATGTACTTCTGCTGGAGAGCGGGGTCAGTTGGATCGAGACTGATGGGAATCTGCCGATCGAGAAAGCATTGAAAGTCGAGCGAGAGGTACCAGGTAGCACCCCAATAATCCATTAAATCACCCTCAGATTGCCACATCGTCTCGATCTGGAGTGCTCTGGCCATTCCCTGCCATGGCAGTTCGATCCGCGCCAACGCGGATTCGGCTCTGTCAAGAGATGCTAGATCCAGAGTCCCTAGCAATTCAGTTCCTCTCTCCAGCAGCATCATGAGTAGTGCGGTTCGGATCATTTCGTGGATCATGAGCCCACCGCTGCCGAGCGATTCGGCCAGTTCGACTCCGATCAACCAGCGTTCCTGATCCGAGTCCAATTTGTCGGCAATAGCCATGTTGCGGGTATCGTCACCGGAACGGCAGCAGGCTTCGATCAACAAGCGAATTTCAAGTATGGATGGTAACGGGCTTGCCAGCGCCAGCTCCACATGCTCAGGAGCTTTCGCTACAGGTGACTGTCGCACCAGAGTCAGCAACTCTCTCAACTGATCATCTGAGAGGCTGATGCTGGATTGATCGTCACTGATCTGATCACGAATCAAACTCAGATCGTTGAGGAGGCTCACACCATGCAACTGAAACAGAGCTGGATCTCGTTCCTCGATGGTTTTTGCCCACAGTTCCGCAGCTGTTTCTGCACCGAGCAACTGACGATACTCGCCAATCTTCTGCAGATTTGACACCCTTACCGCATCCAGATAAATCCAGCCACAGAAGAGCAGCAGCACCATGAGGGTGAGGACGGCCAACGAATTACGAACCCACGGTCGTCTGAAGATCGACCCTCCTTTTCCCCGAGTGGGTGTCACTGGACCCTCCAATACACTTTTGCTTCGTAACATTCGGTCCGTGCTCTCATCGATCTCCTCCAGACTTCCACTCCACTACCTGGCGAGAGGATCCCATTCAACGATCCCGAGATCGACCTCGCAAGGGTTGAAGGGTCCCTGGCCCTGAAGCGATGGATCTTGCCCTACCGCGGCAGGTTGACGTCGGTTCCTTCCGGTGCACCTGTGATGTGAATCCTCGGCGCCAAACCGTCGGTAGCCTCGATGAGTTCCACACCATCCGGAGGTTGCCATTCGACGCCGCGAATCTTCGCCGCCGTTGCGGCGAAGGCGCAGCGCAGGGTGCGCAACTTTGCTTCGGAAGAACGAATGGTCCTGGAGATGGAATCCATGCTCAGGATCAACAATCTCGTTGTGATGGCATAGAAAGGAAGCTCCTCCCGGTACCGATCCAGAAGAGCGGGGTCAGTGGGATCGAGACTGATGGGAATCTGCCGATCGAGATAACACTGAAGATCAAGCGAGAGAAACCAGGGACTCTGAACAACTTCCGTCATCTCGAAGCTCATCATGGCCTCGATCTGGAGTGCTCTGACCAGTGCCTCTCTTGGAAGTTCGACCCTTGAAAGGGCGGATTCGGCTCTTTCAATGAATGCCAGTTCCTGAGTGCCCAGCAGGTCCTGTCCTCTCTGCATCGCAACCTCGAGTACTGCAGTTCGGATCATTTCATTGATGAGAAAGCCACCGGAGCAGAGTGATTCCAGGAGTTCTACACCGATCAACCAGCGTTCCTGATCCGATTTCAATCGACCAGCCGCATCCAGGGAGCTCGCCTCGTCACCGGAACGACAGCAGGCTTCGATCAGCCTGCGAACTTCCGAGAAACGGGGGGTAGCCGTCGACAGGTCCACCGTCTCGGGAGCTTGCTGTTCAGGTGACTGTCGAACCAGAGCCAGCAACTCTCTCAACTGATCATCCGTGAGGCTGATCCTGGAACCATCTTCATTCAACTGATCTTGAATCATACTCAGCTCGCTGATGAATCTCACATCACGCAACTGAAACAGAGCAGGATCTCGTTCCTCGATGGATTTGGCCCACAGTTCCGCAGCCGTATCTGCACCGAGCAATTGACGATACTCGTCCATCTTCTGCAGATTTGACACCCTTGCCGCATCCAGAAAAATCCACACAGAGATGACCAGCATCACCATGAGGGTGAAGACGGCGAACAGATTGCGAACCCAGGGTCGTCCGAAGATCGACCCACCTTCTCCCTGAGCGGGTGTCACTGGACCCCCCAATGCACCTTCGCTTCGTAACTTCCGATCCGTGGTCTCATCGATCCCCTCCAGGCTTGAGCTCCACTTGCTGTCGGGAGGTGGTCACATCCGGAAGGTAACAGTCTGCTTCACCGCTGGCGCCGGTCACATGAATCCAGATGGTTCCTCCGCTGTTTTTCATTTCAATCCCGTCGGGAGGATCCCATGAATCTCCCTGGCGCATGGCAAGGTAGGCCGTGAGTCCATGGCGCAACGACTTCAATCGCGCAGCCTCCAGTTCGACGAACTCGATGAACTGGGTAAAGCCTGTGAGCTCGACGAAAGGTGACCAGAAGGGCGCCGGTTTCCTCAACGAGGCCATCCCCTGCTCGCTGCCGGGGGCGATCGCCCACGGCAACACACGATCGAGGAAAACCTTCACATCGAGGGCCAGAAACATCGTCGATTCATCCAGAAGTGGATCTTCCAGATCCAGGCTCTGTACCCTTTCGAGGAGATTCAAGCTCTCCTCCACGACGATCCTCGCCAATCCCTCTCCAGGAGGTTCGATGCGAGATAGGATCGACTGACACTTCTCAAGATCAGCATCCGTCAACTTCGGTATACGCTCGACCACCCAGGAATTGAATTCACGGATGGCAGCACATCTGACCGTCTCACATTTAATCGACCCTCCGACAGAGAGCGATTCGTTGATCTCGAGGAACTGCTGCCAGCGATCGATCGCTCTGCTGGATTCTCCCGCGTTCCAGTGGTCTTCAGCACTTTTTATACAATGGTTAAGAGCGTTCAAGATGTCCATGACCCGTGGAAATCTCAGCGATCCATCGCTGTGCTGAATCTCCAGAGATGGCGGAGAATCCTGAATCGCTGCGAAAGCAGCATCCAGCAGCTCTTCTCTCTCGGCAACAGTTTGTTCGAACGCCGAATGAAGTGGCAGCAGACGAAAATTGAGCACAACCGCAGATAGTTCGTGGAGCGGGTATAAGTTCGGGCTTCGCTCGGAGATGACCCTGGTGGTGAATGTTGTAAAACCCTCTGCGGCGACGATGCGCCTGAACTCATCTATCCTGCGCAGATTCTGGCTTCTGAGTGAATCGACGGACCAGTTGATCAGAATCGCCAGAACTGCCAGTAACGACATCAGGGCCAGGAGAGATTTCTTGCCGCGTTTGCCTGGCAGTTTCACCCTTATCCGAGGATTCGAGAGCAGGAGGGACAATTGACCACGACGGCTCCCGCATGCACCTTCTCTACCACCTGAGAACTGACATTGAGGTGGCATCCTCCGCAGGTATGGTCTTCCAGGGAGACGACCACGGTGGCGCCAATTGAAGGAAATAGTCGATCGAAGACCTCAAGCAGTTCCGCGTCTGTCCCATCTCTGGCGAGTTGTAACGGTCCTTCAAGGGACTGGACCTCGTCACGGTACTCGACTGTATTTTTCTCAACATCTGCTCTCAACTCTTCAAACTGTGACCTGGCCTGATCGCTTCGCTCGGCTAGATCCTTACTCTGGCTGCGAAGTTCTTCGATTTTCTCGAGCACGAGCATCAGGTTTTCCTCGATGGCTGCTTTTTCCTGCTCGAATCGAGCCAGTTGCTCCTTGAGGCCCGTGAATTCAGAAGCCTGCGTTGCTTGATCCAGTTGCTTACGAGTTTTTATAACTTTTTCATCAACTTCAGCAACATCAAGCTCCAGTTTCCTGGCTATTGACGTCCCCTGGGCAAGACGGCTCTCGATGGGTGAGGCTTCGGCCACGAGTTCCTCCATCGCTGCCTCAGCCATCTTCAACTTGTTATCGTGTTTGTCGATTTCAGAGTTGTATAGCGAGATCTTGCCAGCAAGACGCTGCACCTCCCTGAGACGATCGATCGATTCCAACTCTCACCTCCCCTTGCAACCTGGTGTTGACCATCGAGAAGTCCCCAGCCAGATCGCTGATCTTATCCCCAAGCTCATGCCGCTACCAGAAAAGAGGGCTTCGCATCGTGGCACGATACGAAGCCCATATTTCTATCGATTTGCCCGGCGAGGATCAGGGGCATTAATCGTCCAGGAAACCCTCCAGGTGGCGAGACCTGATCGGATGTTGCAGTTTTTTGACCGCCTTGGCCTCGATCTGGCGGACCCGCTCGCGAGTCACCTTGAAGATCTTCCCCACCTCTTCGAGGGTGTAGGTGTACCCATCTTCCAGTCCATATCGAAGCTTGATGATCTCCCTCTCACGGTAGGTGAGCGTTTTCAGGACATCCTTGAGGCGATCCTTCAGCATCTCGTGGGTCGCGGTGTGGATGGGAGATTCAACAGTTTGGTCCTCGATGAAGTCACCGAAGAATCCGTCATCCGAATCACCGATGGGACGATCCAGAGAAATCGGATGCTTGGAGATCTTCAGGACCTTCCTGACCTCTTCTTCCGGGATTTCCAGTTCGACGGAAATCTCCTTCATGCTCGGCTCGTAGCCGAGCTTCTGCATCAGTTTCTTGGTCGCATTGCGGACCTTGCTCATCGTTTCGATCATGTGTACGGGGATCCGAATGGTTCGTGCCTGGTCTGCAATGGAGCGTGTGATCGCCTGGCGAATCCACCAGGTAGCGTAGGTTGAGAACTTGTAACCCCTACGATACTCGTACTTCTCGACCGCTTTCATCAGACCGGTGTTGCCTTCCTGAATCAAATCCAGGAAGGAGAGGCCTCGATTGCGATATCGTTTGGCGATCGACACGACAAGCCGCAGGTTTCCAGCAGATAATTTCCTCTTGGCCACCTCATAGCGAAGGAAATGCTTGTTCATGGCGAAGACTCGCTCGGCAAACGGATCGTGAGCCTCCATTGTGAGTTTCTCGATCTCGGCGATATTGTCACGCTCAAGCTCGACCAGATCGCCATCGTCCTTTCGCCTACCACGACGCTTGTTGACAATCTCGATGCGTCGCTCCGACTGGACCACCTTGTGTCGCTGGCTTCTCATCGCGTCCCGAAGGTTGTCGAGAATCTCCTGCTTGAACACCAGTTCTCCCAGCAAGATCCCGATCTTGATCGCCCTGGCGTATACCTTCTCGCTGATCTTCTGCTTGTACCGTTCAGACAACTTCTTCGAGTCGAGTTTCTTCTTGTCGGCGAGATTGATCTGATACAACCGCTCGATGGTTGCCAGGTTCTGGCTCATTCGCTGGATCATGTCCTCACGACTGGGCTCTCCACTGGAAGGAGTCAATTTGATGACCTTGTCAATCGATTGATCACCACAAAGAACTTCCTGACACAGCCGAATCATCTGCTTCTGGCAATAGCCGGATGAATAGATGGACGTACGGTAACGATCTCTACAGGTTTCGATCGTCTTTGCCAGCAACAGTTCCTCGGCTCTCGTCAACAGCGGTATCTCCCCCATCTGGGTCAGATACATCCTCACGGGGTCATCGATTTTCTCCCCTGTGAAATCAGAGTTTTCCGGGAGTTCGTCGATCTTCACCGGATCATCTGTGACCTCGATATCATACTTATCTAACAGATCGTAGACGCGGTCGATGCGCTCTGGAGTATTGCACTCCTCCGGGAAACAGTTATTGAACTGTTCGAAGGTGACGTGACCCTGTGCAGCCCCGAATTCGAGAAGGCGCTTGAGCCCCTCCGCCATCGTCCGCTTTTCCTTGGTCAGGTCCCTGGACGCACTGCGCGCCGTGGCAATCCTTGGAATTTCCTCGGTGGGATGCCTCGGCTCTCCGTCATCGAGTGGTTCCGGTTCTGCTGGAGCCGCGTCACGAACTCCAAGGGTGGGAAGGTCTTCCTCGGCCTCTTCGGCTTCCTCATCGACCTCCGCTACGCTGATCTCCGCGTCGTCATCTCCCTTGAATGCTTCATCGGGAGAATCCGCGCTCGATTGGATCATCTCGGCACCATCATCGTCACCAGGTTCGCAATAGAACGAATCCATCGATTCCTCTTCATTGGCTGGGTCTCTATCGGGCTGGGGCGTCACTCTTTTTCCCCCCTTCAAACTTATTGATTATTTGCAGCAAGAGCGATGGGTTCTGGTGAGATTCTCGATCCAGGTCCATGCTTTGTATTGCTTTGTTAATGTCAATGGTGCGTTGCGAGTCCTTCTTGCCGGTCCCTGACCGACCATTCATGTCGGTCAGGAATGCTCTGACGAGATCGAGAGAGGTGTTGTAACGGACCGATTCCCGGTCGTCATCCGCGGTGATCTCTTTCTCACGGTCGACTCTCGCATCCAGGTCCAGGTAGAGCGACTTCTCGTCATCATCTTCGATGTGGACAGGATCCAGCTTTCTGCCCAGTTGCCCGATCCGGATCGCGAGCGATCTACGGAGAGGGTCTGACCACAATTCAACGGGTCGGAGTTTCAGCAGCAGTTCCGCCTGATCCGGGTCTCCCATCATCGCGACCAGGATCGCCTCTTCCTCATCGGGTAGACGCGATTTCTGCGTCGATTCATAGTTTGCCGGGGCCATCCTGCGTGGAGATCTTTGCTGTCTTAGCCTCGTGTGATCCGCCAGGATCATCGGTTCGGTGACCCCGATCACCCGTGCCACCTGGCCCGCCGCCGCCTCGAGAGCGACCTGCTGGTCATGGTACGGGTCGAGCACCACCCTTGAGATCTCCTCCATCATCTGCTGTGCCGCCGAGGCTCCCTGCCCTGGATGGCGACCCTGAATTTGTTTCACGATGAACTCGATGGGGTCAACTCCCGATTCCAGCAGTCCCTCGAAGCGCTGTTTCCCCTGCTCCTGGAGGAACAGATCGCAAGGATCCACCCCGTCATCGAGGATGACGACACGGACCTCCAATCCAGTTCCCATGAATCGCTCACAAGCTCTCTCTGCTGCCATCTGACCCGCCTCATCTCCGTCCAGGATGAGGTCAACATGGGTAACCAGGCGCTTGAGAACAACAACATGCTCGTCGGTGAAGGCGGTCCCCAGGGTGGCCACTGCGGTGGGAAATCCATATTGATGCGCCATCATCACATCGGTGTAGCCCTCGCAGAGGATCACACGGCGCTCCCGACTGATCTCCAATCGCCCCTCTCTCCTGCCGTACAGGACTCTCTTCTTGGAGAATACCTTCGATTCAGGGGAGTTGATGTACTTGGGCGGCGCATCGCCGGAAGCCAACTCGGCAGAGCCCAGGTGGCGGCCACCGAACCCGATGACTCTTTCTCGCCGATAATCGAGGATGGGAAAGATGATCCGATCGCGAAAAGCGTCGTAGTAACGTCCCCCATCCTTTTCCTTCAGCAACCCCAGTTGAAATGCCCTTCGCCTGACATCCACCGCCTCGTCTCCCAGCAGTCCAAGATCATCATTGAGGTGACTCCATCCCGGCGGCGCATA
>JYMV01025030.1_pt1 | contig 18898 bp, 23 predicted proteins | sample 338911 | NCBI WGS metagenome assembly JYMV01 (sample SAMN03354496, study PRJNA234377) | hydrothermal vent metagenome | biome: Deep sea; feature: Hydrothermal plumes at the Eastern Lau Spreading Center, Western Pacific Ocean; material: Seawater | place: Tonga | collected 2009 | depth 2000 m m
CTCCTTTTTATATGTCTCGAGAAGTTTTCACCGCAGGACTCAGAGAAAAGTCCCCTTTGCTGGGGCAACTCCAAATTATGTCAGAAAAAGAATTGCAATCCAAGCCGGAGGGACAACGATAAGCGATCGCTGAAGCGGAACGGTTCGGATATCCTCACGAAGGACCCGCCAGATCGGTGAATGGTATCACAATAGGTGGACAATGGCCGCGAGGTTATGGTAGAAAAAGCGGATGGATATCAGTGACTTACGGAGCTTCCGTGGGTTTGCTACAGGGGCAGGATGGCCGTAACGCTGAGCAGCGGCATAAGCATTAAAGAGCAGATCGCACTGCTTGTAGAGCTCCAAGAAACCGACATGACAACGCTCAGCCTTCGCGAGCAAAAATCTCAGCTCCCTGCCCCCCCCGCCGCAGTCAAGCGCTTAATTGAACAGGCACAGAAAGCCGTGACCGAGGCCACTCAACTGCAAAAAGAAACGCAGGCGACGTGGAAAAATCTGGAAAGCGATCTCGAGTCTCAGGAAGCAAGCATTCAAAAATCTAAGGGTCGGCTGAGCGAGTTAAAGACCAACAAGGAATATCAAGCCCATCTCTTTGAAATAGATTTGGCGGGGAAGAAGCGGGGCCAAGTGGAGGAACAACTCCTTCTCATCATGGACCGTGCAGAAACGGTTGATCAGCAGGTTCTGAACGCGAAAGAAGAGATGGTACGACAGGAGACGGCACTCGAAGCGGCCTTGATCAAGGTTGAAGTGACCGAGGCTGACATTGACCGGGAATTAGAGGTGCTTTCACACTCGCATGAACGGCTTGCCCGGCAATTGGATGAGAAACTGCTCGCAGAATATGAACAGGTACGATCATCATACTCGGACCGTCCCATGGTTCCAATTCACGGGGGTACCTGCTCCGGATGCCAACTCCAGGTCCCTCCACAATTAGTCGCTGAGGTCAAGCGTGGCGAGGCACTCCACGTCTGTTCTCACTGCCAACGGTTCTTGTTCTGGCCATCAGAAACGACAGATGCAAAGGTATAGCATTGCGAGGTACGGTGAGGAGGCTGGACGGCCGCGCTTCATGGTTTTATCATGGAGGGAGGAAAGTCCGGACTCCACGGGCAGGGGTGCTGGGTAACGCCCAGGCGGAGCGATCCGACACCAGCGCCACAGAAAACATACCGCCGATGGGTGGGGGAAGGTATTCCTCATCACAGGTAAGGGTGAAATGGCGAGGTAAGAGCTCACCGCGTTTGTGGTGACACAAACGGCATGGCAAGCGTCACCCGGAGCAAGACCAAATAGGAGGGAATCTTGAACAAGAGGCTGGCTCGGCCGTTGCCCTCGGGTAGGTCGCTAGAGGCCCGAAGCAATTCGGGTTCAAGAGAAATGGCCGTCACCGTTCTGAGGCACACTCACGACGGAACAGAATCCGGCTTATAGGCCTCCTCACCTGTTTTCCAATTTCGTTCATGAAACAGCAATCCCATACAACAACGGGAGAATGGCTATGATGAGACAGATCTATCTCGCCGGGCCCCGAGGATTTTGCGCGGGCGTCGACCGAGCTATCTTGATTGTGGAGCGTGCTCTCAGCGTGTACGGTGCTCCGGTGTACGTACGCCACGAAATCGTGCACAGCCGGCATGCCGTTGAGTCGCTACGAGCCAAGGGCGCTGTTTTTGTCGAAGAGCTTGCCGACGTCCCTGATGGAGTGCCGGTGGTGTTTAGTGCACACGGGGTCGCGAAGGAAGTCTGGGAAGAGGCCGGACGCCGAGACCTCCAAGTCATCGATGCCACCTGTCCACTGGTGATTAAAGTCCATCGAGAAGTGAATCGAGACTACCACCAAGGATATGAACTGATTCTCATTGGACATGCTGGCCATCCCGAGGTGATCGGAACGCTCGGCCAGGTCCCTGACCGATTTCATCTGGTCAGTTCAGTCGAGGATGTCTATCAACTCGATATTTCCTCTGCTACCCACCTCTCCTATGTCACGCAGACCACATTGAGCGTAGACGAATGCCGGGATATCGTGGAGGCGTTACAGGCACGGTTCTCCACAATCAAAGGACCGCAGCAAGAAGATATCTGTTACGCCACGCAGAATCGCCAGAATGCCGTCAAACACATGGCAGAACGTGTCGAGGTCATCCTCGTTTTGGGATCCCCAAATAGTTCAAACTCCAATCGCTTGCGCGAACTTGGTGAGCGGTGCGGTATTCGATCGCACCTCATCGATTCTTGGAGTGACATCAATCCAGAATGGCTGGCGGGGGTAGAAACGATTGGGATTACGGCTGGGGCTTCGGCGCCCGAGTTTCTGGTTGAGGAGGTCGTATCCTACCTAAAAACCTTTGGTCCTGCAGCAGTGGAAGAGATTAACGTGATTGAAGAGGATGTGGTGTTTAGTCTCCCGCCAGAGTTGGTGGCCGTCGATCCATAAGGCATTGTTGCACCCTCATCACACTCTGGGGCTGCACATTCTTTTGTTAGGTCATGGGTTGGTGATCAACCCATGGTTCCTTCTCCGCGAGATACCGCTTTCCGCGAAAGTTTAAGCGAGTGCGCATGTTCGTAAACCCGAACCCATGCAATTGATGAACCAAATCTGCAATCGCAGCCGCGACAGTCGAATGCGGATCACTCTGCACTTTGAGGTCTTCGTATATGGTTGAGGCCACATAGCGTTTGGCGGTTCGCGCAATGACGACGGTTCGATTGAACGACCGTGTGCTTGGATCATTTCCCTCAAGTTGGTGTTTCTCTAACACGCCCTCTTTTTGGAGATGTAGCAGGCTCGGCATACTCATGGAATCATAATCCTTTCGGCAAGTGTCATCTTTGAGCGAAGCTGCATAATAACAAAGATATAGCGTGGAGGGCTATTGACGATGTTTGGGACGATGGGATTTACAGAACTCATCCTGATTCTTGTAATTGTGCTCATCATATTCGGAGCAGGGAAACTTCCACAGTTGGGAGAAGGCGTTGGACGCGCGCTCAGGGGATTTAAGAAGGAAGTCCAGTCTGACATTCTGCCTTCCACCCCAACGGCAGGGCGCCCGGGAGATGCATCCGAGAACGAGACAGGTGGCGACATCACCGAGGCCGATGAGGATCCAGAAGTCATTCGCGCACGCATAGCCGAGCGGCAGCGGCGTGTACAAGAGCGTCAAATGGAGTCCGGTCGCGTCGACTAACCATGACCTTTCAGGAAACCCTTCTCGATGTGATTCGTGCTGTGGAGGCCGAACTGGCCGTCCATTGTGACTCGAATGATGTTGAAGAGATTCTCATTACACGTCGTCGCCTGGCCGCCTCATCTAGCACGATGTGGGTCTATTCTTGTAGTTGGGATCATGTAATTCCGATGGCGGAGGAGGTGCCTGTTAAGGTCCGAGTGAAAGGTTCTCAGTCGCTAACGGAGGGGCACGTGGTCGGATTTGACAGCGGCACGCTGTGGCTTGGCGTCCGCAAAAATCTGGGGGCTGTGGCGCGACCAGCGTATGTTCAGCTAGATATGAACAGCCTCTTTTGTTCTCTCACCCGTAGGCTCCACGACATCGAATGCAACCATGTATCCATGGTTGAACGTCCGATCGGTCAACTTTTTTCCGATGAGGCGAGTCTCACCAACGGCGAGACGTCTGCGGACGTTCAGATTATCGATATGCCACACGCGGCCGCTCGCCGAGAGAGGGTAACTGAGATTGTTTTGGAGGGGCTACGTGGGAGAAAGCGGATTCTGCTGACGTCGGCGCACAATCGTGATCTTGACGAGAGTCTCATCGCGATCGTTCGCGCGATGCGCATGGAAGGGCTCTCATATTCCACGCTCGTCACCCGCTACCCCGTGCTTGTCCTTGAAGGGAAGGGAACGACTGATCTTCGTGAACTCGCCTTTGAACAACAACTTCGAATCAATGTCGGCAAAGTCCAAGCCGAGCAAGCCACCCTGCGATCCGCCTACCATCGGTATCAGAAGCTGAGCCCCAGCATGGCGTTCGCGCAAGAAAAAGCACAGGATCTCGAGGAAGTTGAGGCACTCGAAGATCGCTTACTGCGTGAAATTGACAAGCTTGAACGCAAAGACACAGACCTCAGAATTCGAGTTGAAACCTATGCCGATATTCCACTATGGCAACGCCTTTCCATGCAAGTTGGCGGAAAGAATCCGCCAACCATGGATAAGATGCGTTTGTGGTGTGCGGAGCAACTTGAGGCGTTGCAGCAGGAATTGATCACACTGCGACCACGCCTCTCAAAGGCGAGGCAGGAAGCGTACCTCGCTCCAGAAATCTGGCAGGAGTACGAACACATCAAGGAGACATTCGAGGCGAGAGGCGGGCTTGAGAATGTCCGTTCGCTCATTGCGCAGGATCAGAGAGAATCAGACCATTGCTTTGAGGGTCGAGGCCTCGTCGCAGCCACGGCAGGATGTGTCGCGTCTCACGATCTATTCAACGAGCTGTCATTTGATATCGTCATTGTGGATGACATCGATGCTGTTCCGCTACCCCTGCTCATTCCAGTAACCTGTCTGGCTCGGAAGAAAATTGTATTGGTGGGCGACCAATCTGATTCGCCGATCGCGCGCGCATCGCGCGCGTACGTACCTCCATCCTTGAAACCGTTCGCACGCACGCAGCAGTCTCATAACATGTCTCGAATGCCGAAGACACCTCAGCAGCCAGCCGAGAAAATCACGGAACGGCCCCTTGAAATACTAGGTGTTGTCCTCGCGACAGCGTCGCTGCTGCTTTTGTTCGGACTGCTGTCTTATATGCCTGATGATCCTCATGTTTTTCATCCTAATCCGGATAAAGCGACGCCAGGGAATTGGATAGGGACATTCGGAGCATTGCTTTCAGATGGGCTCTTTCGATTATTGGGTGTCGCCGCATACATCGTCCCCTTCGGCTTAGCGATGTGGGCGTGGCAGTGCTTCGCGTCGCGAGGAACTCGAGTGTCCATGCCGGCGGTGGCAGGCTGGATCGGCATGGTCATGTTCGCGGCAACACTCTTCTCGATTGGACTTCGCGGGGTCCCGACCATTCAGGCTGGTGGAATTCACACCGTGATGGAGGTGGACGCAGGCGGAATGCTGGGAAACTTCGTCGCAGACCTTCTGAATGCCTATTTCGCGTCGGTTGGACGATTGATCATCGTCATCTCCGGCCTTCTCCTCTCAGTACTCGCCGCCCTTCCAATCTCTCTTGGATCGGTAAGCTGTCGAACATATAAAACGTCGGGAAAAGATCATCGTTCCGGCGGCCAAACCGGTTCCTGAGGTTCCGGAGCCGTTGGAATCAGATCTTGCCCCCTTGGCTTCCCTTCCAGAACCTGTTCCTCCTCCGGAACCGTCGATGGGGGCCATGAGTTTGAGCGCGATTCCAACATCTGACGCCAGGCCGCCACTCGCAATCCATCAGGGCAACGGAACCAAATTTTTCCTTCCAGATCCAAACACCATTCTCACCGATCCACCAGTGCGGTCGATTCACAACCGCGATGAGCAAAGCCGGGAACGGTCTCGGCTATTGGTGCAAGCCTTCAAGAACTTCGGCGTGGCTGGGACCGTCACTGCTATTCACCCAGGGCCTGTCGTGACGATGTATGAGTTCGAGCCGGCTCCTGGGGTCAAAGTCAGTCGAATTGTGAATTTATCCAATGACCTCGCGCTTGCCATGAAGGCCGAAACTGTTCGTATTGTGGCGCCTATTCCTGGAAAGTCAGTCGTCGGGATCGAAATTCCTTCTCCGGTCCGCGAGGATGTGCATCTGAAAGACCTGTTGATGTGCGATGCCTATCAGCAAGCTTCGTGGAAACTCAAGGTCGTCCTGGGAAAAGATATTTTTGGTGCGCCGGTCGTCGTTGATCTGCAGACGATGCCTCATTTGCTGATGGCTGGCGCGACGGGTGCCGGAAAAAGCGTCGGACTCAACACCATGATCACCAGCCTGCTTTTTGCGGCCACTCCCTACGAATTGCAGTTTCTTATGGTGGACCCAAAAATGTTGGAACTGCAGGGGTATAACGGGATTCCACATCTGCTCAGGCCAGTGATCACTAATGCCAAGGTTGCAGCTAAGGAACTGGTATGGGCCGTACGGGAAATGGAACGTCGGTACCAATTGATGGCAGGCGCTGGTGCCAGAAACATCGATCATTATAATTATCTGGCGTCAAGCAACGGAGAAGAGAAGTCTGAAATTCTTCCGTATATCGTGATCATCATTGACGAGCTTGGTGACCTGATGATGGTCGCATCTCGGGAAGTTGAAGAATCCATTACGCGGCTCGCACAAATGGCACGCGCCTCTGGAATGCATCTGATTCTTGCCACACAACGACCCTCCGTCGACGTCCTCACCGGCCTCATTAAAGCCAACTTCCCGTCACGCCTGGCATACAAGGTTTCATCAAAAACCGATTCCAGAACGATCCTCGACGCGAACGGAGCGGAAATGCTACTGGGGCGAGGAGATATGTTATTCCTACCGGCAGGAACCGGAAGAATGATACGGGTACATGGCCCGTTTGCCCCAGAAGAAGATCTTCAGCATGTCGTCGATTTCCTTCGAGACCAAGGCCCGTCACCTATCGTACAAACGTCCTTTCCAGCAGAGACCCAGGCGCAGGATTCAGAAAGCGGAAGTGGAGACGAATTGTATGAGAGGGCGAAAGAACTCATCATGGAGACCGGGCAGGCCTCGGCGTCGCTGATCCAGCGACGACTGCGTGTCGGATATCCTCGAGCCGCCAGGATGATCGAAATGATGGAGGAGGAAGGGATCGTGAGTCCTCCGCTTCGAGATGGTCGCCGTGAGGTCGTCCTGCGACGATCGGCTGATTCTGATCTGCAAGTGGGGTAGTGATGACGTCCGTAACAGAGCATGTCATTGTCGTCCTACGCTTCACCATGCTCGTTGTATTGATAGCGGCGTTGGGATCTCACCTCTCGTTTGCAGCCGGGCCTGACAGCAATGCTGAAGACCTCGCAAACAAGATTCAATCACGATATGAACACACCGCAGACCTCAGCGCAGACTTTACCCAAACCTTGCTGATTGAAGGCTTCGAGACCCCCATGCAGTCATCCGGGCGAATCTCAATCAAAAAACCAGGCCGTTTGTATTGGGAGTATCGTGATCCCCAGGCAGAACACATCTATGTCAATGGGGATCGAGTTGTGTTCTATACTCCAGCGCACAATCAAGTGATCCAGGCGACGCTTTCTCGACTTGCGGAATCGCGCGCACCTCTCCATCTCTTGCAGGGCGCAACGCGGCTTCGAGAACACTTCGAGCTTGAGCAGGTCGAACCTGGAGATGCACAGGACAACGATAGGTTACAGTGGCTAGGTCTCAGGCCAAAAGAGGATGGAGGAGTAGAGTCGAGACGGCGCATCGTGATTGGCGTCGATTCCAAAAACCACTACATTCGAACCGTGGGCATGCATGAACTTAATGGGAACGTGACCACCATTCATTTCTCGAACATCACAGCAAACTCAAATCTTCCGGATTCGCTCTTTCATTGTGATATGCCAACGGACGTAGAAATCATTCAGGATCTACCCTGACTATGATTCGAACCGTTGCATGCATCGTTGCAATATCAGCATTGCTCACGTTGACCGTGGGATGCGCAACCGGCCCGATCTCGCTCGGGGTGACAGCCGCAGGGGATGTCTTCTTTGGACTGTTCGGTTTAGACTCATTCAGGAAGAGTCACGCCGATGATACCTTTCTGATCGAAAAGGAGTTCTTGGTAATCCTGCGGCCGACGATCTCCAAATAAATCGTTTCGAGACGTGACCGTTTTATCTCTCGCTCGTTCCAGATCGATGGATACCACATCCACATGGGATTCTGCAGCGGGTGCGCTTGAAAGGATCTCGCCTCTCGCCTCAACGATCAACGAATTGCCCGTAAAGGTTAAGGATCCTTCAGTACCAATACGATTCGCCGTCACGATAAACACGCGGTTGGTGACTGCATGAAACGGAATACCTTGCTGAGCCAGCCTCGGAAGGATCAGATTTGATGGATGGCAAATGATGTCCGCACCCTTCAACGCAAGAATTTTCCACACCTCCGCAAAAAACCAGTCATAACACACAAGGAGGCCGAGGGTCGCGTTCTTTCGTTGAAAGACAGGGAGGCCGGCGTCACCGGGACAGAAGAAGTCCTTCTCGTTCATGAAGAGGTGCATTTTTCGATACCGTCCCACATACCCCTCCGGCCCAATCAGCACGGCTGAGTTGTACAACGCGTCCCCAGATCGCTCATTAAACCCGGTCACGATATCCAAACCGTGCTCACGGCATTGGGCATGGAGGAAAGAAAGAAACCGGCTATTTTCAATCGGTTCTGAACTGTCGAATGCCTCTTCCTTTGAAGAAAAATTGTACCCAGAGTTGCAAAGTTCAGGGAGCACAACAAGATCAGAGTTGCCGCACGCAGAGAGCAGTGCTTCAAGGCGGGAGATGGTCTCATTCAAATTACACAAGGCAGGCGAGAACTGAACGTACGCTACCTTCATATTTTTTCCTCCGGCTGACTCGATACTCGGCAGTGGGTTCATCAGACCCAGTACTTAATGTGGTTATCCCTGGATCTAAATTGAACCCACCGGTCTATTGTTCACCTTGTGTTCGTATTTTACGCTAACTCCATACTGAGTGGGTGCTTTTTCGAGACCACGTTCGAGAAGAGAGCGATGGAGGTGCTGATGCATCGGTCCCCTTCTGGATGATCCATGTTCTCGTCCGTGAAGACATCGTTCCTGCATTCTCGCGGTTGCGTTCGCCGATGCATCTCGACTCGGCTATTGCAGACGATTTGCCCGACCAGATCATCACTAATGTCGTTGGAGTGCACCGGGTTCTCGGTTTGGTGCGTCCCCATCATACCTCGTACTCCTGAGGACCAACATGATTATGTGTCGCGCGATTGGGGAAAAAACAAACGAAGTCTAGGAGGAGAAATGGGACCGACGAAAGCTCTTCTCAAGGATAATGCGATCTACGAGGCAACGAGAGGAACGCTTTTGAAAGATGGGTTTGCGAATCACGATGAGGTCACACATTACGTGAATCATCATTACGTGGTGCTCCCGGTGCACGACAATCATGGCTCGCCCACTGTTTCGAGCAATACAAGGACAATCGCTTGTTTCGACCGGACCAGATTTACGAAGGCCAACGGGGGCGCCCCTACGTAGCGATTCGAGATCGGACCACGAGGGCATCGTGAGTGATGTATGAACAGACCTAATCATGACGGGTATTCACGCGCCGAATGGCGACCACTCGACCAATCAGATTCTCAGGTAGGTCACTGGGAGGGGAAACCAATTGGACGCGTGGACCAACGCCTTGAACCAGTCGAAGCCCCTCAGCGGTGCGGACAACTCCTTTGACGCGAAGCACGGTGAGTTGCTGTAACTGTGCCATGAGTTCATCTTGCGAGATGCCGCTTTCGATCACAATCTCTTCTGCCTCAAATGATTCGTGTGTGTGGGGAGGCATATCCAGCTCTCTTCGGGTTTTCGGTCTCTCGACGCCGGTAGGTTGCGGCGGAAATAAAATTGAGGGATCAACTTGGCTATTGACGCTATGAATGATCGGGGTTCCGGGCGCCATCTCCTCAAGCATTGATTCTAAACGACCAACCGATTCCTTCCCGACTAAGTCCATTTTGTTGAGCACCAACAGATCGGCCGAGGAGATTTGTTGCTCTGCCGTGCCTTCGACATCCCGGCCTTCTGCAAGCTGTTCGGCGTTCACGACCACGATGGCTAACGCTTCTCCCACCCATTGGGTGATGGGGTCCCGCCAAAAGGTGACCAGGGTTTCAAAGGGAAGGGCGACGCCGGAGGTTTCAACGATCATGCGATCTGGTTTGTGGCGTTCCCATAGATCATGAAGCGTGGTAAGCAGCTCACCCGACAACTGGCAACAGACGCATCCGCCTTCGAGCTCAACGTAGCGACCGTCTCCGCCTTGACCAAACAGTGCTTGGTCGATGCCTAATTCGCCAAATTCGTTGGACACCACGGCTAGGCGGTGGCCACTCTTTTGGGCATCTTCCAGGAGATTCCGAATCAGGGTTGTTTTTCCTGCGCCTAGAAACCCTGAGACAACCAGTGCTGGAATGCCTATCGATAATGATTCGTTCAAGGACAGGTACCTTTCTTTTTAAGAGCACATTTCATTGTGTATCAACAGGATTGATTGTATCCCACCATATTGCTGGTGTCTCCAATCGCTTGCGAGAATCTATGTTATTGTTTGGCATGGTTGAACGGTATCGTCGCGGCAAAGGGAAAGCCCCACTACTTGGCAGTCATCAAAAATGCTGGTTGTGGGGCCGGAATGTGGTTCTGGAAACCCTTCGTGGCAGGCGTTGGCCGGTGCTGGAATTGTATTGTTCGGATCAACTCCCACAGGAAGAATTGGACGTGGTTCACGCGTTGGCGGAACAAAACGCGACGTCGGTACGTGTGGAGCCGGGTGCATCGCTTCGCAAACGGTGCCATTCGGCTGAGCATCAGGGCTACCTGGCGAAAATGCCGGATTTTCCCTATGTGGACCCGCTGGCACTTCTGGATCAGCTCATCGAGAAGAAGAAATGCCCACTCCTCGTTATCTGTGACGCGATTCAGGACCCCTTCAACCTCGGAGCGTTAATTCGTTCTGCTGAGGTGTTTGGGGTTGACGGCATTTTCATTGCCGTGAAATATCAAGTAGGCGTGACTAGTCTTGTCGCGCGAAGTTCTGCTGGTGCCGTGAGCCACGTTCCAATCGCGCGCGCTGAGAATCTTGAAGACATCATTGCCGAGGTGAGGGGTCGCGGAATCCAAGTGCTGGGAACGAGTGATGCCTCTGGAATTCCGGTGTTCGAGTGTGATCTCAAAAAACCGACAGCGATGATTATTGGCAATGAAGGGGCTGGAATACGGGATGCGTTACGCGATCGTAGCGATCATCTGATTCACATTCCACAACATGGTAGGATCGCATCGCTCAACGCGGCGGTATCAGCGGGAATTTTGTTCTATGAAGCGCGGCGTCAACGAACGAGGGCATGAGACATTTCCGGCAGGTCAAATGATGCTCAAAATGGTGTCCAGCAAGGCCGAAGCGAGCAGCGAAGCGAGAACGAAGCTGGTGCCATTTTTCAGCGGCCTGCTAGCCTTGGGCGGGGGTCGGCAGCTTAAAGCGGATGAGATCGACGAGCCGACCGGCTTGTTGCACTAAGGTCTCTGATTCGAGGAGAAACTGTTTCTCATCGGGGCTAAAGTCTAAGCCTGCGGACAAACTATTCACCAATACCCGATCACTCATTTTCCCTGATGAGATAAGTTGATACTGGTCGTCAGCTTTCTGCGAGAGGAGATACTCTTTTGCCGCGTCTGCGAGGTGAACGAGCAATGGGGAATCCAAGGTCTCGGACTTGTCTTCCGGGAGAAGAGAAAGTTTCACCTGCCGATAGCTGGTCGAAACTTCTTGTTCCTCGTACACACAACGGCGCAGGCCTTGCAGCACAATGTTGTATCGCCCGTCCGACATTTTCTTCACGCTGACCATCCGGCCGACCGTGCCTTGCTCGAAAATCTGTGGCGACTCCTCATAATGATCCTCCCAGCCATCCTTCAACAAGGCCATGCCGAGACATCGGCCTCGTGATGACGCATCATGCACCATCTCGCGATAGCGAGGTTCGAAAACATGCAGTGGCAAATAGGTGTGTGGGAACAACACTACATTGGGTAACGGGAAGATGGGAACGACGGATGGAATGGGGAACGGGGATTCTTGAGACGACGAAGGGCCAGATGACATATACTAAGAATAGCGAAGAGTTTTTGATGATGTCAAAACTAATAATCCGTATGACGAAAGGGATAATCAATGAGAACGTGGAAAGGCATGTGTTTGACCCTGTTAACCTCAATGGCATTTGGAATTCCGTCAGTGGTATTGGCTCATGAACCGCATGTGTGTCCTGAGGGATTTCCTGATGTCCCAGCTTTGTCCGGACATGTAAACCAATCCGACATTGATAGCGGAGGATTGACTTTCAATGACATCGTGAAGGCCGGTAAGGTTTTATTTCACACCATGTTCAATGTCTGTGATGGCCAAGGGCGCCCCGCTGCAACTGGCGATGGGCAGAAACGAGAACCTGCCGCGCTGAATTTTCTTCGCACCTCCGGGCCTGACACCTATGCGTGCGCGGGATGCCATACGATTCCTCGAACCGGTGGGGCCGGTGATGTGGTGGCCAACGTCTTCTTGGGTGCTGGATTCGTCGATCCCGTGATTTATTCCATTGCCGCAAAATTCAGCAATGAGAGGAATACGCCCAGTCTTTTTGGCATGGGACCTGTCGAGATGCTTGCCGTCGAAATGTCGGCAGATTTACAAGCTCAAGCCAAGGAGGTAGGAGATGGCATCCATACGCTTACGACAAACGGTGTCAATTTTGGGGTAACGATCGCGGCTGGAAAGGTTGTGGCGAGCAAAGGGGTGGATACGGATTTGCTGATTAAGCCCATTACCGCAGGCGGCATTCTTCCGGGAATTCGTCAGCTTACACGCATCGGCTATAACCTGCATCATGGCATGCAGGCCGATGAGATGTTCGCAGACGATGCAGATTTTGATAAGGACGGCGTCCCTCATGAACTGACGATTGGTGATATCACCGCGTCGACAGTCTATCAGGCACAACTAGGCACTCCGGGAAGATTGTTGCCAACAACATCTGAAGAGCGCCGTCTGATTCAACAAGGAGAAAAGCTGTTCAAAAAGGCAAACTGCACGTCGTGCCATATTCCCGTATTGCACCTGAAAAGCCCCAGGTATACCGATTCGCGCAAAGGGTTCTCGTTCGATATGACGAAAGATGGTGAAGGCCCGCACTTAGAAGCGGATGGGAGTGGCGGCGCCATCGTGCGAGTCTACTCAGACTTAAAGCGGCATAATATGTGTGATGATCCCGGGATTCCCAATCCAGTGCGGACCTATTGCAATGAGCAGATTGCACAGGGAAGGCCAGACCAAGACGGGCGGCCAGGGCAGGAATTTTTCTTAACTCACCGACTCTGGGATGTCGGCAATACCGCCATGTATGGTCATCGCGGCGACTTGACGACAATTACAGATGCCATTCTTGCGCACGGCGGAGAAGCCAGAGTCTCACGTGATGCGTTTGTGGGGATGGGGTCGAAGCAACAAGCAAGCGTCGTAAAATTTCTCAAAACGCTACAGATTCTTCCGGCAGGATCTGAACGGGTGGTTACGGAGAACTAGCAGGCATTGCACATTTCAAAGGATCTTCAGCACATTCTCCGGCGGCCGCCCAAGTGTGGCCTTAGCGCCGTGAATCACGATTGGGCGCTCGATGAGGATTGGATTCTGAACCATCAGCGCGATCCACTCCTTGCGGCTTCGTGAATCGCTCGTTTTGAGACCAAGCTCTTTAAACGCGGCCTCCTTGGTTCGCATCACTTCTTGGGGCTCTCGTCCGAGTGTGTTCAGGATCTCGTCGAGTTCTTTTTCAGTTGGGGGAGTCTTCAAATACTCGACAATGTCCGGAGTAATACCTTTCTCCTGTAGCAGCGCCAAGGTCTGACGACTCTTTCCGCATTTCGGGTTGTGGTAGATTCTTGTTTTAGTCATTGGCACTCTCCTGTCATGTGCTGGTCCTCATGATGGCACGATCATATCTTTTTCATCCATCCTTGTCCCCTGTTTTGTTAGCGGTTACAATTCACCTCGTGCCTGAGTTCAATCTTCGATCTACTCGCTGAAAGGGATCTGCCCTGTATGAAGAAAGAAAAGAAAAATGGAAATCATCACGTGTTCGATGTGAAGGCCCAGTTTTCTATAGGACAGGTCATTCACCACAGGCGTTTTCGATATCGTGGTGTGATCGTCGACGTCGATCCAAACTTTCAACTCACAGACGAATGGTACGATGAGATTGCGGTGAGTCGGCCACCCAAAGACAAGCCGTGGTACCATGTCTTGGTCCATAATAGTGACCAAACGACCTATGTCGCCGAACGGAATCTTGAACCTGATCACAGTGGGGACCCAATTCATCACCCCTTTCTTCATCAATGTTTTGATCTCTTTGATAATGGCAGATATGACCGGAGTGGAGGCGTAAACTAGATGAACTCGATACAACGGCGACCTCTGCTTTCCGCGATCATTCTTCTGTTTGCCATCAGTGTCTTACTCAGCGCGTGCTTCACTGTGGGGAAATCATTTCCGGATTATGCGGTTCCAGATATCAGGGTGGGCAAAACAACTGAAAACGAGATTCGGACGTTGTTCGGTTCGCCATGGCGAACGGGAATGGACGATGGGGATCAGACCTGGACATACAGCCACTACCGATACTCGCTGTTTGGGGAGGCGAAGACGGAGGATCTCGTCATCCGGTTTGACAAGGATGGGGTGGTGAGTTCGTATACCTTCAACACCACAGATCCTGTGCCGTAATATCTGAACTGAAGTGACGTTTGACCTATTTAAAGCCACGCTTGTCGATGATGCCCCTCCGGCCGAGATTGACCCGGTCCTTCGGGCACTCTGGTTAGAGGCTCGCGGGGATTGGGATGGTGCTCACAAGATTATTCAAGACTCGAGTGACCGCTCAGCCGCGTGGGTCCATGCCTATCTTCATCGCAAAGAAGGGGATCTCACCAATGCCGCGTACTGGTATTCGCGTGCAGGTCGTGACGTCTCTTCGTTTTCTCTGGATGGTGAATGGGAAGAGGTCGTGAAAACGCTGCTGGCGGATTTAGCATAACACGTCCAGCTATGGCCGCTCCTGACCCCTCCCCTCCATCTGACTTCATTCGCACCATCATCTCCGAAGATCTCAAGAACAAAAAGAACGCCGGAAGGTTGGTCACCCGTTTTCCGCCAGAGCCCAACGGCTATCTGCATATCGGGCACGCAAAATCGATTTGTCTCAATTTCGGCGTGGCATCAGAACATCAAGGTGGCAATTGTCATTTGCGTTTTGATGACACCAATCCGACCAAGGAAAATGTGGAGTATGTCGAGTCCATTAAAGAGGACGTGCGATGGTTGGGTTTTGATTGGGACGATCGTTTGTTCTATGCGTCTGATTATTTCGATGCACTGTATGAGTACGCGGTTGAGTTGATCAAAAAGGGCAAGGCATATATCGATAGTTTAAGCGCGGAAGAGATCAGAGCTTATCGGGGGACACTGACGGAACCGGGAAAGGATAGTCCGCATAGAAATCGATCAGTCGAAGAAAATTTAGCTTTGTTTGTGCGGATGCGTGCGGGCGAGTTTGAGGAAGGTGCGCATGTCCTTCGGGCCAAGATCGACATGGCCTCCCCGAATGTGAATATGCGTGACCCCACCCTCTATCGGATACGCAAGGTTGCACATCACCGTACTGGCGACACGTGGAATATTTACCCAATGTACGACTTTACACATTGTGTTTCCGATTCTATTGAGGGCGTGACGCATTCCCTCTGCACCTTGGAATTTCAAGATCATCGTCCGTTGTATGACTGGGTGCTCGACGAGTTGGGCACCGAGAACCATCCACAGCAAATTGAGTTTGCACGCCTCAATTTGAGCTACACCGTCATGAGCAAGCGAATGTTGCATGAGCTGGTCGACAAAGGCTGTGTCTCAGGCTGGGATGATCCGCGGTTGCCGACATTGCAGGGGCTACGACGACGCGGCTATACCCCCGAGTCGATTCGGAACTTTTGCGATCGCATTGGAGTGGCCAAACGAGATGGTGTGATCGATATGGCGTTGTTGGAACATTCCGTGCGCGAAGACCTCAATCAACGCACACCCAGGGTCATGGCGGTGTTGCGTCCGCTCCGTGTGGTCATCGAGAATTACCCGGAAGATCAGGTCGAAGAACTGGATGCGGCCAACCATCCAAACGATGAAACCATGGGCACGCGAAAAGTGCCATTCTCGCGCGTGCTATATGTTGAGCAGGATGATTTTCGCGAAGACCCGCCAAAGAAGTTTTTTCGACTAACCCCTGGGCGGGAAGTTCGTCTTCGCTATGCCTACTTGATCACCTGCGTTGGGGTAGTGAAGGATGAAAAAACAGGCCAGGTCATCGAACTTCGCTGCACCTATGATCCTGCAACAAGAGGCGGATCGACGCCCGACGGACGAAAGGTGAAAGCAACGATTCATTGGGTGTCATCCGCTCAGTCGCTACCGGCCGAAGTGCGCATGTATGACCATCTCTTCGCGACACCCAATCCCGGAGTTGCTGAGGAAGGCAAAGATTTCACCTCAAACTTGAATCCCAACTCGTTAGAAACGTTGCGCGAGGCCTGCGTAGAGCCAAGCTTGAATGGAGCCGCGCTAGGCAGTCGCTACCAGTTCGAAAGAAACGGATACTTTTGCGTCGATCGGGTAGATTCGTCCGAGAATGCTCTGGTGTTTAACCGGACAGTGACGCTCCGTGATGCATGGGCGAAAGTCGCGCAGGCGCAAGGGAAGGGCAAGGAAACATAGTGGAGAGCCACGCGGGTTACGCGTCTTTGCTCTTGAAATACTCCGGCCGTACCACCGTTACGTCAGAGACGAAGACGACGCCGGAATGGTGCTCGAACAAGGGGGAGATTCCGGCGAGGATGGTCTCGACCTTATCCTCCGGGACGACGGTGATGACCATATCGAGGGTGTCCAACTCGTTGAACATCAGCTGGCCTTGGTGTAACCCGTGATGCCCTTTTCCTGATATGTTTGGAATGATGGTGTATCCGGAGACCTCGGTTCGGTCGAGCAATTCCTGAATCGCCTGCAACTGATTTCCCTTCACAATAATTTCAAGTTTTTTCATTGCTTCTTTCATGGCACTCTCCCCTCAAACACCTGTGACCACTGCAGTGGTTGCACCCCATTGCCATGTTCCACAATCCCGATCACGCTCGCATCGATAGTTTCGAGCAGCGGACCAGGATAGAGTCCCACCCAGAAGACAATCACCACCAGCGGAACCAATATTGTCATCTCGCGAGGGGTTATGTCGGCAAGGCGAGCGTTGCGCGGAGTGGTGACCGGACCTAAGGCGACTCGTTGCACCATCCACAGCATGTACCCTGCGGCCAAGACGATTCCACCCATTGCCAGCAGTACCATGGGGAAACTTTGGAATGATGTTCCGACGAGAACCAGAAACTCGCCGATAAAATTACATGTTCCCGGAAGGCCGAAGGATGCGATGGAGAATATGCTTAGGAATATGACATAGCGAGGCATCGGCTGGTGAAGCCCACCGTAGTCGTTCAACATCCGGCTATGGGTCCGATCGTACAAGAACCCCACAATCAGGAAAAGCGCGCCGGTGGTGATGCCGTGATTAAACATCTGGAGGACGGCGCCGTGAACGCCTTGGCTATTCCACGCGAAAATTCCCAGGGTGACAAATCCCATGTGTGAAATCGAGGAATAGGCGATGAGCTTTTTCAGATCGATTTGGGCGAGGGCCATATAGCCCCCATACAGGATGGCGAGGATGGACAGCCAGAGAATCAAAGGCGTAAAGGTGAGGGATGCCTCGGGAAGAATGGGAAGACAGAACCGCAAGAACCCATATCCTCCCAATTTCAAGAGCACACCGGCCAGAATCACGCTTCCGGCCGTTGGAGCCTCGGAGTGGGCGTCGGGAAGCCACGTATGAAAGGGCACCATCGGCATCTTGATCGCAAAGGCGAGAAAGAAGGCCAGGAAGATCCAGAACTGCGCTGTTGGCGAGTAGGTCTGCCCGGTCAACTCCATGAGGTCGAAGGTGTGTCCGCCGACAATGTAGAGTCCCAGGATCGCGACTAGCAAAAGAAGGCTCCCGATGAGACTGTACAGAATGAATTTCAGCGAAGCCGCGATGCGTCCGGGACCGCCCCACAAGGCAATCATGAAGTACATGGGGATCATGGTGATCTCCCAGGCCATGAAAAACAGGAACGTATCCGTGGCCATGAACACGACGAGCATGGCGGCTTCCATCAGAAGAATCAGCATCATGAACGCCTTCGGGCTGCGGTCGAGGTTGTTCCACGAACAGAGGACGCACAGCGGGGTGAGCAAGGTGGTCAAGATGACGAGAAGCAGGCTGATCCCATCGATGCCTACGGCGTAATGAATATTAAACGTCCGCATCCACTCCACGCGTTCGACAAACTGCATGCCGTGAATGGAAGGGTCAAAGGCGTTCCAGAGGTAGAGGGACACAAGAAAATTGAGGACGGTCACTCCCAAGGACACGCGAAGCACGATCGCCTGGTCGCGAATGAACGCGATGATTCCCATTCCGATGACCGGGATGAAGACGATTACACTCAACAGGTGTTCGGAGAGAAACGGCATCGCGTTCACAACACGATCCAGTAGAAGAGGACGATGGCCATGACAAGCCAGAAGATCATGACGAGCATTTGTTGCTGAATCAACGGACGGTCAGCCTTGCGCAGGGTTTGCCCCGTACTGTCGGCTTGATGTCCTATTCCATCAACGGCCCGATCGATCCCTCTAATTTCGACCACGTTCAAGAGCCAGCAAGCCGCCTTGACGGTGAAATTCCCGGTCACATTCACTGTTCGGTTGATCCCCCCAAGTTCAACCACCTTCCAAATCAAGTTCGCGAGGCTAATGGAAAGTCTTCCCATCGCATTCACCATGCGGTCAATCCCCTTGATCTCAACGACCTGCGAGAGCCATCGCGCCACTCCCAGGGTCGGCCTCACCACCATCGCGTGATAAAGTTCATCAGCATACCACCGATTGAGGCACAGGACATACAGGGTCTTCGACAGGCTTGTGCCCCACAGTGGCGGTCTGTATGGATGTTCG
>JYMV01001288.1_pt1 | contig 18890 bp, 12 predicted proteins | sample 338911 | NCBI WGS metagenome assembly JYMV01 (sample SAMN03354496, study PRJNA234377) | hydrothermal vent metagenome | biome: Deep sea; feature: Hydrothermal plumes at the Eastern Lau Spreading Center, Western Pacific Ocean; material: Seawater | place: Tonga | collected 2009 | depth 2000 m m
AAAGACTTTTGGAATGTCTTTGACACGACTATTGTGCTGGTGAGTTTGATCCCCATCGAAAACTCCGAAGCCGCGGTTATAGCCCGCCTGGTGAGAGTATTTAGGGTATTGCGGATGGTGTCCTTTATTCCAGAACTACGCATTCTGCTAACCTCGTTGATTAAAGCCCTGCCACAGCTGGGTTACGTTATGTTATTGATGTTTATTATCTTTTATATCTACGCGGCAGTGGGTAGTACCTTGTTTTACAACATTAATCCCGACCTGTGGGGCGATATTGCTATCTCATTATTAACCCTGTTCCGGGTCATGACCTTTGAAGACTGGACCGATGTAATGTACGAAACCATGGAGCACTACCCGCTTAGCTGGATCTTTTACATCAGCTTTATTTTCTTCACCGCCTTTGCATTTTTAAATATGGTTATTGGTATTGTAGTGAATGTAATGGAGCAAGAACACGCTAAGGTCAGGCAGGAAGAACAGGAAGCAAACCACGAACCGACTATCAAAGATCTGGACGAAAAACTCACGGCTTTGCAGGCTCAAATGCAAACTTTGTTGCACAAGCAGGGCTCTTCGGATCCGCGATAGTTTAAAAATAAACCAGAATAAATTGGCCCAAAGAGAGCATTTGAATTACAATTGCTCTCTTAACCCTGAAAAACACGCATATTTTTGCGCCTCCCGGCGCGCATTCTACCGGAAATTCTTTACATGACATCCAATACCATCAAGTTCAGTGATCTTAATTTACCCCAGCAAGTGCTGGATGCACTGGACAAAATCGGCTATGAAACCCCCTCACCTATTCAGGCGGAAGCCATTCCATTACTCACCGAAGGCCATGACCTGATTGGTCAGGCACAAACCGGAACGGGTAAAACCGCCGCCTTTGCATTGCCCATGTTGGCAAAAGTTAACCCTGAAATTAATCAGCCACAACTTATTGTACTGGCACCAACCAGAGAACTGGCGATTCAGGTTGCTGAAGCATTTCAGGCTTATGCGGCATTTAGTGACCGCATACGCATATTACCTATTTATGGTGGCTCATCCTACGACCACCAGCTGCGTCAATTAAAGCGTGGCGTGCAAATTGTGGTAGGGACACCTGGCCGTGTAATCGATCATATTAAACGCAAAACCTTAAGATTAGACAATGTCAGCATGTTAGTGCTGGACGAAGCCGACGAAATGTTGCGCATGGGCTTTATAGACGATGTCGAGTGGGTACTGGAGCAGGTACCAGCTGATCGCCAGACAGCGTTATTCTCAGCCACCATGCCACCGCAAATTCGCAAGATTGCTGACAAGTTTTTAGATGATCCTAAAACCGTTAAAATCGCAGCTAAAACCAGTACTGCGGAAAAGATTCGCCAGCGTTTTTGCAAGGTGTCTCCCAACAATAAACTGGAAGCCCTGACCCGTGTTTTAGAAGTGGAAGAATTTGATGGTGTGATTATTTTTGTGCGCACCAAAACAGCCACCACAGAGCTGGCCGACAAACTGGCGGCCCGTGGTTATGACGTTGAACCACTTAACGGTGACATCCAACAGAAGTCTCGTGAACGTACCGTTGAGCGCCTGAAACAAGGTCAGATTGATATACTGGTTGCTACCGATGTTGTTGCCCGTGGTCTGGACGTGGATCGGGTAAGCCACGTAATCAACTACGATATTCCATACGACACAGAAAGTTATGTTCACCGAATCGGACGTACTGGTCGTGCAGGACGTGAAGGTGAGGCAATCCTGTTCATTTCACCTCGCGAAATGCGCATGCTTAAAGCCATTGAAAAGGCCACCAGACAATCCATTGCACCACTGCCGATCCCAAATGTCAGTGAGTTAAACGAATCTCGCCTGAGCCGTTTCAAAACCAGAGTGTTTGAAGCCCTGGACGCCGAAGACCTGGAAAACTGGTCAGAAGTGATTGCCCAAATTCAGCAAGAAGCCGAAGCCAGCCCAGAAGCCCTGTTAGCCGCATTAGCGAGTCTGGCTCAGGGTGGCGAGCAAATCTTCTTGTCAGAGGATGACGTGCCAGAGATTAACCTGCCGGATCGCGGTGCCAGAGACAACCGTCGAGATCGTGGTGAACGCGGTGGTCGCGAACGTGGTGAGCGTGGTGAGCGTGGCGGTCGTGAGCGCGGTCGTAACAAACGCGACAGCAAACCCGATGAAAATATGCAGCGTTACAAGATCATGGTAGGTCGTAAACACGATGTTCGCCCTGGCAGCATTGTCGGCGCAATTGCCAATGAGGCGGGTCTGGACAGTGAGTTTATCGGTGCAATTAACATTTATGATAATTTTAGTACCGTTGATTTACCCAAAGGTATGCCTAACGAAGTGCGCGGTATATTGAAGAAAACTCGCGTTGCCGGACAGAAACTGGATTTAACCGAGTGGCAAGATCGCCCAGAGAAAAAATCTCGTCCACGCAATAACAGAGACTAAATATTAATAACCATTGATTATATCTATAACCAATTAATGATTTATTGGTTATAGATAAATCTGGCAAACTGACTTCAGTTCAATATCAGGTTTTCTGTCATGCGTTATTTTCCTTTGTTTTTCGATACCCAAGACATCCAGGTTTTGGTGGTGGGTGCTGGTGAAGTTGCAGCCCGAAAAATAGAGTTATTGCTTAAAACCGAAGCCACTATTAGGGTAGTGGCGCCAGATGTCTCCCCCACCGTTGCTTTACTCGCCCAACAGGGCAAAATCACTTTACATCAAAGTCGCTATGAAGCGCGCCATTTAGACGGCGCACAACTGGTCTTTATCGCCACCAATGACGAAGCGCTTAACGCCGACATTCAGCAACAAGCCAAGGCCAGAAACATCATTGTCAATGTAGTGGATAATCCTCCTCTGTGTGATTTTATTACGCCTTCAATTGTGGACAGAGGCAATATCACGATTGCCATGAGCAGTGGTGGTGTCGCGCCGGTGCTGTTGCGTTATTTGCGTCAGAAACTGGAAGCGATTATTCCGCAAAACATTCGTTATCTGGGTGATTTCGCAGAAAAGTTTCGTGAGACAGTCAAATCTAAATTGCCCACCGTCACCCAGCGTCGCTATTTTTGGGAATGGTTCTTCGACAGCGATGTCGCTGAAGGGGTATTACAAGGTAACCTGAACGAGGCCGAAACTCCGTTTTTACAAAAACTAGAACAAGCCGCCCAAGATGATGCCTTTACTCAGGGACAGGTCTATTTAATTGGTGCCGGTCCCGGCGATCCGGAACTGCTGACTTTCAGAGCATTGCGCCTGATGCAAAAAGCCGACGTGGTGATTTTTGATCGCCTGGTATCGCCACAAATAATGGATCTGGTGCGCCGCGACGCGGAAAAAATCTATGTGGGCAAAGAAAAAAGCAATCACACTATTCCTCAAGAGCAGATCAGTGCCATGTTGGTGGAAAAAGCCAAAGAAGGCCACCGTGTGGTGCGCTTAAAAGGCGGCGATCCCTTTATCTTTGGCCGTGGTGGCGAAGAGCTGGAAACCCTGGTGGAAGCCGGTGTCGATTTTCAGGTGGTTCCGGGCATCACAGCAGCGAATGGCGCTGCCAGTTACGCTGGAATTCCGTTAACTCACCGTGATCACGCGCAATCGGTGGTGTTTGCTACAGGCCATTTAAAAGACAATACCATAAACCTGAATTGGTCAGGTCTTGCGCAACCCAATCAAACTATCGTGTTTTACATGGGGCTGACCGGCCTGAGTGTCATTACCGAAAAACTTCAGGAACACGGCTTAACAGGCGATACGCCTATCGCTCTAGTGCAGCAAGCTACCCTGGAAAGCCAAAAAGTAGTAACCGGTACCCTTGCCAACATTTTAGACAATCCAGATGTGGCCACATTAAAGCCGCCAACGCTGATAATCGTGGGCACTGTAGTGTCACTACAACAGCAATTTGACTGGTTTAATCCCGCAACAATTGCAGAAAAAAGCCTTTGAACCTTGCGTTAAGCCGGATTGGAAGAAATAATCTAGGGATTACACTGATCCGGCTGAATAACAAGTATGTCTGCAGACGACCTGGAAAATTCCTTCAAAATTCTCAAGCAAACCGTGCCACTGCTGATCAAGCACAAGATATCTGCTGAGCCAACTAACTACGCCATCTGGTACACCTACGCCAGTAATCAATCCCCTGAACTGAATCAGGCAGTCGATTCCGCCATTGATAATTACAAGTCCATTTCCGAGGCGCGGGCATTAGATATGTACCGTGCCCATGTGGCGGATAAACAGGAAGTCAGCGCCTGGCAATTGCGCCAAAGTATTGATGCCATGATCACCGAATTCAGCCAGACGGTAAAAGACACTCGCCACGAAACCAACGACTTTCGCGATGCCATGGACAAGAGCCTGGATGGCCTGAAAAAAGTAGAAAGCGAAGGCTTTTCGGTGGAGGAAACCATGGCCATGGTGCGCAATCTGGTTAAAGAAGGCCAAAAGATCCGTAACAGCACCCTCACCTTCAGCGCCGCCATGGCCAATGCTGAAAAAGAGATCAGCGACCTAAAAGAAAAACTGGAAGTCAGCAAAAAAGAAGCGTTAGTTGATGCCTTGACCGGACTTAATAACCGCCGTTATTTCGATTCAGAGTTTGCCGCCGCCGTGGCCAATAAAGAAGCCTCTCTGATTTTGCTGGATGTCGACCATTTTAAAAAGTTTAACGATACCCACGGTCACCAAATGGGTGACCTGGTGCTTAAAGCGGTTGCCAAAAAGTTAAAATCATCCTGCCGCGATGGCGCAGAAGCCTACCGTTTTGGAGGCGAAGAATTTGCTATCATACTGCCCATCAGCAATCAGGGGCGCGCTTGTCACCTGGCAGAAACCATGCGTCGCGCCATTGAAAAAATCCAGGTAAAGCAAAAATCTACCGGCAAAGTGGTGGGTGATATTACGGCGTCATTCGGGGTTGCGGTCTTTGAAGGGAATCTATCGGCTGGTAAACTCATCGAAAAAGCCGATAAATTACTTTACGAAGCCAAGCGACTTGGACGCAACCGGGTTATGCCAATCAGCTAGGAGTCAGTCCAACAGGCCAGTAACGGATTTCCGCTAAAAAGGAATTTGTATATGCATATAGAAGTTAGCAAGCTAAGCAAGCGCTATAACACTCTGCAAGCCGTCAACGAGCTTAGCTTTACCGTTAACAGCGGAGAGATATTCGCAATTTTAGGCCCCAATGGCGCGGGCAAATCCTCCACCATTCGCATGTTGGTAGGCCTTACCACTAAAGACAGTGGCGAAATAACATTTAAACAAAACAATAATCCTTTTTCGCGTCTGCAGAGCGAACAGTTTGGTTATCTGCCGGAAGAGCGCGGCCTTTATCAGGACGTATCAGTGCACAAAATACTGCACTATGTCGCGGCGTTAAAAGGAATGCGCAAGGCTGATGCCGAACAACAAATTCAACAGTGGCTGACGGAGTTTGAGTTAGACGACCGGCAAAAAGAACCGTTGAAGTCATTATCCAAAGGCAACCAACAAAAAATTCAATTGCTGAGTAGTATTATCCATCGCCCGGAGTTGGTTATTTTAGACGAACCCTTCTCCGGATTAGATCCGATGAATCAGGAAAAAGTCATCAGCTTTCTGAAAACCCTGCAACAACAAGGGACGACGGTGTTACTCAGCGCCCATCAGATGTCGTTAGTAGAAAAGCTGGCTGACCGGTTGTTATTGATGGCTAATGGCAAATCAGTGCTGTATGGCGATATGCAGACCATTCGTTCCGAGTCCACACTGGGCAGCGAATTGTTACTAGAGCTTGAGACGATGCCCGAACAGGCACAGCTGGATGCACTGCAAAAGGCCAATAAAGATGTGCACTCATTGACCGTCAAAAACAGCAACAGTCTGCAGTTACAATTGCTATCTGGCTGCCAAATTCCAAATCTATTGCAAGCACTTATGGCCAGCTTGCCAATCAGTAATTTACAGCTGCAACAACCCGGCCTGCACGAAATATATCTGCACGCGCTGAGTGGTAATACGACAGGGAGTCAACCTCATGAATAAAGTATGGATTGTTGCCCGCTGGGAATTCCTGAAAAATCTCAAACTAAAACAAGAACTCATTGGTTATCTGTTAATGCTGGCGATTTATGGCGCTTTGTTCGCCGTTCAATACTGGCAACAACAGGCGCAACAGGAAAAAGTATCGCTGGCAGTCGGCAGTGCGGTAAAAGTCCAACTTAGTGAGCGCTTCCAAACTACACCAATACCAGAGCTTTCCGATATTCAGGCGTATAAGACTCAGATGCAGCAAAACAATTATGCAGGTATTTTGTTGTTTGATGAAGACGCAGGGCAATATCAACTGTTGATCCCCAACGAAGTCAGTTGGCGGGCAACATTGGAGGCGGAACTAGAGGATTTTGAACGTCAACTACTACTGACGGCACTGAATATTTCAGATGCAGAACTGAAAAAACTACAGCAGCCGTTAGACATCAGCATCATTAATAATGCCGAACAGGATGTCGGCCAGGATGCCAGAATACTCAGCGGCGTTGTGGCAATTCTCACCGCTATTGCCGTATTTAACAGCTTTGCACTGAGCATGACTTCAGTAACCCAGGAAAAACAACACAGAGTGACTGAGCAGCTACTGACTTGTGTTAACTTTCAACAGTGGATAGATGGCAAAGCACTGGGCTTGTGTTTATCCAGTCTTAAGAGTTTGCTTTCCACGTTGCTCATAATGGGTCTGGTTTACAGCGCCATTATGCTGTTTTCATCCAATGAACAAATCGATCTTAACCTGGCTGGCTCACCAATAGGATTAATGGTGTTATTTTGCGTTGCCGGGATCATCTTCTGGAACTATGTATTTGTGGGCTTCTCCGCCACCATTGACGATCCCAATCACTCGGGAAAAACCGGATTAATGTTCTTGCCCATGTTACCTGTAATGCTGGTATTTATGGTGTTGGATGATCCCGCCGGTGAAGTGGCCACAATTTTGTCTATGGTGCCATTAACCGCGATTTCCTTTATGCCAATGCGCCTGTCTTCTATGGAAGTGCCACTATGGCAGATAATGACTTCATTAGGCTTTATGATTGTGGGGATCTGGGCAGTACGTCTGTATGCCAGCCGCATTTTCCGCGCTAATATTACCCTGTTTGGTAAAGAGCCAACCTGGTATCAAATGTGGAAAAATATGCGTGATAAAACCCTATAGTTCGAGGCAAATTCCTCTGCATTTTCAGTTCAATTAACCAGAGACCCCTTATTGTGTTACGACAAAACCTGGGCACCGCCCTCAACCTTCTGGCGCTTGGCTTATTTATCCCAGGCATCCTGCTGCCCATGTTCTCCCTGGATATGGAGTTGTTAGCCAATCTTGGCAATTCAGCCTTAACAGCGTCGTTAGTGGATAAAGAACTTTCGATTTTGGGCACAGTCAACGAGTTATGGCAGGATAAGCGCTACCTGGTGGCCTTCCTGATTTTGTTTTTTTCTGTTGTAATCCCTGTGCTCAAAACACTGCTGGTTCTGATTGCGCGCTTTTGCGCTTCCGACAACACCAGACACAAGCTCGCAGAGTTTGTGTCCAGTATCGGCAAATGGTCAATGGCAGACGTTTTCGTTGTTGCTATATTTCTGGCAGTACTTTCCACAGACCACAGCAGCACTAGCAGTAGTCAGGAAATTAACATGGGATTGTTTAAATTCAGTTTTGAGCTCAGCTCCCAGACATTATCCAATGTGGGTCCGGGTTTTTGGTATTTTACCGCATACTGCATAGTGGCACTAGCAGGCACAGTAATTTTTCAGAAAGGTATGAAGTCTCACCTTACACAAGAAGACTAAATTGGCAGTTCGGATAGTTGTGCTATCTTTAAAAAAACCTAACTGCGGAAAAATCACCAGCCTTAACCATGGAAGCGTTATCTCTTACGGGTTTTAAAACTCGCTCTACCATTTCGCTGATCACCGTCCTGGTGGTATTGCTGGTGTCCTACAGCGTTCAGCAACACTTTATTGAAAAACAAAAGCAGGCAATATTAAAGGCTGAGCTGGCAAAGGAACTAAGTGAGCGAGCCCGATCTCTGGAACTGACGCTGCTATCGTTGGTATCAGTTAATCAGCCGACAGCCAGGCGCAGTCTCAAGCGTCGGGCAGTGGAACATCTTTCCCGTATTACTGAAAACATGAATTATTTTCGTCACCTCGAAGTAGACCCTAGCTCGCCAATAGGCTTACACCTGACAGATGAAGTATTTGCCCAGATAGAACATCTGATTGCCGTAACCCGGGAGGCCATAAAAGACGAGACAGAAAACGCAGAAGGCTTCATTGCCAGTAGCGGCAACCGCAATTTAGCGACCGCACTGAGACAGCTGGCTGATACCTTGCAGGTGAGCCAGAAACGCCATCAGGAGTTACAACTCACCACGTTACGGCAAAGCCTAATCATCTCTGTTACTTTGATAATCACTGCACTGCTGTTTGTAGTGGTGCCGGTTCTGCGACGGGTTAAAAACGACAAAGCAGCCATTGAGCGGCAACGCACGCAAATTGCCCGCATCAGGCACACCTTTGATACCTTTACCGATCACTCGCAAAACGGCGTACTTAATTATGAAAAAGCTACCGGCAAGATAAATTTTGTCAATCAAAGCTTCGTCGATATGTTGCAATACCAAAATAAACAGCAACTTATTGGGGCACAAGTGGATTCGGTATGTCTGGGTCATGATGATAGCAACCAGAGCGAAATGTCCGGGAAAGTATTGGCCATGAATGGCTCAGAAATACCCGTCTTCTTTGACCGCTTTAGCTCACATCGAATTGAAGACGGTGCAGAGCTAGTCTGGCTCAATATCACAGATTTACGGTCTATCATCGAAATCGAGCAACGTTCGCAAAACGCGCAAAAGATGGAATCCATGGGAACCCTGGCTAGCGGTATCGCCCACGACTTCAATAATATCCTGGCCATTATTCGCGGCAGTTCAGAGTTATTAAAACTCAGTGTGGAATTAAGTGACAATGCGCAAAAGTGTGTCAGCCACATCATCGAAGCTGGCGAAAGAGGGGCCAGTATGGTGCGCCAGATATTGCAGTTTTCACGGGCAGATACTGAATATTTAAAAGTCATCGATATTGTGCAGAGTATTCGTCAAACCCTGGAGCTATTAACTCCAGGTTTGAAAAAGAAATGTACGGTAAATTTCCACTGTCAGACACAAGGCAATATTTTGGCAGACGAATCTTCTGTCAGCCAGATACTGATCAACCTGGTGAAAAACGCCTCGCAGGCAGGAGCCACGGAAGTAGATTTAACCCTAACCAGGTCAGACGAAGAATTTGTACTTACTATCGCTGACAACGGCAGTGGCATTCCTGAAGAGGTGCAAAACAAGCTATTTGAACCCTTTTTTAGCACCAAAAAGAAAACCGAAGGCACCGGGTTAGGTTTATCCGTAGTGCACGGCATCATTCAAAAGCTCAAGGGCAGCATCAGTGTCCAAAGTGAATTGCGAAAAGGCACGAGTTTTGAAATCCGACTTCCGGTTACCCAACTAGAAGTCGAAGAAAGTGTCACAGATCTCAGCCCCCAAACCAGCAGCGGTACGGAAAACGTGCTTCTGGTGGAAGATGAAGATAGTTTGCGCAACATTTACAGCACCTACCTGACAATGAAAGGCTACAAGGTCACCGAAGCGTCCAATGGCCAGGAAGCGCTGGCGCTATTTCAGCAAGCGAAAGATAAGTTCAATGTGTTGGTGACTGATCACAATATGCCGGGCCTGTTGGGAACAGAAGTGATACTCGCTATTCGCCATCTCAGTAAAAATCCAATCCGCACTATCATGGTCACCGGTGATATAGAAGACGCCGCCAAAGAACTAAAGAATCAGGGATTGATAGATGAAATATTAACTAAGCCCATAGCCCTGAATAACCTGGATAGTGCTATTGAGCTGCCGGCGCAACAAGCATAACAACTGCTCAGTAATTTAAAGTCCTGGAGCTTGTTCCATTAACTGTGGTATCTGGCGCAAAAAAACGCTACGGTTGACGATTAAATTGTGCCCTGCTAACTCAGAGCAATAAAACAAAAATCAAAGAGATTATAGACACTTACTATGCAGCTTGAATTTGTCATTGGTGTAACCGGCCACAGAGACCTTTTACCACAGCATACCGATCGTTATCAGCAGCAGGTCGAGCAGTTCCTTAGTTCAATAGTGACAAGCCATCCCGGCTTGACCATCAGAGTTTTAACTGGTCTCGCAGAGGGCGCAGACAGCCTGGTAGCAGACAGCGTTCTTAAATTAGCAGGTCAATATCCAAACCTGGCACTCACCGCAATATTGCCAATGACGAATGAAGAATACGAAAAAGATTTCTCCGCAGAATCATTGCAAAAGTACCGACATTATTGCGAGCAAATACGCGCAAACAACTGGCAGATTGTTGCACTCCCTGACCATCAAGACCGCAACCAGTGTTATGCCAATCTTTCCCATTACCTGAACAGTAAAAGTGACTTACTGTTGGCGATGTGGAACGGCAATAGCGAACCTGAAAAAGGTGGCACAGCCTATACGGTTAAACTGGCTACAGATGAATTTTTTCAGGCTGAGTGTCTGCAGGAAGTTGAGGGTTTACCTGATAGCGAAGCCGATGAATTGCTCACCAATATCCTTGATAAAGACCGCAGTTTTATCTATTGGATTCCGGTAGAGAGACTGAAAGCTCAAGCACCACAATTACCCGACTCCCCTGGCTTTATTGAAAACCTGGAAAGCGGGGTCACTAAATCCAGTCCGGCTTACGAAGCGCATTTAAGAGCACTTAATGAGTTTCAACAGGACGTAAATGACAAGGGCAAATTCACCAATTATCCACCTTGTGAAATGCAATCACCGGACTCTGATCAACAAGATAATAGACTAAGAGACTACTTCAGCACTTTCGATGCGCTAGCAAATTACTGGCAAACACGGGTTAAAACGGCTTACAACAAAACCGTCTGGCTGACTCTGTTTATCTCCTGTACCTTTCTTATTTACGCCAAACTAACACCCAGTTTAGTCGTATTAGGAACACACCTGGTCCTCTTCATTTTTGCCTTTATCTGGTTTGTCTATCGCAAACCCAATCAACTAAAAGAGAAATACACGTTATACAGAGCGCTCTCCGAATCGTTAAGAGTAGAGTACTTGTATTACAACGCTGGGCTGTTGCATCCACTGGGCTTTGGCTCAGTGGCCAACTCAATTCATCACCCTGGAAACGATAAAATAAACCTGCTGAGAGCTATCATAAGGCAATCATGGATAACCGGCTGCCATACTCAGAGCAACACCAAAATACCCTTGGCAAACGCCCTATTGAGCGAACAATTAAACTACTTCAAGCGCGCCAAAACAAAGCTGCATAAGTCTCATGAACGCAATGAACGCTTCGTATTTATAACTATATTGTTGCCGTTTTTAGCCTTGTGTAGCTTTTTCATCCCTGAACTTTATCAATATTATAAAGCTACACACCTGTGGCTCACTGATGTAAAAACCTGGCTGGTATTCTTTTGTGCCTTGCTGCCAATATTGGGAGCGGTCATCGAACTACATGCACATCACAATTCAGTTAATGAACTTCAGAATCAGTACAGCAGACAGATTCATACCCTGCAAAATGCCATGGCGCATTTACAGCATCACAGAAGTACAGGCACCTCACCTGGCTTCTATAGGTTGGTAGGAAAGATTTTATCAGCCGAACATCAGATGTGGTTAAAAACCACCAGCGAAAAACAAGTGACAACGGCCCACGGCGGCTAAAGCCCTGCCATCCAGTTATTAAGAAGAAAAAACATGAGCACTAACGTCCCCAGAAAATATCACGCTTTTATTTCTTACCGACATGCGGATAACAAACAACAAGGCAGGCAATGGGCCACCTGGTTACATCAATCACTGGAAGCCTACGAAGTTCCAGAGGAACTCGTGGGCAAAGTTAATGATCGGGGAGAAACGATCCCTGCCCGCATTTACCCCATTTTTCGTGATGAAGAAGAACTACCAGCTCATGCCGATTTAGCCACTACATTAAAAAGTGCCCTTGCCGACTCTAGTCTTTTACTGGTGTTGTGCTCTCCCCGTTCGGCAGCCTCAACATATGTTTGTGAGGAGATTGAGCACTATAAAAAACTGGGAAATGCCGGTCGCATCATCGCTGCGTTAATCGACGGCGAACCCAATACCAGTTGGGATACCAGCAAACACAAAGATGGTTTTACTGCAGAAGACGAGTGCTTTCCCGAGCCACTGCAATTTGAATACAACCAACAAGGTGAGCGAACCAGTAACAGAGCGGAGCCCATTGCAGCTGACTTTCGGGTGTTACGCCAGGGCGTGACCGAACAGGGCTGGACAACACCTGAAGCCTACCGTCATCATTTGAAAAAAGTCACCACACTCAACAGTAAAGATATTGACGAGCTGGTAAAAAATTATCAGGCGAGACAGCAAAAAGCCTTCCTGAAAATTGTTTCTGGTATTTTAGGTGTACCGCTTGGCGAGCTAACCCAACGAGATAAAGCCCACCTACTAAGGCAACAAAAAATCAAGGCAAAAAAACTACAGCGCTGGTTAAGTGCCGTAGCAATGCTGGCGGTTATCGCTTTTGGTGCTTCCATCGTGGCTTATCAGCAAACCCTTGAGGCGCAAAAACAATATCAACTTACACTGGCAGCACAGCAGCAGGCAGAGCTGGAAAGGGACAGTGCCTTAACCACCCAAAGTTTGTTTTTAAGTGATTTGGCACAACAGGAAAAGGCAAAAGGTCATCACAACCGTGCCCTATTGTTGGCATTAAATGCCGTTCCCGGTCCTCACGGCGGACAACAACGTCCAGAGGTTGAGAGCGCGCAGCAAGGGCTAAAAGCGCTGGCTCATAATTTTCGCACTGAAGATATATGGGAAAATAAATCCTATCTGGGGCAATTTGCAGATGGGCAAAAGGTGCTGCTGCAAGATTATGGAAAATCATTATATCTGTGGGACAGACAAAGCAACCAGGTGACATTATGGGCAGAAAACATTGCTGACACCATCAATAAGGCGATGTTTTTTGAGCCGCTTAATATCGTCATTATACAAACCGACTCTCGCAAACTGTTGAGCTTTGAACTATCAACCGGTGAACAGGTTGCCGAATTTGAATCCAGCAGTATCTACAATCCAATTGAGGTAGATTACTCAGTGTATGACAACTCTATCCTGGTGGAAGAACGAGGCAAGATCTACCTGATATCGGCGATAAACCTGGAGGTACTTTTTCATTTAAACGTGCCCTTCAGCGAAAACCAAACCCTTTGGCAACTGTTTCTGAATAGCGCAGGTGATAAAGCCTTATTGTCCCTTCGTCCCGGCAATGGCCCCGCCAAAAGCACCATTGCAGTTATCGATTTAGTAGACAATAAACCACTGTTCTGGCAAAACTTTGAAACTGAGACTTATGGCTTTATGGCATCGGGATTCGTAGGTAGCAATGATTTTTGGATCGCGCCCGCTGACAAACATGGCCTGATCCAACATTTTTCTCTGCAAAACGGTGAATATCAGCTTAAACAAGAACTATCCTTTGATGATGCAATCGACGCCATAGTTTATGACCCCATCTCAGATATAGTGGCCGTCGCTGAAGGCCATAATCTGCATCTATATCCCAGTAGTAACCAGGTTATTACACTTCCTCACGATGAAAAGTTTCTGCACAACGAATATACCCAAGTGCGATTTACGCCCGATGGCCGCAATGCCGCCGTATCTTTAGAGGGGAATTTATATGCCTGGGATCTGGAAAAACAGTCGCGCTTGTTTAAGCAACCCATCATGCACCTGGACAACCCATTACTACCGCAAGCAAACTTCGACTTTATCCAGGGTACACAATTATTAGCAGGTACAGTGACTGATCAGTTGAGCAGCAAGTATTATACTATTGAACTGCGAACCTGGCATTTGTATCCAGACACAGATGCTGTCTATACCACTGATACTCAGGAAGTAGACTATTTCGAACTCACTCCTGACGAAGAGTTAATCATTGTTTCCAATATCAATCGGGAATACAAAGGTGGCAAAGGCATGATCGCCAAAATAGCCCCTGAGAATGGTAACTACCAACAAACAACAACACTCAAGCAGTTTGAGCGAGGATTAAATACCACGGCAACTTTAATCAAGGAGCAACACTTACTTTTTACTTATGACACCGCCTTTACAGGCATATACGAAGTAATCTCAAAGTTGAGTATTGAGGGTGTCCCCGAAGAAACAATTTATCGCCAAAATACTAAAAGCAATATTATTGCTGATGGTAATAAACGACGCTTTCCTACTATTAATAACCTGATATCCAACCATGATGGCTCACAATTTTTTAGTGTCAGTAACTCTGGTGAGGTGGCATCAAGAATGGTAGAAGACGGTAGTGTAAATTGGTTGTTTGCACAATCGGGATTAGATGCCAAATTAGCAAAAAACAATAATGTCTCCTTGCTGGCCACAGGTGGCAGAGAGGAGCAGGTTTTCATTCTGAATGCCTCAAATGGTGAGGTTATCAATCAGTTTGAGCAAACTGGCGCGGTGACTGCTCTGACGTTTCATCCCACACAAAACATCGTAGCCAGTGCCGATGACAATGGCCAAATAAGCCTCTTCGATATTGATAACAATCGTCGCCTGTTCGAAACTGAATATGATGAGGTTGCCCGTTTTCTGGCATTCAACGATAGCGGTACAATATTGGCCAGCTGCACCGCAGACCGTTCCGCAGGCAACAAATTACGCCTGTTTGATGCAGAAAAAGGCCAATTGATATCAGAAAGAGCCTTACCCGATGAATGTACTTCACTGCAATTCAGGCCTGGTAGTAATCACTTTGTCACCTCCGTTAAAAACCATACGCTGACAATATGGTCCACTGAATTCGACGCAGCCATGGCAGTATTAGAAAATGATGTCCAACGCTGTAACGTCAGATTCAGCCACAACGGCCAGCGCTTGTTTAGCAGTTGTAACCGAAACGCCATTAAGGTATTCGATCTGCCGCGTCTGTTGAGTCGATACCAGCATATCGAATCACTGTTGCCCGAAGGACAACGCTGTTTATCGGATTCAATGCGAGAACGATTCTTCCTGCCCAAGCGAAGCGACGCAGAAAAAGCCCAGCTACAATGCTTATAACACTCATCCGGAATTAGTCTGCTAACTCCTGGCAGACTAATCCCTATTTCCACTGTGAAATAATACTGCTTCAAAAACAAGCTTCTACCAGGCAATACTAAATGTTGAAGTGGCTGTTGGAATATCAACAAGCCTGCGAGCATGACACTCAAAGGCCCAATCAAGTCAGCGACAAATCAGAAATAAATCAGAAAGCCTTCAGGAATAATAATCTCATTGAGTTTACCTTTAATCCCAGAGCCCGGTTTACCGGGCGAGAAGGCACCGAAGTACAAACACAAAGAGAATCCCATGAAGAATATTATAATGCTATTAAGCTGCTCATTTTTATTTTTGAGCAATAACGTCAAAGCTGCCAATGAATTCACTATCAACTCAACTACTCAAGCAGCGTTGCTGGATGGGAAGTGTGGTGGAGACGAATGGGATGAGGCAACAAAGTTTGATTTACCAGCAGGGGCATCACTTCATCTGATGCATGACAAACACTATTTCTACCTGTGCGCCAATGGTAAAGCTGAAGACTACACCGTTTTAGACCTGTACATAAAGCACCCGAAAACCGACAAGTTGCACAAGTTTCATCTGTCTGCGCAAATGGGAGAATCGATTTTCGATGGCAACGACTGGAGTCCATCTGCCAAATGGGATTTACAGGATTACGCCGGTTTTTGGGTACCTTATTTCGGACTAGAGGATCCTGATAACAGAAAAAACCCGAAATTTGCCAAAGGCACACACAGACAAATTCAGATAGCCCGTAAAAAATTCGCGGGTAACCCATGGACCATGATGATTGGTGTCAGCGCGATCAAACAGGAAAGCGAAAATGTCACGCTGTATTTCCCAGAGCAAGCTCAAGAGAAAGATGCAAATAGTTGGGCTTCTTTCTCTTTTTCAGACGAAAAATAGCAAACGCTTTCTTTCAGCTTGGAGAATTAAAGCACTGACCGATAAGCCGCCGCTCTTGTCATAGATAATTCGTCGTGGACAATCATGCGTCTGATTGTCCAGAGTAAAAAGCCCTGAAAAATCAGGGCTTTTTGATGTTGGGGAGCTGACCGATAAGCCGGGTTCTGTCGTGGACAATCATTCATCTAGGCCTGCAATTGCTCACAGGCTCAAGCAATCTACCCGGTTCCAACGCGGGTCGCGCCATAAGGAACCCTATTTGATTTTGCTCCGGATGGAGTTTACCTCGCCACAAACTGTTACCAGCTGCGCGGTGCGCTCTTACCGCACCCTTTCACCCTTACCTCATTGCTGAGGCGGTCTTCTCTCTGCTGCACTTGTCGTCGGCTCACGCCGCCCAGAAGTTATCTGGCATCCTACCCTGTGGAGCCCGGACTTTCCTCCCCCTGCAAGCAGGCGGCGATTGTCTGGTCAGCTCGGCGGCTATTTTACGTGGTTCATGGAATTTCACAATACGAAATATTCAGTGTTTGTTTTGCGCTGGGTATAACAAAATGATAAAACTAATCTAAACTGAAGATAAAAAATCACTAACGAGCACAAATGAGCAAGGGTCCACAGGGTGACGCTTCCCACACCCGACTACTGAAAGATCTGCTGAAACGAATTTATAGCGTATCCCCGATCCGAGATTCTTTATTTGAGATGGCTGCGGAATACTTCGAGCAGGCTCCTGAAAATGAAAAACGCCTGGCATTCGCTAAATCTCAAATTGCCGATGTCGACGAATCCATCGACATGACCTCCGATGAAGAGAAGCTGAAAAAACTCAACGCCAAAAAAGACACTTTGGAAATTGCCTATAAAGAGATAGAGCGCGAGCTGGATGAAAAACGGCTGGCACGTCTCGAAAAGGTACTAAAGATCACCACGGATTTAATGTCTACCTTACAAGGTAAAAACCTGGAAGAGTTTAACAGTAATGTCGCCAGAGCGTTGGGAACATTGCAATTGCTGTCTCCCACTGAAGGACGGGATGTTGCCAAACAAAATCAAAAGACCAAGCACCTGTACAAAGCGATTCTGTCAGTACGGTTAGTACACCACCTATTGCATCAGGAAAAAATTAAGGATGATTACCTGAGCGCTAAATTTCAGCAAAATATCGAGTATATGGCACAAGCCGATGATCAGTCAGAGGAATTATCGCCATACCGCACTGATGTGGAAATCCCGCTTATCATTGCCTGCTTATGCCAGGATATCGGTCAGGTGCATCCAGACGCAGAGCTGATCCTCAGAGGTGAAGACGGTGATTTAGATGAGTTTCGCATGCTGGACAAAGAAGAGCGAAACAACCTGCTGAAAATAAACTATACACAGTCCCTGAAGTTTGTAACACAAGGCTTGGGGATGCAGAAATATGTCGGTAACAGCAAAGAGGAACGCGCCGCTTTCAATGAAAATGAAAAGCAAAAATTACTGTTTATCAGAAACCTTTTGAAAGGCGCAATTAACCCGGGCGATGGTATTGGCAACCTGTTAAAAGTCCCTCAGGTATACTGTTCAGTGGTGCTGTCCACCAAGGAAAATTACAGCTACGAGTCGCTGCCTCGCGTTAACGCGGTTATGGAAAGAGGAGCGGAAGTTGGTGCATACAATAAAGAGGTCAGTGACACCCTAATCGAGATCCTTGGAGTATTCCCACAAGGATTTGGTGTGGCCTATATCCCCAAAGATTCCGATGGCTTTGATTTGGACAGATACGAATATGCCGTAGTTAATACATTATTTCCCAAGCAAATAGACGTGCCTATTTGCCGGGTGGCTACTCGCGGACTTCAGTTCAACGCCTTTGCACTCAATCATGTCATAGGTAAAGCTAATAATCTGTTTTACCCGGCCACCCGCAAAAAGCTAGAAAAAGTCAGTAAAGCTAAACTCATCGAGATATTGCGGGAGTTAAAATCCGATTTTAATGAAGGAGACGACTCAGATCTTATTCCAAGATGCTGGCATCCTCAGGACTTTTTCTCCTTCACCCGGACCCAGAATCTGTGGAATAAGGCAAACTCCATAAAAAACTAATCTTCTTTCATGGCCAGGCTGAGTTTGTATAAGTCGTTCTTTTTAAGCTGATAATGCTCAGCAACAATCGCCGCGGCCTTTTTAGCAGGTAATTCTGCTAACAAGGCCTGCATCAATTGCACCGCTTCGCTGGGAATGTCTCCTTCTTGTTTTTTATCTGGTGCTATCAACAGAACAAATTCACCCTTTTCTCGCTGTGCATCGTCCTCTAACCAGGCAACGGCTTGTTGAGCTGTGCCTTTAAAGAATTGTTCAAAACTCTTGGTTAACTCCTTTGCGACAACCACCTGCCTCTCGCTATCTAATACCTCTTCGATATGGCCCAAGGTATCTTTGATACGACGCGGGGCTTCGTAAAATATGGACGTACAGCGACTTCCCTGTATTGCTTTTAGGGCATTTTCTCTTGCTTGTTGTTTTACCGGTAAAAAGCCTAAAAACTGGAACGCATCGGTGGGCAAACCGGACGCACACAAAGCCGTTATCACGGCGCTGGCTCCTGGAATGGGCGTCACTTTAAGACCCGCATCCCGGCAGGCATTCACCAAAGGATAACCAGGATCACTAATTAATGGCGTGCCGGCATCCGAGATGAGCGCAATATCCTGCCCTGCTTGCAATTGTTCGATAAACCAGGATTTT
>JYMV01037492.1_pt1 | contig 18886 bp, 23 predicted proteins | sample 338911 | NCBI WGS metagenome assembly JYMV01 (sample SAMN03354496, study PRJNA234377) | hydrothermal vent metagenome | biome: Deep sea; feature: Hydrothermal plumes at the Eastern Lau Spreading Center, Western Pacific Ocean; material: Seawater | place: Tonga | collected 2009 | depth 2000 m m
GTTGACTGGGAGAAAGTACTGAAAGAACCGCTAATCCCAACTTCGGACCTACACCTGAAGTTTTGATAAGCATTTCAAATAATTCTTTTTCCTCTAATTTTTGAAAGCCATACAGGGAAATATCGTCTTCCCTGACATTTGTATAGATGTGCAGAGTGATAAATTCTTCCGGAGAGGCTTTAACAGCAAGATGTTGAGAAACATGAACTGCGTAACCCACGCCGTCAGATGTTTTGAGAACGATTAAATTTGCTTCTGAACGGAGGATCTGTCCTTCAAGATAGGCAATCATGAGATAAGTTATTCATAAAAATGTTCCTGCTCAGGCAGTTCATCAAGCTAAAGTGATTGTTTAAGGGAGAGTCCCAAATGAGCATGTGTGATAGCAACGGCAAGTGCATCCGCTTCATCTTCTTGAAGTGAGTTCTGTAAATTCAACAGAATCCTAACCATATGCTGTACTTGATCCTTGTCAGCCCTCCCCACACCGACTACAGTTTGCTTGACCTTCAGTGCCTGATATTCATGTATGGGTAAATGGCGCTCAGAAAATTTCAATAAAATAACACCACGGGCATGCCCTAAAGTAAGTGCTGACTGAGCATTCTTTGCAAAAAAGACTTTTTCGACAGCTCCACAATCCGGTCTGAATTCTTCAATCAATTGTTCCAAGTTCTCTGGAGAGCATTGACAAACGATCAGAAAGCTGGTCCCTTTCATTCAGTCGGATACAGCCGCTGGCTAAATGTCTGGTACGGTTTCCGGTGTTTTCAATCAGACCGTAACCTGTTTTCCTGCTCCCGGGGTCTATACCTAAAATTCGCAGTGTTTCAACCAAGTTCTGCCATAACGCTTTCGCTGATGTCAAAATTGGAATGGACACTGTTTACGTCATCATCTTCTTCCAATAGATCAATCAGTTTTATTACTTGTTCAGCTTTTTTATAATTATCGATTTCTATACGGTTTTGAGGATTCCAGATAACCTCTGCACTTAGCATGGCAACACCATTTTCTTCCAAGTATGAACGTACAGTATCAAAATCAGCAGGAACAGTAATAATCTGATACGCGTCTGGGTTTTCAGTGATTAAATCTTCTGCACCAGCTTCCAGAATTAATTCAGTAAGCCGGTCTTCGTCAATAACAGTGTTGTCAACCAAAATTGATCCCTGTCGGTCAAACATGTACTGAACAGAGTTAGCTGAACCCAGATTCCCATTGCATATACTGAAAGCATGTCTTACTGATGCAATGGATCTGTTCCTGTTGTCAGTCATCACTTCTACAATAATTGCAACATTGTGTGGTCCATAGCCTTCATAAATAATTTCTTCAAAAATTACTCCGTCTAATTCTCCTGCACCTTTTTTGATAGCCCTATCAATATTGTCTTTTGGCATACTTTGACTTTTTGCATTGGCAACTGCTGTACGTAAACGTGGATTGGCATCGAGATCGCTTCCGCCAATTCTTGCTGCTATAGTTAGTTCTTTAATTATTTTTGTAAAAGCTTTACCTCGTTTTGCATCTTGAGCTGCCTTGCGATGCTTGATTGTACTCCATTTGCTGTGTCCAGACATAACAATCTACAGATAAATTTGAAATATTCTTTGCCAGCCCTTGCTGTTGTTATATTATGTAAAAAAACTAAATCAGAAAATGTGTCAGATTATGAGAAAAATTCTATTATTCTCATGAGGAATAAAATAATAATATTTAATTAGTTATAATATTATTCAAACAATTTAACTAAGTGCTTTTAAACTCATACATATTTTCAAAAGTGCATAACTCTGATTTTTCAATTTGAATTATTGGAAATTTTTTAACGAACCCTTCTAGTAATCTAAAATTTATTTTAATCAATTTTTTTATTTCATCATCTTTCAACTTTCTTAAAATATATGCAAGTGTGATATGAAAAGAGTATGTTTCATGGTTTTCGAATCTAATTCCCAATAAATCACTTAATTTATTTCTGTAATCTCGAATAATTTTTTCATCTTTCTTTGTATTCCCCTCTAGTATCATACTATAACCACCAAACAACTTTTTTAACTTCAAATCGAATTTATCTGGAAACTTTAAATTCTTTATTCTCTTAGATAGTACATAAGCAATTTTTTCAAAATTATTATCTTCAACAATATTTTTTGGCCAGTATTGAGTATTAAAAGTATTAATATTACAACAATCGAATAAAGTCATATGAAAACTTGTTTCAGGAAGATATGTATAGGCTTTGTCTGGATTTAAATCTTTATATTTTAATTGTAATAATTTTATCTCGTAAAATAAGTCAGACTTTATTGGGATTTTACTAATTATAGAACATCCTGGAAAGGCTAGAGGTTTTCCATTATGATCAAATTTATTCTCTGCTTCTTTAAGTGGGTACCCTTTTAATTCCCCCTTAATAAATATCTCTTCATTCTCAATTATATATTTATCCAATTTAAAAGCATATTAATCAATTGAATTAATTTACCAGAAAATATTTAGGAGTTACTAGAGTATTTTTTAAAGAACAAACCTTGATACTATGATACTAAGTGAAAATATGTTTTAGTAGGTTTGTTTTAAAAAGAATAAATGTTAATTTATTCTTTTGTTAGTTATTTTATCGAAAACATAAAATTTGTTATCAACAATGTTTAAAGTTAATTTATCTCCGATATTGACAGAAACATTACCAGGTGAACGATAACAAAAATCTTTTTTCCCATTCATTTCACCATAAATAAGATTATCTGATCCCAATCGCTCAACTAAATCTACGGATATATTTATTTCCCCTTTATTGGAAGGTAAAAAATGCTCGGGTCTTATACCTAGTATAACTTCACCATTAAAATTGCTAATGAAATTGGGAATTGTAAAACTAGCTGTTTTTAATACATTATTTTTTAATTCAGCATCTAAAAAGTTCATTTGTGGGGAACCTATAAATCCAGCCACAAATATAGATTGTGGATTATTGTATATCTCAATTGGAGTTCCTAATTGTTCTATAATACCATTGTTAATAACTGCTAGTCTATCAGCTAAAGTCATAGCCTCAACTTGATCATGGGTTACAAAAATACTTGTTACACCCATTTCTCTTTGGAGTTTCTTTATTTCTAACCGCATTTTAATTCTAAGTAATGCATCTAAATTAGATAATGGTTCATCAAATAAGAAAATTTTAGGATTCCTTACAATTGCCCTCCCCATTGCCACTCTTTGTCTCTGACCTCCTGAAAGTAAAGAAGGTTTGGAATCTAAAAATTGTGAAATCTGCAATAGTTCTGCAGTTTCAATTACTTTTTCTCTAATTAATGTTTTGTCTATTCCTCTATTTTTTAATCCATAAGCTAAATTATTATAAACATTCATATGAGGGTATAAGGCATAATTCTGAAATACCATTGCTACATCGCGTTCAGAAGGATCAATTTTATTAATGACTTTACCATCTAGACTGATTTCTCCTTGGCTAATATCTTCTAAACCAGCAACCATTCTTAGTAATGTTGATTTACCACAACCACTTGGCCCAACAAAGACCATAAATTCTCCTTTTTCAATACTTAAGGATGTTTCATGAACCGCTTGGGTTCCGTTGGGATAAATTTTTGTAACGTTACTTATTTCTAAAAAACTCATTTATTTCTCTGTTTGGATTAAACCCTTAATAAACCATCTTTGTAAGAAAATAATTATTACAACAGGTGGTATAATTGACAATATAATATAAGCGAATCTTTCAGCTACTCGTGGAAGATTCCCACCTTCATAACTTTCCATAAATATAATTTTCATCCCCATAACTACCGTCCAATATTGCTCGGATGTTGTCATTATTAATGGCCACAAATATTGACTATAACCATAAACAAACATAAATATAAATATTGCTGCAATCATAGTCCTTGAAAGTGGAACTAAAAAATCTATAAAAAACTTCCAACTATTTGCACCATCCAATTTAGCAGATTCCAATAATTCATCTGGAATAGATTTATAAAATTGTCTAAAGAAAAAAGTTGCAGTGGCTGAAGCTACTAGTGGCAAAATTAACCCAGTATAGGTATTCGTTAAATTTAAATCAGAAACTATTTGATAACTCGGCAAAATCCTAACTTCTAAAGGTACAAGAAGGGTCATAAATATTAACCAAAAAAGGGGAGTTGCCCACTTAAATCTAAAATAAACTATCGCATAAGCAGACATCGCTGAAATTATCACTTTAACTATTGCAATCCCTAAAGCCATTATAAAACTGTTAATAAACATTTTTGTTGCAGTAATCTCTTTAGAGAATCCTCCAGTTTGATTCAAAACTTCGTTATAATTTTTTAACAATTGATCACCCAAACTCCATTTCATTCCCTCGGTTAGAATAGTAATATTGTCATGAGTAGAGCTGGCAAAAGCTATCCAGATAGGAATAACCATTAGTAACACTCCACAAAAAAGAATAGTGTGCGTGAAAAATTGATTAAATTTATTATTCATTTTCCTGAATTTATTAACCCTTTGACAAACCAACGCTGCAAAAATATTACAACTAGTATCGGCGGGATAATTGACAATATTACATAACTAAAACTACTTACTAAACTTCTCATAAAAATAATTTTCATTCCCATAATTACAGTCCAAAAATCTTCATTAGTTGTGACAATTATGGGCCATAAATATTGGTTATAACCGTATACAAACATAAAAATGAAAATAGCTACCATCATTGTTTTTGAAAGTGGAATTAAAAAATCAATAAAAAATTTCCAGCTATTTACACCATCAATTTTAGCTGCCTCTAATAATTCTTCAGGAATGGTCTTAAAGAATTGTCTGAAAAAAAAAGTAGCTATTGATGAAGCCAACAAAGGTAGAATTAATCCCGCGTAAGTATTGATTAAATTGAGATCTGAAACTACCTGATAACTTGGAAGTATTCTTACTTCAAGCGGCACAAGAAGAGTTATAAATATTAACCAAAAAAATGTTGAAGCCAGTTTGATTTTAAAGTATACAATGGTGTATGCGGCCAATAAAGATGTAACGACTGTCAAAGTTGCAATTCCAATAGCCATTATAAAACTATTCAAAAATAAGTTTAATAAAGTTATTTCTTTTGAAAACCCTCCCTTTGTAAATACTACATTATGGTAATTACTTAAAAAATTATCTCCAAAGCCAAATTGCATTCCTTTTGTAGCAAGTGTTAAATTATCATGAGTAGAGCTAGCAAAAATAATCCAAATAGGTAAAATCATGATTAATATACCTAAGATCAAAATTAAGTGAGTAGAGAATTGTGAGTATTTTGATTCCATTAATTATAATGTACTTTTCCTTCGATAAATCTGAATTGAAATATTGTTATAACTAAAACTATTATCATCATTATTATTGATTGTGCACCTGCACTACCTAAATCAAGACCTTTAAATCCATCAATATAAGCTTTGTAAACTAAAGTCTTGGTTTCCCCACTTGGGGCTCCAATAGTAGTAGTATCAATTATGCCCAACGTTTCAAAAAAAGCATAAGTAATATTTATTATAATTAAAAAGAAAGTAGTTGGCATCAGTAATGGAAAAGTTACTGTCCAAAATCTTCTAAAACTACTTTTGCAGTCAATCGACGAAGCTTCTATTACAGACTTTTCGATATTTTGTAACCCTGCTAAAAAGAAAATAAAATTTGCGCTTATCTGTTTCCAACAACCTGCAAAAATAACATAAATGTATGCATCTGAAACATTTTCCATCCAATTAAATCCCCAAAGATCATTAAAAAAACCGTAAAGTAAACCTAACCTTTCGCTAAAAAAATAATTTGCTGAAACTCCCACTACTGCAGGAGCAATAGCGTAAGGCCAGATCAGTAATGTTTTGTAAGCACTTTTCCCATGTATAACGCTATTTGCTTGAACGGCCAGAAGTAATCCTATGGATCCAGTCACAAGTGTTATTACAAAGATATAAAATAATGTAAATTTTAATGACCTAATATAAGCAGGGTCTGTAATTACAAATGCAAAATTATCAAACCAAACAAAAGTTTTAGAAAAGCCAAAAGCATCTTGTACTGTAAAGGCATCTGAAAAAGTTTGTAATATTGGCCAATATAGAAAAACTAAAACAATTGCTAATTGAGGTGCGACAAATAAAAAAGGTGTAAATTTTGATTTAAACTGAACTCTTTTCATAATACAAAGGCTAAATGTAAGTTACGCACATTATTTGAATTTAACTATAACTATAATTATGAATTTATAAATAGGTAATATAAAATATACCGAATCATGGAAAGGACGTTTCAAAAACTGATTCGTTGTTTTGATTTGGAATTTACAGATACTAGTTGATTAGCGCTGACTGGCTAAACAACGAATCAATCCAAAACCAAAGTTTTGCTCAATAAGATTTAAAATGTATATGTATTTCGAGTGCCGAAAGAAAATAATTTAGTTCCAACTATTGAAACAATGACCTTATATTCATCATTATTTCTTCGTAAAAAAACTAAATTGAATTAAATTTCGTAAGATCAATATATTAATATGAGGTAGGAGGGGAGATATACTCTCCCCTTTCCAAAAGTATTATTTAAGAGTTCTAGCAAACTGTTTTAACAATTTTGCTGAACCTTTATCAGTATTTTGCCAAGCTTTTTCCGCTGATATTTCACCTGAAAGCAATTTGGCCACATTTTCGTAAATTACTTCACGTATTTGAGGCCAGTTTCCAGCTCTATATCCGCCAGGTATTGTTGATCCTTCTAAACTTAATTGTTCTCCTACAGCTTTGTGATATGGAGAAGTATGGTAAAACCCAATTTCATTAGCAAGATCTGTTGCAGAGTAAGTTACTGCAGCATAACCTGACATATTGTGATAATATAACTGAATTTCAGGAGTTGTCATAAACTCAGCTAATTTCATCAATTGTTGATACTCTTCGTCAGATTTTCCTGACAAAATCCAATTTGCTGCACCTCCAATAAAAGTTGGGTATTGTTTCCCTTTAGTAATAGAATTCCAATATGGAATATGGTTAACTGTAAAATTTGGAACAATACCTTTCATTCCACTAAATGATGCGGCTGATCCTAGCCAAAAAGCAGCTTCCCCAGCTATAAATGGTGCCTGATTGTCTCCCCAGGCTCTGCCTTTATATTCGTACCAACCTTTATCTTTCCATTCTTTTACTTTTTTCCAGTGATAAATAAACTCTGGAGTTTCAGCAAATAAAGTTTTAGTTGGAACAGCATCATATCCATTATTACCATCAGTCATTAAAAGATTATGTCTAGAAAAGAAATTTTCAGTCCATATCCAAGGGCTGTGACTTTGTAGCAATGGTATGAAACCGGCTGCTTTTATTTTTGGGGCAATTTTTTCAAAATCTTCATATGTCTTTGGGATAGACTCTATACCGGCTTTTTTTAAAACATCCATGTTCGCATACATCAAACAAGTCGAACTGTTGAAAGGTATTCCAATCATTTTACCGTTTGAGTCAGCATAAAAGTTTCTTATACCTGGAATGTAGTCGTCTTTATTAAATGTAACACCAAACTTTGCTGCCATGTCTTCAAAAGGATAAACAACTCCATTTTTAACTTGTGCAATCATGATTGCAGCACCAGCATCATATACCTGAACCATATGCGGATGCTCACCGGCTCTATAAGCTGCTATAAATGCAGCTAAAATATCTTCGTAGCTTCCTTTACTAGTAGGAATAAGTTTTGATTCATTCTGTTTTGAGTTCCATCTATCAGCAATATCATTTATTATGTTTTCTAGCTTTCCGGTATGACCGTGCCAGTAATGCAATTCAATTGGTTTCGCAAACGACGGAACAGAAAAAAACATGATACTAAGAAAAGTAATAGTACTTATAATTTTAAACATTTTTTGCCTCTATTTGTGGTTATGGGTAAAATTATATTAAATCTAATTATCATTTAAATTTTATTAGATTAATATAATTTGTTGAAAAGAGATTCCACAGTATCCTAAGAAATATATTTCGTCAAGTCTTTTCTTCACCAATGTTGCAACTTAACTTTTCAGACAGTTGATACTGATCTAAATTCTTCTCTGTTTTGCTAACTAATTTTGCCCTGAAGACTAAATTTTGATTTTTTTAAAGTTTGATCATAAACTCAGTCAATTGATGAGAAACAATTGGGATGGGAAAAAGTGATGTAAAAGGTAAATATTTGTTTGAGAATCAATTGATAGGATTTTTTTCAAGATAATCTACAACAAGATCAGGGAAATCAGTAAATATTCCATCTATTTGAACTTCATTGAAAAAAATGTGAAGTAACTCTTCGAAAGACGAAACATATGAAGGTAAACGGTCTGCACGAAATGTATAAGGATGAATTAACAAATCATGTCGACGAGCATTTTCAACTAAATCCGTGATTTGTACTTTTCCTGAAAAGTCAATTCCTGTCACGACCTGATTCATCCATGGCCCTATTCCTTCCGCATATTGAGAAACTTCTTTCATTCCGTTTTTGGATTTTAAATAAGTGAAATCAGTATCTGATAATTTCCATTGGTTCTCCCCAATCAACTGAATGAGTCTAATCTTAGTTTTATGTTCGAAACGTAAAGATTTAAGAGTTTCAGAGTCAAATGACTGTATAAAGATTGGATCAGAAGCTTCTTGATATCCGTGATGATTTAAAAGATTCAACAGTGTCTTTGCGGGGTCGAGCTTATATTTTCGATGAAAGTCGGGGGCTTTTAGTTCAATATAGAGCCCTATATTGTGTCCAAAACTTTTAGACAATCCCTTAACGAGAAGTATCATCTCATCAAGGGTAGGAACTCTAAAGAGTTGGTATTCGATTGGAAAACGTGAAGGAAAGGCGGCATCCTTTGCATTTCGTGAAGATCTTTCATGCACTTTTAGCAATTTTATTTCATTTAAACTGAAATCAACCACATTATACTTATTTTTATTATTTGCTCTATCAGGAAAAACATCTTCAACATTGGTCGTTTCATCAAGGGTCAAGTCGTGCATTACAATTAAATGACCGTCTTTTGTCATGACCACATCCAATTCAAGATAATCCGCTCCTGATGCATAAGCCATCACAGCACCAGAAAACGTGTGTTCAGGGATATAGCCCGAAGCACCGCGATGAGCTATCACTAGTCTCTTAGCATTCGCGTTTTGAAAAAAAACACTAAATACAAACAATGTGAGCAACATAATTTTACATAGCATAAACATCACATTCATATTAAATTTCAAGAAATTAGATTAATTATTGATTGATGTAAATATCTTTTAAAAAGGTTGATTGATCCAATTAGATAATCTCCTTAGTTTTTTTCAGCTAATTATCATAAACTAGATTATAACCTTTAGGTTAGTAATTAGTAAAAAATTTATAACTTAATTGGATTATATGTAGCTCTGACAAAAATCTGTCATAAGGCATTTTACACTAATATCTTTTTTGGATATTATTTCAGATTGGAGAGTATCCAAACTATGGCTATATCATTTGGTAATGATATTATTGAGTGATAATTTATAATAACGAAATTTTTCTATCAGACAATGCGTCCAATTAAATCATAAGTGTGGGATTCCGTAATTTCAACATTATTGAAAGTTCCAGGACGTGCAGTCCCATCATTGATATAAACTAACCCGTCTACATCAGGTCCTTGAAATTCACTTCGGCCTTGAAGTAGCAAGTCACTTTCTTCACTAAGGCCATCCACAAGGACTTTCAATTGTTTTCCAATCCAGCTCTACCACTGCTGACTTTTTGTTGTGCTTCCATCAGTTGCTTACGCCGTTCTTGCTTAAGAGAATTTGGAACAGGATCTCCCCATTTTGCTGAACGGATATTATCTTCATGGGAGTATGAAAATACTCCAACATGCATAAAATGTCCTGCTGAAACAAACTCAAGTAATTCCTGGAAATGATCTTCTGTTTCAGTTGGAAAACCAACAATAAAAGTAGTACGCCAAGCCAAATCCGGAAGATGTTTCTGTATCTCCTGTATTTTATTTTCTATCTGAGCACGGTCTATTTTTCGGTTCATTGCTTTCAAAACTTCATTATTAATATGTTGAAACGGCATATCGAGATACCGGCAAAATCTTTTATCACCTGCAATCACCTCCATCACTTCATCAGTAAAGGAGTTGGGATAGCAGTAAAAAAGACGTATCCAGAAATCCCCTTCTATTTTACTGATGTTTTTTAAAAGTGTTGCCAGTCCAGTACCGTTCTTAAAATCTTTTCCATAAGATGAAGTGTCTTGCGAAATCAGATTGATTTCCTTCACTCCTTTTTTTGTCAGATTAATGATTTCAGTTACAATAGAGTTGACTGTACGGCTACTGAAATTTCCTCTTAACGCAGGTATGTTGCAAAACGAACACATGTTGGAACAGCCCTCCGCCACTTTAAGGTATGTATAATGACGAGGTGTAGTTTGTATACGGGCCTGTTTTTCAAATTGTCTGTAGTGAGGTTTTTGCTTCAAATTAAGTTTTGTTTGTCCGGTACCCTCATACATTGAGTACACAAGTTCCGGAATCTGTTCAAATCCGTTTGAACCAAACAGTCCATCCAGTTCTGGAATCTGGTCCGCGAGACTGTCCTGGTAACGTTGAGTCAAACAACCTGTTGCGACAAGCTTTTCACAGTTGCCAGTACTTTTGAAATCACTTAGTTCAAGAATCCTGTTGATTGACTCTTCACTTGCTTCTGTAAGAAAAGCACAGGTGTTGACAATAATTACTTCTGCAGAATCCGGAGTCTTTGTCATCTCAAAACCCTGGTTTTGCAGACTGGCCAGCATTATTTCTGAATCAACTTGGTTTTTGGAGCAACCCAATGTTTCCAAATAAATTCGCTTCTTTTCGTGCGAAGGCGATACAGATTCTGCAACAGGACTTGTCATAGTGAACAGTTTTTTTCTAGAAGTACAAATGGTAGGAGTAAAAAAAGACTCCTGTAGAAAAAAGAAGCCTTTGAAGGAGGGATTACTTGAAGGTCAGTCTTAAGTTTTTGTCTCAGGATCCTTTTCTTCAGTTATAACATTCTCGGAAGTGATCTCAGTTTCTTCCTGTACTGCTTCAAAATCTGCCTGTACCTCCTCTTTTTCAGGTTCTGTTTTAGCTTCATCCTCTGCTGAATCAGTTCCAGTTGTAACAGGTTCTTCTTTTTTTGTATCAGCTTCAAGTTGTTCTTCAGAAACAGTCTCTGTCTGAATATTCTCTTCCGGTTTTTGCTTTGCTGCCGGTTCTATTTGAACAGATTCTACAGGTGATTCTTCTTTTGAAGTTTCATTCTCAACTTGAGATATTTCTTTCTTCGTTTCTACTTCTTCACCTTCGGCCAAAGTAGGTTCCGCTTCTATAGGTTTAACTGATTCGTCATTTTTTTCTGAAGATGAGTTCTCAGTCCGGATTTCTTCACTTACCTCCTTTAAAACAGGGCTTTCCTTTTTCTTGGCTTTTTTCTTTTTACCTGACTGAGATTTAAGTTCGCTTAATCGGTCGGTTTCACTTCCAAGCAACTGTACAATCGCCATTTCAGAGTTGTCACCAAGTCTGTTTTTACCCAATTTGATAATTCGGCAATAACCACCTTGTCGATCTTTGTAGCGCTCAGCCAATTCTTCAAAAAGCTGTGTCATTGCTTCTTTGCTTTTCACAAAACTCAATGCTTGACGGCGAGCATGCAAACTGCCCTCCTTTCCCCAGCCTATCATTTTTTCAAGAGGTTTGCGCACCTCTTTTGCCCGGGCAAGAGTGCAGGTAATTTGGCCATATTCCAGGATAGATGTAACCATATTCCGCATCATTGCACGGCGATGTGCCGTTGTAACTCCTAAACGGTTTCCAGCTTTTAAATGTCGCATCGTATTATTGAGCCCTAATTTGTGTGTGGATTATTCATTGGATCAAAATTTTCCACTTCTGTTCCCAATGATAAGCCCATTTCTGTCAAGATTACTTTAATTTCGTTCAGTGATTTCCGACCAAAGTTTTTTGTTTTGAGCATTGCCTGTTCACTCTTCTGGACAAGATCTCCTATGGTTTCAATCTTTGCATTTTGCAGACAGTTGATTGAACGGACAGACAATTCCAGTTCGCTAACACTGCGATATAAGTTTTCGTTCAGTGGTTCTTCCTCAATTTCTTCTTCAGGCTCATCCTTTATGCTGCTTTCATCAAAGTTAATAAACACATCCATGTGTTCTTTGATTATTTTTGCTGCATAGGCCAGGCAGTCGGTAGGTTTTACAGAACCATTTGTCCATAGTTCAAAATTCAGGCGATCATAGTCTGTTTTTTGATCAACTCTTGAATTTACAACGTCATAGTTAATTCTACTGACAGGCGAGTGATTTGAGTCAAGGTAGATGGTGCCGACGGGTAAATCCTCCTGTTGATTTTCCTCTGAGGTAACATAACCTTTGTTGAAGCGGGAATACATAGTCATACTGACAGTTGCCCCATTTTGTAAGGTAGCCAAAACAAGATCTGGATTCAATATTTCTGCTTTTTCAAAGGTTGAAATATCTCCAGCTTTTATTACGCAAGGTCCTTCTCCGATCAGTTCCAGTTCAACAACTTCATCAACAAATTGCTCAACTTGAAGTTCCTTGATATTAAGGATAACTTGAACCATGTCCTCTACGATTCCAGGGATGTTGCTGAATTCGTGGGTGACACCGTCAATTTGTACTGCAAAAACTGCTGATCCCCTGATTGAAGACAGGAGAACCCGCCTTAAAGAATGCCCAATTGTCATTCCAAATCCAGGCTCTAATGGATCCAGTGAAAACTTCGCATAATCAGATTTTAAGTTTTGCGACTCAAACTGTAGTTTCTTCGGCTTTGCAATTGACATCCAATTTTTAGCAAAGAACGGATTTTCGTCCGTTGATTCCTCTTCACTGTTGGAATCCGATTCTGTTCCGGTTATTGCATTATCTTCCGGAGAGACATTCTCTGCCTCCGGATCTGCTTCTTCTATAGTTTCATTTAATTCAGTCATCTGCATCCCAGTTAAGTTTTCTGGTTTTGATTTAGTCAAAAAAGACAATACTAATCGATGAAATAATCATCCTGAGAGTATTGTAATTAATGACGTTTAATTAAATTAAATCCGCCGTTGCTTTGGTGGACGGCATCCGTTATGAGGAACCGGTGTTATATCGTTGATTGACGTGATACGCATTCCTTCAATTGCTGAAATTGCTCGAAGTGCAGACTCCCGTCCTGAACCGGGTCCTTTGACAAAAACATCAACACTTTTCATACCACTATCAACAGCCTTTTTCAGGGCGTCGTCTGCAGCCACTCTTGCTGCAAAAGGAGTACTTTTTCTTGAACCTTTAAATCCATGTACACCTGTACTAGACCATGCGATTGTGTTGCCTTGAGTATCGGTAATTGTCACGATTGTATTATTGAATGTGGCCTTGATATAAATTCGACCCTGTTCAACTGTTCTTTTTTCTTTTTTCTTTTTTGCTTGCGCCATAAGTTCGGCTCAATTCAACGTTTAGGTTTATTTATTTTTACTGACTGCCAATCTTCGGGGGCCTTTTCGCGTCCTTGCATTTGTTTTAGTCCTTTGTCCTCTGACAGGCATATGCTTGCGATGCCTTAATCCACGGTAATTACCCAAATCCATTAGACGCTTGATATTCAAGCTGACTTCTCGTCGAAGATCACCCTCAACCTGATATTCTTTTTCGATAATTGTACGAATCTTATTTACCTGGTCGTCATCAAGGTCACTAACTCGTACATTTTTATCGATCTTTGCTTTGAGTAATATATCATTTGAAACTTTTCGGCCTACACCATAAATGTAAGTCAAACCAATTTCTACCCTTTTAGCATTTGGTAAATCAATACCGGAAATTCTTGCCATCCAGCTCCTTGTTATCCCTGTCGCTGTTTATGTTTTGGATTCTCGCAAATTACCCGCAAGACGCCTTTTCTTTTAATGATTTTGCACTTTTCGCAGATTTTCTTTACAGATGAACGTACTTTCATTTCATTTTCTTCAAAGTATCATAAACGCAGTGCTGCAGACATCTGTCGTCGTTTAGTCTTTTTCATGAAGCCGTCATAATTTTGGTTCAGCAGAAAAGCTTCAATTTGATTAACCAGATCTAGTCCTACTCCTACCACAATTAATAGTGCCGTCCCTCCAAAATAGAAAGGAATGTCAAAAAGATCAAAAAGGATGTATGGGAAAAGGCAAACAACAGCCAAGTAAGCTGCCCCTCCAAATGTTAATCGTGTTAGAACTAAGTTAACATATTCAGCTGTTTTTTTACCTGGTCGAATACCCGGTATGTATCCACCATGTTTCTTCATCTCTTCTGCTATCTTTACTGGGTTAAATGTAATTGCCGTGTAAAAAAACGCAAAAAAGAAGATCATAATTGCAAACAAAAAATTATACAACATCCTGCCTGGTAGCAACTGACTGCCGACTGCCTGCACCCACGGTACAGCAATGAAGCCGGTGATTGTTGCCGGGAAAGCAAGGATCGAAGATGCGAAAATTGGAGGTATAACTCCAGCAGTGTTTATTTTCAAGGGAAGATGAGAAGACTGTCCCCCGTACATACGATTCCCCTGCATTCGTTTTGCGTATTGTACTGGAATCTTTCTGTAAGCAGTTTCAGCAAAAATGACCAGGAATACGACTACTATCATCAGAATACCGACAACTGCAAGTACTAATGGTGACAATACATTGTCCTGCACCAAACGGACTGAATTTATAATTGCGCCCGGGATACCAACCACAATTCCTGCAAAAATCAATAACGAAATTCCATTTCCAATTCCACGTTCACTAATCTGCTCGCCTACCCACATCAGAAAAGCTGTACCAGCTGTTAATGTGATTACAGTTAGTGCCCTGAAAGCCCATGGGCTTAATGTCGAAATTACGATTGGTTGTCCATTTGGTGCCGCCATACTTTCCAGTCCAACCGCAATGGCAAAACCTTGAACCACACTGAGAACAATTGTTCCGTATCTGGTATAACCTGTAATCTTTTTTCGACCGGCATCGCCCTCTTTTGATAATCTTTCAAGGTAGGGAAATACTGCAGTCAATAACTGAATTATGATTGAGGCACTAATGTAAGGCATCACACCCAGTGCAAAAACGGTCAATCGTGCCAGTGCTCCTCCGGTAAACATATCGAAGAAGCGTAATATAGAACCTTGTTGCGCCTCAAAAAAAGCTGTCAGAGCAGCTCCGTCTATTCCGGGAGTAGGTATATGTGCACCAAGGCGAAAAATAAAAAGCATTGCCAGAGTGAAAAAAATACGTTGCCTCAGCTCTTCAATTCTAAAAATGTTCTGAATTATATTTAACATCAAAGAAGCCTTAGCCTATCGTAACCACTTCACCACCAGCTTTTTTTACTGCTTCTGCAGCACTTGCGCTAGTCATGTCAACTTCTATATTTAATTTTTTGCTCAGTTTGCCCTTACCTAAAAGCTTTACAGGCTTGTCTTCTTTTTTGATTAAACCTAAAGCTTTTAATTTTGTTTTATCAAGGCTGCTTCCTGTTTCGACATCTGCATTATCTTCCAGGTTTTGTAAATTTATCAACTGGGCATACACCTTGTTAGGACTTGTAAATCCAAACTTAGGCAATCTACGGTTGAGTGGATTTTGTCCACCTTCAAATCCTCGCTTCCTTTTATAGCCGGATCGTGATTTCGCACCGTTTTGTCCGCGTCCGCAGTTTTTTCCGCTACCGCTGCCTGGGCCACGTCCAACACGTTTACGACGTTTGTTTTTACTGGATTCAAGATCGTGGAGATACATATATTACCGTAATTCTATTAACCTGCTGTCTCAATCCTGACAAGATGACTAACCTTTTTGATCATCCCTCGAACTGCCGGAGTGTTTTCAAGCACTGAAAAATTGTTTATTTTCCGTAATCCCAATCCACTTAGACATGCTTTTTGTTTTTTTTGTGCCCCAATCCTACTGCGAATCTGGGTTACTTTTATCTTACTGGCCATTTTTATTGTTTCAAATAATCGATGTCTTTGCCTCTTGCTCTGGCAATCCAATCGTTACTCCTGAGATTGTATAATCCATCAAGTGTTGAGCGTACCAGGTTGTTTGGATTTCTGGAACCAATGCACTTAACACTGATGTCCATGATACCAGCTGCTTCCATAACAGCTCTAACAGCACCGGCTGCAATAATTCCATGTCCTTTGTCTGCAGGTTTCATTAAAACCTTTCCGGATCCAAAACGACCTATTGCTACATGTGGTATTGATGTGCCTTCCACACATATTTTTTTCATGTTAACCGAAGCCTGTTCAACTGCTTTACGAATTGCCTCAACAACCTCGTTAGCCTTCCCGAGACCAAGACCAACCTGACCTCGCCCATCACCAACAACGATTAATGCGCTAAAGCTGAATCTACGACCGCCTTTTACCACCTTGGCAACACGATTTACGCGAACTACTTTTTCTATCAGCTCACTCTTTTCTCTATTTTTTTCTGCCACTACTTCACCATTATTCCGGTTTTACCGGTTTTCAGAATTTCAGGCCAGCTTCCCTAGCTCCTTCAGCTAAGGCCTGTACACGTCCATGAAAAATAAATCCACCGCGGTCGAAGACAACGGAGGAAATGGACTTTTCCATAAGTTTATTTGCTACGTCTGCGCCAACCGCTTTAGCTGCCTCTTTGTTCCCTGTGTAGATTTTTTTCAAGGACTTCTGGATTGCTACAGTTGAAGAAGCTGCCAAAGTACTTCCTGCATTATCATCAATAGCCTGCACATAAATATGTCGTGCAGATCTGAATACCGCTAGTCTAGGACGCGTATTAGTTCCAGAAATTTTTTTTCGAATACGTCTGTGTCTAGTTTCTCTTCCTTTCAGACGTGTTGCAGCATTATTCATTTCAAGCTCTTACTTGCGTATTAAGTTTTGCCGCTTTTACCGGCTTTACGTTTTATTTGAACACCTTCAAACAAAATTCCTTTTCCTTTGTATGGCTCAGGTGGTCTAAATTTTTGAATCTCTGCAGAAACCTGCCCCAAAAGCTGTTTATCGGAACTTTCAAGAAGTATCTTAGTATTTGCATTTACAGATGCTTTTATTCCTTCCGGCAACGTGTAATTTATTGAGTGTGAATAGCCCAGGTTTAATAACAAACTTTTCTGATTTACAACTGCTTTGTATCCGACACCTACCAAATTTAGCTGTTTTTCAAAACCTTCTGTGACACCGTGAATCATATTACTAATCAGTGCCCGGGTTGTTCCTAGCATAGGTGTCATTGGAGCACTCAAATCAGAAGGCAACACTGAAATATTTTCAGTATCAATTATTAACTCAATCGCAGGATGTGCCCTTAGTTCCAGCTCGCCTTTAGGACCCTTCACTGAAAGCAGGCGCTCCTTAAAATTTACTTCAACTCCCTGTGTTAGTTTAATGGGTCTTTTACCAATTCTTGACATTGTCTTTCTTGATTAAATCCAGTCTAACAGACTGTACAAAGTACTTCCCCACCAATATCATCGGCACGGCACTGTCGGTCACTCATTATTCCTTTTGAGGTAGAAAGGATAGAAATACCTTGCCCATTAAGTATAGGTTTACAATCCTTGCCCTTGCTGTAGAGACGAAGTCCAGGCTTGCTGATTCGGGTAATTTTACGAATAACAGGTAAATCGTCCACATACTTCAACCAAATTCGCAATTCCGGAAACTTACCTTTTTCGTCCAGTTCCCAGTTTACTATGAAACCTTCATCTTTCAGAACCTTTACTATGTTAAGTTTCATCTTGGAGGACAGCATTTCCAGACTTTCTTTTTTCCTCATGTTTGCATTGCGGATGCGAGTTAATAAATCCGCAATAGGGTCACTCATTGACATAACACAATCTTTTTCAGTATCTTATGTTGTTTTTACCAACTGGCTTTTGTCACGCCCGGCAGAAGGCCTGCATTAGCGTTTTTTCTAAAACAAATCCTGCACATACCGAACTTTCTCAAATATCCACGCGGACGCCCGCAATATCCACATCTGCTGTATTGGCGGACTTTAAACTTTTGAGTACGTTCGCTTTTTGCGATCATTGATTTTTTTGCCATTTAACCTATTTTCTAAAGGGAAATCCCAAGTCCTGCATCATTGCAAGGCCCTCTTCATCTGTAAGCGCACTGGTTACAATGGATATATTCATACCTCGGATATTATCTACATCATCAATTTCAATTTCAGGAAAAATCAGTTGTTCTTTAATTCCCATGGTATAATTTCCTGCTCCATCAAAGGCTTTTGGGGAAATACCCCTAAAGTCACGAATACGAGGCATTGCAATGTGAAGCAATTTATCTAGAAAAGTCCACATTTGTACGTTACGCAGAGTTACCATGCAACCGATAGGCATGCCTTCACGTAACTTAAATCCAGCAATTGAACGTTTTGCCTTGGTAACCACAGGCTTTTGTCCGGAAATCAAGGCTAACTGCTTGCTGGCTGCCTCGACTGCTTTGGGGTTCTGTACAGCTTCACCAAGTCCTATATTCAGGGTTACTTTATTGATAGCAGGAATTTGGTGCTTGTTCTTGTATTTAAACTTCTCCTGAAGCAACGGCACAACTTTCGAATTATAGGTCTGTAACAAGTAGTGACTCTCTGACATTATCCTAATACCTCCCCAGATTTTACACAGACTCTATTTTTAACACCAGCATCACTTGTCTGTATTTTTACACGCACGCCTCTTTCTAGAGTTGGATTGTAAAGCTGAACGTTTGAATAATGAACTGGTGCTTCAATTTTGATCAAGCCACCCT
>JYMV01037656.1_pt1 | contig 18882 bp, 11 predicted proteins | sample 338911 | NCBI WGS metagenome assembly JYMV01 (sample SAMN03354496, study PRJNA234377) | hydrothermal vent metagenome | biome: Deep sea; feature: Hydrothermal plumes at the Eastern Lau Spreading Center, Western Pacific Ocean; material: Seawater | place: Tonga | collected 2009 | depth 2000 m m
GTTGTATAGATAGGGGGCGGAGCTCGTTGTGGTCAATGTATCTATTTGGCTACCACGAACTTTTTGGTGGCTCGGTCCTTTCCGGAATAAATATTCAGATAATATACTCCTGTTCTCAGCGCGGTGGCATCAATTGCTATCTGATAACTTCCCTTCGACAGCTCCCGGTCAACTACCGTTCTTATTTGTTGCCCCATGATGTTGTACAGCACCACTCTGGTATCTGCTCTTTCTTTCACGTTTAATCTCAAAAATCCAATTGCATTCATTGGGTTGGGGAAGATCTCGCTAATACCGATCTGCGTGTCTGGGCTTTCGTCCATGCCCACGGCTATAGGCCCCGAGACGTTCAGGATTTCGTTGGTCTTCAGCTCTGTGGCATCATAATAGGAAACAAAGCCGATAAGCGTAATGTTTGCCTCGTTGTATGCTTCAGGAAGCGTGTAAGAATAGTTTTGTGAGTAGCTGGAGCTGGGCAGCACCAATGATGGAATTACAGAGCTTGTTCCCAGTGCGCCCGAAGGAACGGCCCGGAGCACATATCTGTGGTCATATGCCAAAATTGGATTAGAAAAACCATACAGCGGGTGTGCAGCTCCCCCTGCGCCCTCGCTCTGGCTGCTGTAGTAGTTCACCTGGTCATATCCAGCTCCCGTATCGGCCGCTATGTGGTCTTCAACGACATACAAGTTAAACCTCATGTCGCCCGTGGCGTAGTCAACAAAGTTGGCCGTCACCGTTGCATCAATAACACGCGTACTATAATTATATGATTTGGTAACAATAACATTTAATACCGCACCCACATTGACCCTGCTGGCGCAATTATTCATCCAGGCATTGTCAGCTCTGCTAATGGGTAGCTTTTCTTCACCTTCATACAGGACCCTGTCTATCATTGCCCTTGGATAAATTGTAACGCCATATTCCGATGCAAGATCGAGCCCCTCCTGAATTTTCATGCTGTCTGCTTCCGACCCGGCGTGGATAATTACGGGTACTACATTCGCATTTGTCGAGACTATGTCATCCAGCTCCAAATATCCATCCGGGCAATATCCGCACCATGCACCAGTAAACTCTTCCATTAATACATTTCGCGCGGTGGTATCTCCGTTATTAACAAAAACGGTTTTTTCAAGTGTGTCGTTACACGGTAATTCATCTGAGCTTCCATTGATGTTGCTCGCCCAAATTTTAACGGCGTGAGACACCCCTCCGGTTGCCACGCTCAGCAACGAATCATGGGTAAAAAAATAGCTGCCGCCATTCGGCATTATCGTGTCTTGTGCTATATTGCTGGTGAACACGGCACCGCCATCAACGGTATAATTGAGATCAAAGGATTTTACGGTGTCTTTGCCCCAGTTTTCAATTGTTCCGGCAACAGCGTGACTTCCAACCCCAATACTTTGGTCAAGGCCGGTTTCTGATATCAATACCAAATCAATATTTGGCTGGGCATTATAATAAAAATGATAAACCACATCATTGGAGGGATCAGAGCTATTGGCAGCTGACGGATAATCATAGCCAGCCATTCCGGCTATCATAGTTCCCAGGGTACCGTCAGCATTTTCGCAGCCTACAGTTGCTGTCCATCCTACAGAGTTGGCATATGGGTGAATAATGTCAAAGTCTCCGCATTCGTGGATTCTGATTGCTGCATACATAAAAGCGGGGCTGCTCGTGCCGGTTACAGCCGTGTTATTGGCGGTAACCGAATGCCATTGAATTACATGCACTCTATTGGGAGATTGACCGTACGTCCAGCTTTTAACCTTATCAACCGCATTTGCGCCCTCCTTAATTTCGATGTCGTCCCAGAATGCATAGATTGCGTTATTGGGTCCGCCGACATTGGGAAGCGTGTCATTGAGTGGCGTGCTCGCCGAGCTATCAAAAGCAATGTATCCATTATCGCTTACATAGTAGCCGCCAACACTCGCTCCATAAAACGCCCATGCGAAAGGAAGCACATTCCAACTACTCATTTGATCCGGAAGAGAGTCGCCAGTGCCGGTTGGAGCTTCCATAATTGTTGTTGTGGCTGATTCCAGCAATTCGTAAGGCGCAGCGGTTCCTTCCGTTTGTGTATAAACGTAATTCTGACCAACAACCCCCCGTGCCACCATAAATATCAGCAGGCAGGTAACATATACATTTCTTCTCATTACGATTTCGATCTATAAAATGCTTTGCACCTCCGTAAACAACAATTATGGCAATTTATTTCCGTGCAGGTTTATTTTGTGTGCATTTACACAGCGCGCAAATCTCCTAATCTTTACTGAGATATCTGCTTTGCTCCCAGCCCAGTATACCATCAATTGTTACATAAGAAATTGCATGGTAGTTCTTTCGTGCCTTTTTGTAAATTTCTACTGCTACCTTCTTGTTCTCTTGTGTCTTGGCCAGCTCTTTGTATAATGGACTTAGAAATTTGCGCCGTCCTACCTTTATCAAAAATTCTTCCAGCTTGCCATAAGATTTACGGTAATTGTTGCTAATAACATGAATAAACCAGGCGGCGACAATTTCTGCATTCTTGGAATTGCTCAATTCAAATTCACGGTCCAGCAGGGTAAGTCGTTCCTCCGACAAGGGTGAAGGCAGGTGGCGCAAAAAGTGCAGCCATTCATGGGTTGTCCATTTCTCCGTTCCAAGCTCCGACGGTGTTGCGCCGTTTTCCCAGCTGGCAACAGCTTGGTCCACTATTGCAAACCTTTCAGACACATTGATCGTTTGTGTTTCTGGAATTCCCGGACCGTACACCCATTTGTTTACAGACAATCTTGCCGCAAGTTCTTTGTCGTCACCGATCAGTTCTTTATTCAGATATTCAACAAACCTGTCTGAAGTCATGGATTGAAAGGCGAAATTGTCGAAATAATTTTTCAAAAACTCATCCCACTTATCTCGCCCCACAGCCTCCTCTATGGTCTGAAGAAAAAGCGCACCTTTCTCATATGCAATATCCGTTAGGGCTTCATCTGGATCTCTGCCAGCAAGATTGAGCTTAAGGTGGGTGTCTTCACTATCCTCTCCAAGGTGCTCTATCGTTGACTTCAAATCCTGATATCCCAATACCGCAAGCATTTCCGTATATGATTTACCATACAGCTCTTCCATTATTCTTCTTTCGAGATATACGGTAAAGCCCTCGTTAATCCAAAAGTCGTTCCAGGTAGCGCTTGTTACCAGGTTTCCAGACCATGAATGTGATAACTCGTGGGCCACAACACTCACCAGTGAACGGTCTCCGGCAATAATCGTAGGGGTTGCAAACGTCAGCCTGGGGTTTTCCATTCCGCCAAATGGAAAGCTGGGTGGCAACACAATCAAATCATATCTGTCCCAACGATAATCACCATAAAGCTTCTCAACGGTAGCGAGCATCTCCTCTAGTTCACCAAACTCATATGCCGCCGCCTCAATAACAGACGCCTCTCCATATACTCCTGTTCTAGGCCCTATTGACTTAAAAACAATCTCCCCTACCGCTAAGGCCATCAAATAGGCTGGTATGGGCTGCCTCATTTCAAAATTATAAATGCCATCTGCCGCTTTCTCCATTGGATTTGACGCGCTCATCACAGCCATCAATCCAGCTGGAACCTGCACCTTGGCGCTATACGTGAATCTTATCCCCGGACTGTCTTGAGTTGGAATCCATGTTCTGGCCAGGCATGGTTCTGATTGGGTGAACAAATAGGGGCTTTTTTTGTCTGCTGTTTGTTGAGGATTCAGCCATTGCAAGGCTATGGCCTCGGGCCTGGAAGCATAATGAATATTGATCCTGCTCGTATTTTCGGCAATAGTAATTTCAAGTTTTCTGCCCATATATTGATTGTATCCAACCAAAGCGAACTCAGTAGCTTGCCCATCTTCAAGTGTAACCTTTTCTATTTCAAGCCCCCTTGCGTCAAGGATAATCATATTGGCACCTGTTTTATTTTCAATATTATAAGAAGCAACTCCAGAAATTATCTTGCTAGCAAAGTTTACTTCTACGTCCAAATCCAGGTGTGTAATAACGGCTTCTTCAGGCCTGGCATAGGTATATTCGTCCAGCGCGGATGCGCTAACGGATTGCTTATTCTTCATTGTGGCCTTGGTGTCTTTTTCGCCTTCAGACATGTTGCATTGTACGAGCACCAACAAAAGTGAAGTAATTAGTGTAAGAGAAGTGATGGTTTGCTGCATTATTTAATATGTTAGGTTTGGTTTTAAAGGGGTGCAAATTTAACTGATAATACTTTAGTTAACAAGGTGTTCAAATAATGAGCTAATAAACCGGGAGGAGCGCGCTATTAATCTTCTATAACTCTCTTTACAAAAAGTGATTACTTTTGCTTTTTCTTTTTTTTCAGTATTTTAAACACCGGTATTAGCTCATCAACCTCACACCATGGCAAAATACGTTTATCAAGAACTTCTCGATCGCCAAACAAAAGTTACCAAAATTGCCGGATACGCAATAGTCGGTTTTTTCGCATTGATTTATGTTTTGGCCAAATACTTGTTCGGATTCGAACATGCGCTGGTTAATATAACGGCAGGTTTTCTCGTGCTTACTGTAATTAACTTATTGTTATTGGAGTGGCATAAGAAGGTTTTTGTCACCTACCAGCTTCTTATCTTTCTCTCTTATGCAATTATAGTGGCTTTGGCGTGGTACACGGGAGGATTAAACAGTCCGGCTATTTTCATTCTTACGCTGTGTCCGGTTGCCGCCTTCTCGACCAGCAAAAAACAGGGTCTTATCTGGTCTACAATAACATTTTGTACAATCATAGCAATTCTCATCAATAAACATGTTCCGCCTAGTGTAATAACCAGCGAGATGCAGACATCATTTTCTCTGTTTTCAATCATGTTTGTCCTTTCTCTTGCAATACTGATTTCCTATTTGGTAAACCGATCTACTTTCGATGTTCACAGGGCATTCAATCGCGACTCAAAAGAGCTGAAAGACAAGTCTCTTCGCCTGGAAAACCTCACCACCTTGCTCAATTACTCCAACGATTTGATGTGTGTTGTAGATCTGGGCACATTAACAATTGATGACCTGAACCCTGTATTCAAGCTAAAGTTAGGCTATGAATTGTCTGAGGTAAGGGGAGGAGAGCTTTTCACATTTGTAAATGAAGATGACAATACCAGACGGGTTATTTCAGAGATTAAATTACTCAAGGATAATCAGGTAATGGAGTTTTCTTGTAATATGAAATGCAAGAATGGTACAAACAAAATATATAAGTGGGTGGGTATTGCCAAAAATGGCAAAATGCACGCCAGTGCCAGGGAGTCGATCTGATTCCAATGTTTGGATAACTTTTAAAAAATCATGCTTAGTCACATTGATTTAGAAAAAATATTATTCCTCGATATAGAAACGGTCCCCATACATCCAACGTATGGCGAGCTACCGGATGAATTGCGTATTTTTTGGGACAAAAAAGCCAGTTATCTACAAAAGGAGGAGCAGACGGCAGAGGAGGTTTATAGCATGGCTGGCATATACGCAGAGTTTGGAAAGATTATATGCATCTCATTAGGCTTTATCAATGGTGAAGAATTTAGAATTAAATCATTTTATGGAGACGATGAAAAGGTGCTTTTAAACGAATTCATAACTCTTGTGAACTCCAGCTATGGGAGCCCCAATAAATTACTCTGCGCTCATAACGGTAAAGAATTCGACTTCCCTTATCTGGCGAGACGAATAATTCTCAATGGTTTGGAATTGCCTTCATTACTCGACATAGCGGGAAAGAAACCGTGGGAGGTACAACATCTGGACACAATGGTATTGTGGAAATTCGGAGATTATAAGAGCTATACCTCACTGGCACTGCTGGCCCATGTTTTTGATATCCCTACACCGAAAGATGACATTCAAGGCAGTGATGTGGCAAGGGTATATTGGGAAGATAAAGATTTAGCCAGAATAGTGGAATATTGCCAGAAAGATGTCTTAACTGTAGTGCAGCTGCTCCTAAAGTTTAAGGGCGTGCCTATGATTAAGGAGGAAAATGTTATCATTACATAGTTGAATAAAGATTATCATCTGATTGAAGGGGTATGGCAGGAAAAACTTTATTAGAAATTAGAAATCTTGTTACCCGGTTTTATACGGAAGATGAAACGGTAACTGCTGTTAACGATATTAGCTTTTCTTTAAAGGAAGGTGAAACAATAGGAATTGTAGGCGAATCGGGTTCAGGAAAGTCGGTTACCGCGCTCTCTACCATGAGATTAATATCCTATCCTCCGGGGAGAATCGTAAGGGGGGAAATACTTTATCATCGGGACAATGAAGTGATTGATCTGCTGGATATTACTGAAAGGGAGATGCGAACATTTCGGGGAAATGAAATTTCGATGATTTTTCAGGAACCCATGACCTCCTTGAATCCGGTATACTCATGTGGCAACCAGGTTGGGGAGGTAATTCAGCTTCATCAAAAGGTAAATGCCCGCACAGCTAAAGCGCTTTCCCTGGAACTATTTGAGAAGGTTAAGCTTCCGGATCCTGCAAGAATCTTTTCCGCTTACCCTCACGAACTTTCAGGAGGTCAAAAACAGAGAGTGATGATTGCTATGGCTATGTCATGCGATCCAAAAGTATTAATAGCAGATGAGCCGACCACTGCGTTGGACGTTACCGTGCAAAAGACAATTTTGGATTTGATGAAAGAGCTGCAGGAAGAACACAATATGGGAATCCTGTTTATCACCCATGATCTGGGGGTAATCGCGGAGTTAGCGGACAAGGTTGTAGTCATGTACAGGGGCAAGGTTGTGGAGCAAGGAAACGTGCTGGATATCTTTTCCAACCCTCAGCACCCTTATACAAAAGGACTATTGGCATGTCGCCCACCCCTTGACCGCCGATTATACTGGCTTCCAACAATTTCAGACTTCATGGAGACGAGCGCGGACGGAAAAGTAAAAGAAGGGGAAAGCTCTATTGAGGAGGTTATAGGCAAGTTTGAGATAACGAATGAGGAGAGGAGTAACGCTCATGAGAAGCTCTATAAACAAGAGCCTTTGCTTCAGATTAAAAACATCAAAACTTACTTCCCGGTGAGGAAGGGTTTATTTGGAAGGGTAACAGATTATATAAAGGCGGTAGATGATGTAAGCTTTGACGTGTTTCCTGGAGAAACGTTGGGGCTTGTTGGAGAATCCGGATGCGGAAAAACGACCTTAGGTCGTTCAATTCTACGGCTGGAAGAGCCCATGGAGGGTGAAATTATTTACCGCGGAAAAGATTTAATGAAATTATCGAAAGGTGAGCTTCGCAAAATGCGAAAAGAAATGCAAATTATTTTTCAAGATCCTTATTCCTCTCTAAACCCCCGTATTACCATAGGGGAAGCTATTATAGAGCCGATGAATGTACACGGTGTCTTGGGTTCACAAAAAGAGAGGAAGGAGAGGGTAATTGAAATTCTAGAGCGTGTAAAGATGGACGCCTCTCATTATTATAGGTATCCTCACGAATTTTCGGGTGGCCAAAGGCAAAGAGTTTGTATTGCCAGGGCTTTAACGCTTAATCCCAAATTTATTATCTGCGACGAGTCTGTCTCTGCGCTTGACGTATCCATTCAGGCTCAAGTATTGAATCTATTAAATGAGCTGCGCGAAGACTTTGGATTTACCTACATATTTATTTCTCATGACCTATCCATTGTTAAATTTATGTCCGATCGCATGATTGTGATGAAACAAGGTAAAGTTGAGGAGATCGGAGATGCAGACAATATTTATTCTAATCCGCAAAGCGACTACACAAAGTCCCTGATCGCTGCAATCCCCAAGGGTGAGATTGCCGACATTGAGAACGCCATCCAGGCAAAGAAAGATCGCAAACAGGCCATGAACTAATGCTCATCTTCTCCCAATAAGGCCTTTTGGTAATCTGGCTTTTGAATCAGCTCGCGGTAATTTTCTGGAAATGTTTGTGTGCCGAAAATTGCCCAATATGTACTACCATTCATGCTATCCCAATGAATTAGTGATGACAGGTACTGCCTGGTTTGAAAGTGGTTTAGAAATATAAATCCGCCCAGCATCACCGTGACCAATGCCCGGGTCAGCACTTTCTTTTTAGCCTCATATGTCCATTGAAAAAACACGGCAAGAGGAATGCCAAGTATGGCATAGGTTTCGATAAGCACCCGAGCACCGAAGCTCCCGCCATACCACCAGCACCACCAGCTAAAAACCACGAAGAAGTTTGCTGTCAAAAAAATGATGATGGGAAGCAGGTGGTCACTCAACCTTGATTTCAGCAAAAAGAGCCCGACAAGAGAGAGAGTCATTATGGGCGTATACAGCAACCATCCTTTCCTATAGCCAAACAGGCCCTCAAAAATATGTGGATTTGAAAAAAAGAATGACTCATTGGAGTAAGAATAGTAAACCCAGCTTCCCGTTATCCATTTCCAATAAATAAGCTGAGGAGATATAACGAATGCGAATATAATCGCCGCCATTAAAATGTGTTTTCTGCTGTGCCACATGAATGACAGCCTCGCTTGTAAAGAAGACAGGCTCTTGACACCATATAAGGCGGGTATCAATATTATGAGCGCATTAGAAGGCCTTACTAAACAGATCAGGCCAAATATCAATCCGAGTACTGCGGAGCTTTTCCCCGAAGGAGACTCGTTCCATATAAGGAAGTAATGCATAAAAGCCGCGAAAAGAAAGAAGCTGTACACATGCGACATACAACCCTCTGCCACAACATAGTAGAACAAATTGGTTCCGAGGGCTATAGCCATAACAGAAACAGAAGTAATCACGGGCGAAAAATAGCGCAAGAGGACCCGGCTCAAATAAATAAGGCCCAACGTTGCAAAAACCAATGCACCAAATGAAATCATAAACTCGTAAGGCCAAGAATAACCCGATGGATTATCAAAGAGAGATGCGTAAATATGCGCGACCAGAAACGATGGTAAATAAAAAAAGCTGAGGCCCATGGTCATCTTTTGAACTCTTCCTCCGTTGGGTGCTTGATGGGTCCATATCCTAATTTCCTTATCCCGGGCCACCTCCTTATCAAATCTAAAAGTTAAGTCCTGGTAGATAATTGCAGCAGGCAGGTATGAATAATAGGATATTATATCTTGCTGTATTACCTCCTTCTTCTTCCATTTGGCAACGGACAAAAAGGTGAATAGCCAGATGGTTGCAATTACTGTCACGGTGAGCTTCGGTAGCCAATTAGCTGGGAGAGACTGGAAATTTTGAGGCAGTTTGATCATCATCTACTAGTTTATCTTTTGAAACACGTAAATTTCATAGTCATACCCGCCCAATACCTGAAGGGGGGTTTCGGGCACAAATTTTATCAGTAGCTCAAAGTTCGGATTGGCAAGCAGTCTTCCCAAGGGCATTCTTCCCTCATTGGGCCCAAAATGCGCATCCCATAATACGATCGAATTTTTTGCCACTCCTTCTTCTGGGTGCTCTATGTTTGAAAGCTTCTCTTGCACCACTGACTTATCGAAAGGGTCCAATTCGAGGACGTGGCAAAAAAACGGATCATAATAATAAATCATTTCATTTGCATGCCCTGTGTTTTGCAACCAAAGCCCAGCCTCTTTAACCAGTTTTTCTGGCTGGCCCCATTGCCAAGGTAACGTGTAAATGTTGAATGGTGTTTTTATTACGTAAACCAACACAATTATAATAGCGCTGTATTTTATAAGCCTGTAGGGTTCAATTTTATCTAATATCAAATTGATGCCTTTCAGGCTCAAAATTGCAGCCAATGGGCTTACTCCGGCCAAAACTCTTAAAAGACCCAGTGATCCACCGATTCCTTTCCACCAAAGGACAGAATGTAATGCCAGATATAGTAGTGGAAGACACAGCAAAAACAATACGGCATAGAATGTTTTACTCTTATTAACTCCACGATTAATTACAAACTCATACAAGGCGAATACCCCCCCCAGGACAAAGAGTGAGCCAAGTGATTTCCCAACGGTTTTTTCATAAGACATTAGAAAGAACGAAAGATCCCCACTTCCATAAATGCTGCTTGCACCGGTATATGGAAATCTATTAATATACCAGAGGAAATCACCCAGGACAATCCATCCCAAAAAACCGAAAACCACAAAGCCAACAAACATGTAGGGCAGCGCACGTAGTTTGCGATCTAACAAAAATGCCAGCATAAAAATTGGCAGGAGAATAAGGCCCTCGGCCCTCGCAAACGGCAGCAGTGAGAGCATAATAGCCGCAGCAATGTGCCGCTCTTTGATCAACAGATATACGGATAGAACCAGCACCAGGCTGAACAATATTTCGGTGAGCCCCGTGAGGTGAATTATAAGATATATTGGCGTGAAAGAGACGAAAAAGATCACCAGGTAGGCGTTTCTCAGCTTTAGCTCGATAGCTATTTTGTACGAATAGAATGCGGTGAGCAGGCCCGCGAGAATATTAAACACTTTAATACCGCTGTATCCGAATTGTGAAAATGGCGAGCTTAATATGGTGAACAGGGGCTTCCCCCAATGATCAAGGAAGAGCTCGGGATATTTGAATGCATACCTGGATATTCTAAAGTGAACGTAGCTATCTGCGCCACCGAAGGAGCCTTCAGACAAGTAGCCAAGTATGAACAGCATCACAAATAAAGCGAGGAATAGAACAGGTACAAGATATCGCTCAGACAAATAGGTGTTCATTTCGTGTATCTTTCAAGAAGCACTATTCAATTATCGGATCTATTATTTTTATATGAAAATCATCTATGTAAACGTCTCCTGTGCCATGATTAAAAAAGAAAATTTTTAGGATGTAATACTCACTCTCTGGTGGAGGAATTGTACATGACAAATCGATTGGCTTCCATTCTTTTGCCTCTTGCAAATTCGTTTTTACATCACACATTTCCCAAAAATAAAACTCCTCTTCATGTTCGCAGGTCATTACCATTCCTCCTGCAAAGCCACTTTCCATACCGTAAACCATCATCTTTGCAGAAACGATGATGGGGTGGGAGAATTCAGCTTTGTAAAACGTGTCCACGTAGGTTGCGCTATACGGTGGTTCCAACCTCACCAAATTAGAGGTTTCCCCAGAATATGAAACCAACTTTTTGTACGTATTTGGATACGCACTTATCTCTCCTTCTTTTTCAAAATCACAAACCGTTTCCTTAAGCAATACACCCTTGGGGTTTCTCTTATTATCAAATAGCATAGTCCCGGTTTCCGGAAAAGCGGCAACAGCCGCGCCCCATTGGCTGTTCTCTTGATCTTTCGTGTCGACTTCTATATAGTAATAATCAGCGAACAGGTTGTAAGCTCCGGTATGCCGGGCTTTGTTGAGCCAATGCATGTTGTATTTATCGCGGTAGTAGTCAATTGCGGGTTTAAAGTGCCAATTTGAAGCAATTGTGGTATTAAATTTAAGGCTTCCCTCTTTGCTTCCCGCTTCTGCAAGTGCTTCCATTGCAAATTTAGTGTTCATATCATAGCGCCAGGTTTGCGTATAACTAATATTCATCGTTAAACCCGCATTTGATATTGTCAACATACCAATTAGTAAAAATGTGAGTTGAATAATTTTTGATTTAGATTTTATGCTGTTGAGCACCAGAACGATTATTACCGATATAAATGGAATATAAAACAAGGCCGTTCGGCCTACCGGATAATTGGTACCCATGAGCGCGTTTTGCACATAACTCGCGGCAAGACAAAATGGAACGATTGTAACAATGAAAATTAAAAATCTTGATTCGCCATCCGGCCTTCCCCTAATCAAATACCAAACAGATACAACCATCCCCAGCCCTATGAATACCAAAATCATGGTCTTAATAGTGAGCTGTAACGAATGAGGATACCCTGCTTCAAAAACACAGGCAGTTACTAATGCTGGTATCGTGGCCTCCCAGCTCCCTATGCTATCAAAATAGAAATCCCCTACTTTTTGAAGATTCAAAATTCTTGGTATTATAAACGCCAACACCAACAACGGTATGATCATTATTGCAGGAACGCCCCTTAGAAATAACCGTATGTCCTTATTGCATGTGTAATAGTACTCACAGATAAAGAACAGCATACAAAGTGCGGCGTAATAGTTCAGCAGCGAATAGTTGGTGATAACCGCCAGTGCTCCAATGAGCAGGCTCATTATCATTGCCGGTTTTTTCTGATCATTTGATAAGTAGACCTGTGTATAAAACAGACTGCCCATTAGCAGCCCCATCGACAGGCCATAGCCTCTGGCTAATGAGAAGAACTCTAATAAATAGGGGTTCAAAGTAATGATCCAAAAAGCTACGACGGTAAGCATGGCTGACCTGAATGTCATTACTATACGAGCAGAAAAAACAAGAAACAGAACATTTCCAAGTAAATTCGGAAGACGCAGAGCCAGCTCACTGATTCCAAACAGCCACCTGGATAATTTCATTAATACGGAGTTTAAAAAATGATTGTTTGCATCCTCCGTTTGAAAGGCGCTACTGCGGACGTAACGCAAATAGGTCAGGCTCTCGTCATGGGTAAACGAAAGCGCATACGCCCTATAAGTTGTGTAACACAGAATTGCAACCCCTGTTAAGCACAGCAGGGTAATAACAAGCTTATCCTCAATTGAACGTTGTTCGTTCATTTAATAAATCGGATCTATACGGTTATAGCTTAATTCGTTTTTTCAAGGAAATTTTTGCGCAGTGTTCTTCTCATAACTTTGTTAGAGGCTGTTCTCGGTAGTATATCCGTTATCATCACCTGTTTCACCCTAAAAAGCGGATTTAGCTTCTTCTTAATAACGAGCTGGAACTCATTTAACAAGGATTCGCCGTTATTATTGTCGTCAGCCAATACAGTGTAAATGATAAGTTCACTAGGGCCTCCGCCATGAGGCGAAACCGCAATGGCAGCCGTTTCTTTTACCCCGGTTATTGTATTCAGCAATCTCTCAATTTCTATAGAGCTCACCTTAATGCCCCCTAAATTCATGGTGTCGTCAACGCGCCCATGTGTTCTGAAAAACCCATTGTTCGTTTTTTCAATTTCGTCACCATGCCTCCGAAATCCAATGTCTCCTGAATATTGCTTTGCCTGACCCAGCAGCGATGTGCCCAACCCGCCATTGTATTCTTCTTTAATTAAGGGAGCATCCCTAAAGTATTCTTCCTCATGGTCCTTATTGAGCAGCATATTGGAAAGGCCGATGGAAGGGGGTAAAATGTACACTTCTCCCTGGGAAGACTGGTTTTCCGCGTCATCGAGAATAGCAAAATCCAACCCTATTGCGGGTGTAGTAAAGAAAGAGGGTGCTGCGGGCTGCACCATGGTAGCCGTCAGATACCCTCCACCAATTTCAGTTCCGCCACAATATTCTATTACCGGTTTATAGCCTGCCTGTGCCATAAGCCAGAACATATCACTCGCATTTGAGCTTTCACCGGTAGAGCTAAAGTTTCTGATAGACGTCCAATCAATCCCTTTTAAACAATCCGTTGTTTTCCATTGCTTTACCATGCTGGGAACAACGCCCAGCATTTTTACATTTGCGTCCTGCACAAACCTTCCAAATTCCTCCCCGGTAGGGGCTCCGTAGTAAAGCGCCATTGTCCCCTTGCTGATTAAAGATGCAAATATCAGCCATGGCCCCATCATCCAGCCGAGGTTCGTTGGCCAGGCAACTACATCTTCTTCCCTAATATCATGATGAAAATAAGCGTCCATCGCGCATTTTATTGGGGTAGTATGGTTCCACGGAATCGCCTTTGGTTCTCCTGTGGTTCCAGAGGAAAACAGGATGTTTACGGTGTCCATCGGATCACAAGCTACTGTTTCAAAATGTTTGTCGTCACTTAGAAAGTTACTCCATTCTAGGTCGTCACCTACCAGGGTGGCCTCCAGCTCATTGCCCGAAGGAAGTACTACCACTCTTTTGGGACCTGAATCCCGAACTTTCTGGTACATCGGTAGCTTCTTGCCCATTCTTTGTACTACATCCTGGGTAAACACCAGTTGTGTATTTGATATTTTAAGCCTCTTGCTTATTTCATCGGATGCCAGGCTATCCGCAATAGATACTGCTACACAACCGGCCTTGATAATACCCAGATAAATGGCCACGGCTTCGGCTGTCATCACCATATCAATGGCCATGGCGTCTCTTTTTTTGAACCCTAGATTGATCAGGCCATTGGCCACCCGGCTGCTCAGTGCATCCAGCTCCCCATAGCTCATCTCTTCTAGCTTTCCACCCTCTTTTTGGTAGATAATTGCTGGCCTCCCTTCTGGCGGCTTCAAACAGCTTTGGGCAATATTCATCTTAGCCCCATAAAACCAGCTGGGTGTGCAAGGATTGCTGTAATCTGCTACTTTGCTGAATGGCTCCTGAAAGGAAATTCCCAATTCATCCAGTACTCGCTCTATAAATTCTGATTTGTTGAGTACCGAATATCTGTGCAGCGCCTCATAATCTGGAAGGCCATGTGCCTTTTGGAATTTCGTCACATTGCATTCCTGCACATCCGTGACAGAAGGGGACCAACAAGGAACGGCGACATCTCCTTCGCTATTGTGAAATGCCGCTTTCCAAAGATATTCATGTGCTTTGATGGCGTCATCAGGGGTAAGCAGGTTTTTGGAAATGTGCCTCCATGCTTCTTCAGATGACTGGTTCGCGTCCATGGCCTCCATCTGCCCGTGGAGATCAGTCGCCCTTTGCTGATCTAAACCGTATTCCAGAAGTTTTTCTACTCGAATATTGATCATGGGCTTAAAAGTTCAATGAACCAATCAAAATGTTTGGGGAACGCCTTCATAGTTGGTCGAATGGTTCCTTCTGTACTTATCACAGTCAATTTCAGTATCCAGCTTGTGAGTTGGAACAAGCTCGAACTTATCGGATTGAGTGACTCCTAAAGAATTATTCGCGTATACTTTTTTCATATAGAGAGCCCAAATAGGTAGCGCCATATTAGCTCCCTGGCCATAGAACATACGCCTGAAATGAACAGCCCTGTCCTCACAACCTACCCATACGCCCGTGACCAGGTTTGGTGTAATCCCCATAAACCACCCATCGGAATAATTTTGGGTTGTTCCTGTTTTCCCTGCTATCTGATTATAGAGCTTGTATTTGCCCCCAAGGCGTACGCCAGAACCTATTCGCCTTTTACCTGTTTTTCTTTGCGCCTCCGGATCGTGAACACCCGTAATTACGCCCATCAGCATATTTAGCATCAACGTTGCCGTTTCTTCACTCATAGCCTCACGCCTTTCGGGTATGAAATCTTCAATGACATTTCCTTTGTTGTCCTCTATTCTGGTCACGATAATAGGTTCTGTCCAAACCCCTTTATTTGCGAAGGTTCCATATGCCCCAACCATTTCATAAACCGTTAAATCTGAAGAGCCCAGGCAAAGTGCCGGCTGCGGATCTAAATAGCTTGTTATTCCCATTTGATGTGCAAGGTTGACAACTGCATCGGGGCCAAATTGCTTCATAATAAATGCGGTCATCCTGTTGATAGAATTGGCCAAGCCAAAACTTAAGGAGAGCGTTAAGTCATCGTATTTATCATCCGAATTGCGCGGTGTCCAGGACTTTTCAATATTAAACTCTCCTACATTAAACGTGACAGGAACGTTTTGTATGGGCCTGCATGGCGACCACTTCTCTTGCATTGCAAGTGCATAGACGAATGGCTTGAAGGTAGATCCAACCTGTCTTTTGGATAGCTTGACATGGTCAAATTGAAAATGTTTGTAATTAATGCCTCCAACCCATGCTCTTACATACCCTGTACCCGGCTCCATCGACATAACTCCTGTGTGTAGGAAGTACTTATAGTATAAAATGGAGTCCATAGGCGACAGTACCGTATCCACATCTCCTGCCCATGAAAAAACTTTCATCCTGACCGGCCTGTTGAATATGACATCTATAGAATCCTCGGGGGTTGCCATGCTGCGATTTTGGCAATCATCTGCCCTACATTGAAAGTATTGGATTCCAGCATCTTTAATCTTTTGAATATATTTTCCCCTACGGCCACAGTTGGCGCATGCCTTTCCCGTTAGTGTCAGGTATCTCATTGAGCCTTTCTTGGCCTGGTCCATGATGCTATTAATCTGCTTTTTTGACAGTCTGTAGAACGGTGCATTTTTCGCTCCCTTCCAGCGCCTGAAGAATATCTCCTGGAGCTCTCCGCCCAAATGCTCTGCCACGGCTTCTTCAGCATATTGCTGCATAGTAGAATTAATGGTGGTGTAGATTTTTAAGCCGTCCTGATACAGATTGTACACTGTGCCGTCAGGTTTTTTTTGGTTTTTACACCATTCTGTCAGTTGGCCTCTCAGATATTCCCTGAAATACGTCGCCAAACCCGCCTGGTGATTTTGTGCGCTGTACTCCAGGGCAATGGGCAGCTCTACCAGTGAATCCAGCTCTTCCTGGCTTATGAAATCATATTTGCGCATCTGCGACAGCACCGTGTTTCTTCTCTTTGTGGATCGCTCTTCATTTCTAAGGGGGCTGTACCATGAAGGTGCTTTCAACAGCCCAACCAATACCGCAGCCTGGTCGATCGTCAGGGAATCTTGCGTTGTATTATAAAAGGTCTTGGTTGCAGATTTAATACCAAATGAGTTGCTTCCGAAGGGCACTGTGTTCAAATACATAGACAGGATTTCCTTCTTTGTATAGTTGCGCTCAAGCTTAACGGCGATTACCCACTCTTTTATTTTTCTAACCACCAGCTCGAGCTTGGAGAGCCTGTCCCTTGGAAAAAGATTTTTGGCCAATTGCTGGGTGATAGTGCTACCCCCGCCAGATCCCTGCTGAAACAGGATGGTTTTAACCAACACCCTCATGAGCCCCCTCAGGTCCACGCCAGAATGATCTACAAACCTTATATCCTCTGTGGCAACCAGCGCGTTAACCAAATTGTGTGAGAGCTCATCATATCCCACATTCGATCGATTTTGTATAAAGTACTTCCCCAGTATTTGGTCATCAGCAGAATAAACCTCCGATGCCAGGTTGCTCTTCGGGTTTTCGAGCTCCTCGAATGTGGGGAGGCTTCCGAAATAGCCGCTTGCAATCATCCATATCAGAGAAACGCTGACGCATAAGCCTCCGACGAATATGAGCCAAAGCCATATTATGTACTTCCTATATTTTTTCACCAAGCTCTCATTTACTATATTCTATTCTCATCCCAACATCGATAATGAACGGCAAGTTCTCTATAAAGGGCTCATCTCCAAATCTGTGTGCCTGTTCAAGTGAAAAAATGTATTTGCCATTTAATGGAAACGTAACCCGGCGCCTAAAGAGTATCTGATTATCAAAAATCTCTCCTAACCCATCTCCCAGCCATCCATTCTGATCTGCCAGGATACACTCTACCGTATCCTTATGGGTTCGTCCGTTTGGAAACGTTGTTGTGATGAACATAAAGAGGTTTTCATATTGATACATTCCTGCATTTCTAACATTTAAATACATATTTACTGGAGCCGCTGAATCTGCAATCTCTACTTCAAAGGATATCGTGTCGTTTACGTTCCATACTCCATTCACTATTTCCTTGTTTTCTTCAAATATCCTGGAGCTATCACAAGCACATAGCAATGAGATCACAAAAAAAGCAAGTAAGTACGCGTATTTTGTCATGTTCATTGATGTGATTCTGGTATTTCTAAGCCCGGTGCACAAGCTGCTATCTCCAGTTTTGCATGTATTATAGCTCATGGAATGTGCCATTTAACGCTTTTTAAGCATTTCGGAAATCAAAATCGATAAGTCTAGTAATAAGATTCGAATATTTGCATTTCGCTCAATATTAAAGTAGGCTTTGTTGAGCGCCTCCGTCATTGCGATGCAATTATTTTGGTTGACAAAAGGAGAAAAGTTGTTCGCAAACTTCCTCTCTTCAACAGTTAGCACCACCAACTGGCCCACGCCGTAATTGATCATCAGGCACTCTCGCACCATCTGCAGGGCGTGCTCAATAAAGCTCTTTTGCCGCTCCCGGCCGATCTTGGCAATTTCATCAATCCATTCCATCATCTTGATAACATCTTTCCTAAAACACATCCTCATCCATTTTTGAAATTCAATAAAATTGAACTCTTTAATAATACTGTGGTCAATAAGGCGCAATGCCTCCGTGTAATTACCCACTGACGTCTTAACTACATAATTCAGCTTGTCCCCTTCCAGGTTATATTTACTGGAAAGAGCTGCTTCAAGGCTCTCATAATCCAGTTTCTTAAATCGGACTATCTGGGTTCGTGATAAAATTGTTTGAATAATCTGCTCTGAATTTTCTGTTGTGAGCAAAAACAACGTTTTTGGCGGTGGCTCCTCTAATATTTTCAACAATTTAGGAGCGGCAGAATGAAAGAGCCTTTCTGCTTTCCAGATTATCATGACCTTATACTCCGACTCAAATGTCTTGAGGCTTAGCTTCTTAATAATTTCGTTGCAGTCCTCCACATTAATAATAGCCTGTTTATTTTCTATTCCAAGATATCGATGCCACTGACCCAGGCTCATATAGGGGTTGTCCTTCACGGCGGTTCTCCATTGCTTCATAAAAAGATCGCTCCTGGGGTTCTTCGGGACTTCTTTGTTGGTAGCCACCGGGAAAATAAAGTGCAGGTCAGGATGTGCAAGGGCCATGTATTTAACACATGAGGGGCATTTACCACATGAGTCGCCTTCCCGTTTATCCTCACATGAAATGTACTGTGCAAAGGCAATCGCCATGGCTAAGCTGCCTGAACCCTCAGCTCCAACGAAGAGCTGTGCGTGGCTCACCCTGTTATTTTTAACAGATTTTATTAACGATCTCTTAAT
>JYMV01010002.1_pt1 | contig 18859 bp, 9 predicted proteins | sample 338911 | NCBI WGS metagenome assembly JYMV01 (sample SAMN03354496, study PRJNA234377) | hydrothermal vent metagenome | biome: Deep sea; feature: Hydrothermal plumes at the Eastern Lau Spreading Center, Western Pacific Ocean; material: Seawater | place: Tonga | collected 2009 | depth 2000 m m
AGGGCGATCCGCACACCGAGCCCGAGCCGTGGACATGGGTTCGTACGCAGGGCAAAGGCCGCGTGTTTTACACCGCCTCAGGCCACGACCAACGAGTGTGGAACAACGCCGGTTTTCATCAACTGCTCAAGAGCGGCATTCTTTGGGCCGTCGGCGACAAGGCCCGCAAACGCTACGACAACTTCCTTGCGAGTCGTGCCCCTCTTAAATATGAGAAGCGCGGCAACATCCCGAACTACGAACGCCGCCCCAAGCCACTCGAATACCAACTCCCGCTCCCGCCGGCGGAGAGCATGAAATACACGCAGGTGCCGGTCGGTTTCCGCATGGAACTGTTCGCCTCCGAGCCGAATGTCATCAACCCGATTTACATGACGTGGGATGAGCGCGGCCGGCTGTGGGTCGTCGAGTCGGTTGACTACCCGAACGAATTCAAGGCCGGCCGCAAAGGCAACGACCGCATCAAGGTTTGCGAAGACACCAACGGCGACGGCCGGGCCGACAAGTTCACTGTCTTCGCCGAAGGCTTCAACATGCCAACCTCGATGGCCTTCGCCCGCGGCGGCGTCATTCTCGCGCACGCGCCGGACTTTTATTTCCTCAAGGACACCGATGGCGACGACCGGGCCGACACCCGCGAAGTGCTGTTCACCGGCTGGGGCGTCGGCGACACGCACGCCGGCCCGAGCAATCTGCGCTACGGTTTTGACAACTGGATTTACGGCACGGTCGGCTACGCGCGATTCAACGGCACAATCGGCGGCGAGAAACACAACTTCGGCATGGGCGTATTCCGCTTCAGATCGGACGGCTCCGACATCGAGTTTCTGCACCAGTTCAACAACAACACTTGGGGAATGGGCTTCAACGCTGCCGGTGATGTCTTTGGCTCCACCGCCAACAACAACCCGACGTTTTTCGGGGGTATTCCGGCGACCGTTTATAGCGGCGACAAAAAGATGAGCGCAAAAATGATCGCCGACTCGCGCTACTTCCATCCCATCACACCGAATATCCGCCAAGTGGACGCCTTCAACGCCTACACCGCCGGCTGCGGCCACGCCTTCGGGACATCAGCGGGATTCCCGAAAAAGTATCGCAACGGCACCGCATTCGTCTGCGGCCCGACCGGCAACCTGCTCGGCACGTATCGTATGGAGAAAAAAGGCGCAGGTTACGTCGCCAAAAACAGCTTCAGCTTCGTCGCCAGCGCCGATGAATGGTTCTCACCAATCGTCGCCGAGGTCGGCCCGGACGGTCACCTCTGGATCGCCGACTGGTACAACTTCATCATCCAGCATAACCCCACCCCAAGCGTCGGCCGCGGCGGCTACGCCGCCCAACGCGGTCGGGGCAATGCGCATGTCAACCCCAACCGGGACCGGCAACACGGACGCATCTACCGCGTGATTTGGGACGGCGCACCGAAGTCAAAAATCAAGTCCCTAGCCAAGGCCAAAACCAAGCAACTCATCGCCGCGCTAGACAGCGACAACCTGTTCTGGCGTCAAACTGCTCAACGCCTCCTCGTCGATGGCGGCCACAAAAATGCGGTGAACGCACTCCGCAAACGCGCGCTTGGCCAAGGCGCTGGCGCCATCCACGCGCTCTGGACACTAGAGGGGCTCGGCGCACTCGATGCCGAAACCAAGCGCACAACACTCATCAGCACCGACCCGGCCGTCAAACGCAATGCGATCCGAGCGCTTGGCCAAACGAAAGACGACCAACAGTTGCTCTACGACAGCGCGACGCTCGCCGACGCCAACCTGCACGTGCGCTTGGCCGCGTTCGTCAAGCTGGCCCAGTTCCCCAAATCAAAAACACACCAACGCGCCGCAAGCGTCTTGGCACGGGACAAAACCAACGCCGAGGATGAATGGCTCAAACTGGCGCTCAGTGCCGCCGGGGCCGACCAAACCGACATCATCGGCTACGAACGCGGCCCGAATCTCCTGGCCAACGCGTCATTCGAAAAAGCCGAGGGCAACCTTCCCGCCGATTGGCAGGTGCGCACCTACAGCGCCAAGGGCGCCGACGTCGAACACGCAATCGAAACCCGCAAGGCCTATGTCCATAGCGGCAAGTCGTCGGTGAAAATCCGCTCCGGCAACGGACACGACACCAGTGTCTACACCCCGGTGAACCTGAAGTCCGGCACCAAGTACGCACTCAGCGCGTGGATCAAAACCGAAGGAGTCAACGGGGGGCACGGTGCGTTGCTCAACATTCACGAGTTACAGCACGAAGCCAAAACCAAGGCGCTTCAAAAAACCACCGACTGGCAAAAAGTCGAGATAGTCTTCGACAACACGCAGGCCGGGCCCCTCACCGTCAACTGCCTCTTCGGGGGGTGGGGCCAGGCCAAAGGCACCGCTTGGTTTGACGATCTTTCACTGCAGGAAGTGAAGCCGATCCATAAAAAATCGGCCGAACAAAAAGAAATCCTAGGCCAAACCAAGCGCGGCGAGGACATCTTCCACAAACACGCCGTTGCCTCCTGTGTGCGCTGTCACAAGGTAGGCAATGAAGGAGGCGTCATTGGACCGGCAATGGACGGCATCGCCAGTCGTAAAGATCGCGCCTACATCTACGAAAGTTTGATCAACCCAATGGCGCAGTTGGCGGAAGGTTTCGATCAACTCGGTGCCAGCCCCATGCCACCGATGAACATCCTCCTCAATGAAGAACAACTCGCCGACGTCATGGCCTACCTCATGACACTGAAGGAGAATTAGGCTTGTTGGCCTGAAAAATTGCGAGAGCCGGCGCACGTCAGTTTTTTAGCATCGGCTGGCTGCGCTTGCCACGGCTGAGTGCGCGGATACACTTCTGGCATGCAAACCTCTCATCTTTCACGAAGACGTTTCATTTCCACCACCACCGCGGCCATGGCCGGTGCGCCGTTTGTGTTGCGCGCGCAATCGAAAACCGACCGGCCCACGGCGGCAGTCATAGGCGTGGGTGGCCGGGGCAGCGGTCTGGCGCGCACGGCGATGGACTTTGCCGACCTGTTGGCGGTATGCGACGTGAACCAGAAGAGCGCGAAAAATATCGCCAAGGTGCTGGAGAAAAATGGCAGGCAGCCCAAGGCGGTGAGGGATTTTCGGCGGGTGCTCGACGACAAGGCGATTGATGCGGTGTTCATCGCCACGCCGCACCACTGGCACACGCCAATCGCCGTGCGCGCGCTGGAGGCGGGCAAGCATGTTTATGTCGAGAAGCCGGCGTCGCACGTGTTCGCCGAGGGGCAGCTCTTGATTGAATCCGCCAAAAAAGCCAAGCGCATCCTGCAGCACGGCACGCAAATGCGGTCGAGCGAGGTGACAATGAAGGCGGACGAGATTTTGAAAAGTGGTTTGCTCGGCGAAATAAAACTCTCGCGCGGCTGGAGCATTGAGCCGCGCAATCACCCCGCGCCGGTGAAGGATTCACCGCCACCTCCCGGCTTGGACTACGAGACGTGGCTCGGCCCGGCGCCCCAGCGGGCATACAACAGCAATCGTGTGAACCGCTGGCGGTGGTACCGCGACTACGGCAACGGCGAGATGGGCGATGACGGCATCCACGACATCGACTTGGCGGTGTGGGGGCTGGGCGTCGATTCGTTACCAGTGAAAATCGCGGCGCACGGCGCGGACATCAATCTTAAGGGCGAGACGGAGTACCCGAACCACTGCAACGCCTTCTTCCAATACGCCGACGGCCGCGAGGTGTTGTACGAGACGCGCAACTGGGCGCCGTATAAAATGCACGGATTCGACAGCGGCAACGCCTTTTACGGCACCAAAGGATTCATGGTTTTTTCGCGGCGCGGCTATTTTCAAACTTACCTCGGCGCGAAAGAGGAAAAGGGCCCGGGCTTGCGCGGCGGCCATGGCAATCGCGAGCACGTGAAATATTTCATCGACGCGGTGGCGGGCAGGAAGGCGCCGACCTTCGGCCCGGAGATTGCCCATCGCAGTTGCGCACTGGTGCACCTCGGCGAAATCGCCTTTCGCCTCGGGCGCACGCTGGCGTTTGATCCGAGAACCGAGACCTTCCCTCACGACGCCGAGGCCACTGCAATGCTCACCAAAAAATACCGCGCACCGTGGGGGTTTAAAACATCATGTGGATCACTAACCTAAAGAATTTACACAAAAACTTTGGCTCTTCACAACAATCGCAGTCTTTCTGTTGGTGGGTTGCGGGAAGTCGCCCTCTTCTCAATCCTTTTAAGATTAATGAATTTTCAGTGAGTGCTTGTTGTGGTTCACCATCTTGCTCACAACGCCTCACAAATATCACAACGCCAGTCCTTGAATCAGTGCATCAACTCACTGAAACAGTGTGAGATTCATTGATATCTGTGGAGAGACAGTGGGATTTGCAGTGTGTCGGACGATCGTCTATTGGGTTTTGAGAGGTCAGCAGGGTTCGATTCTCTTCATCCGCTCCACTTCTCCGCCCTTCATTCTGAACGGTTTACAACTTCGATAGAGCAGTAGGGATTCGGATTCTCACAACGAATTCAATGGGCTTCATCTGAGATCTGACGCTCCAATTCACCACATTTTTGTCCCTATTTGGTTAACAATCAAGCAATCACGTCCTGAATGACCCGGCCGTGGACGTCGGTGAGGCGCAGGTCGCGGCCGCCGTGGCGGTAAGTCAACTCTTCGTGATCCAATCCCATCAGGTGCAGCACCGTCGCCCACAGGTCGTAGATGTCACACTTGTTCTCGGTGACGTGGTAGCCAAGCTCGTCGGTCGCGCCGTAGACCGTGCCGCCCTTCACGCCGCCGCCAGCCAGCCAAACGCTATAGCCGTATGGGTTGTGGTCGCGGCCATTGCTGCCCTGCGAGAACGGCGTGCGACCGAACTCGCCGGCCCAGATCACCAATGTATCATCGAGCAAACCGCGTGCCTTTAGGTCCTTGAGCAAACCACCGATGGGTTGATCGACCTGCAATGACATGTTCTCGTGACCGCCTTTAAGATTCCCGTGTTGGTCCCACGGGTTGGGGGCCTGTCCACCGCCCATCTTCTCCGGCAAACAACTCAGCTCCACGAACCGCACGCCACGCTCCACCAACCGCCGTGCGAGCAACGCCTGATGCCCGTAGGCCGCCGTCACGCCGTTAGGCGAATCCATACCGTACATTTTTTTGGTGGCCGCAGTCTCGCCGCTCAAGTCGCACAACTCCGGCACGGACGCCTGCATGCGGTAAGCCGTCTCGTAATTGCGCACTGCCGCATCGACGTCATTGTCTCCGCCGATCCGGTTGAGAAATGCACGATCCAAGCCATTCACAAAATCCAAGCGTGAGCGTTGTGAAACATCGTCTTCGCGCGGCTGGATGTTGCGCACCGCCGGTGCCTTGTCGCCGACAATGATCGAGGCTTGGTTTTGTGCGGGCAAATAACCGTTGCTGAACAGCCCCACACCGCCGTGCGGAACCGCCGCCCCGCCGGCCTGCAACACCACGAAGCCGGGCATATTCTGGTTTTCCGTGCCCAGGCCGTAAGACACCCAGGCTCCCGCCGATGGATGCCCCATGAACGGAAAGCCGGTGTGGAACGCGTAATTGCCCTGCGCGTGCTCGTTCACCTTGCTGGTCATGGAGCGGATGACCGCCAGTTCATCGACCGACTCCGCGACGTGCGGAAACATGCTGCTCACCGGGGTGCCGCTCTGTCCGTATCGCTTGAACTTGAACGGCGAGGCCATCACGTTTCCATTGTTGTTGAATTGGGTGCGCAGGATTTTCACCGGCATCGGTTTGCCGTGTAGTTCGCGTAACTTCGGTTTTGGATCAAACGAATCGACCTGCGACACCCCACCTGACATGTAACAAAGAATCACATGCTTGGCGCGCGGCTTGAAATGGGATCGGCGTGCGGTGCCGGCAAAAGCAGAATTGGTCATCAATCCCTGCAACGCCAACATGCCAAAACCGGTGGAACATTGCGCGAGCATCTCCCGACGCGTTAAAATATTTCGTTTTCTCATCATTAAAATCCTCTCTGCTTACTGCAAATAGATAAACTCCTTAAGATTAAACATTGCCTGTGCCAACTCGCGCAACGGATCAATTCCCGATGCCCCGATTTTTTTTAGCGCAACAATCTCCACATTCAGTTTCTCCAAATCGACTGTCAACTTCGCCAACGTCATGTGCTGCTTTTCGGTCATGGCGGCGAGCAGGTCTCGCTCGGAAACATAGTTCGGATTGCCGCCGGAGGAAGCTTTCACTTCACCGGGATTCAGCGCGCGGTCATACAGTCGCGCCTTGAGAATGCGACCGGCGAGTGTGCGGCCGCTTTCGCCACCGGTGCCATGACGCAGGCCAAGCAGCACCTCCGCGTCGCCGGCGGCGAACGACTGCATCCCGGTCTTGTAGGCGTGGCCATAAGGTTCGCCGTTGCGATAGCCGATGATGGTGCCATCGACCTGATAGACAACCGCGACGTGCACCGGCTTGTCCTTGGCCTCATTCTCCCCCTGCCCCTTGAAGTCCCTCGTTCGGTTAAACGTATTACTGCCGGACAGCCAGCGACGGGGTGTGCGCTCGCCAAAAACGATGGCGTCGAAGGTGTGCCCGTCCCGCGTCTGCACCGACACCACTCCGCCCCCGCGCTGGTCGAGATTGCTCAACTGCACCCAAGCCTCGAGCGTCTTGGCGCGAAGCGGCTCGGCCAAGGGCGCACTCCGGGCAAACGCCGAGCGCCCATCCAGTACCAACGCGCCCCCCTCCACCCTGGCACCGCCGATCAACGACAAATGCAGTTGGCCAAGCTGATCCTCAGTACCAATGCCGAAGTCCCACGAGGCCAACGGCTTGGGCCCTGCTGCCGTCGCTTGGCCATCTTTTTTGCGCTTAGCCAAGAGTTGCTCGCGGACCGGCTCGCGGATGGTCGCCACCTTGGCATTGGCATCCGCGATTTGGCTTTGCAACGCCGTAAGTTGAGACTGCACAGACTTCTGCCGCTCCGCCGCATCTCCAATGAACGCCTTGGCCCCGGCCAACTCATCCACAGCCGCTTGGCGGTTCAAAGCCAGTTGAAACATTTGCGCGATCTGTGCCTCGACGGTTTTCAAACTCTCATCGTCCCGCACCCGCCTGGCCAAGCGCTCAGCCAGCGAGATGATAAACGGATCGTTCATCATCGTAAGCGACTGCGCCGGGACGTTGGTCACATCGCGGCGACCTTTCGTGCTGGTGGGCACCGGCGCATCCATGATCGTCAGAAACGGATCGAGTCTGTTGCGAATAATGCGAACGTAAAGACTGCGGCGATTGCTGTCGGAATTTTCCGAGCCGCCAAGTGGACTGCGATCCAACGAACCACTTACCTGCAGCATGGCATCACGAATCGCCTCCGCTTCCAACCGGCGAACATGAGCGCAAGTCAACAAGCGATTGTCCGGATCCATCTCGCGCGCCTTGGCCGTCGGCGTGGCCGCCAATTGAAAGGTTCGCGTAAGCGCGATTTCGCGAATCAACTTTTTGATCGACCACCCTTCCGCGACGAAGCGCTTGGCCAAGTAGTCGAGTAGTTCAGGATGCGTCGGCGTCTCGCCCAGCTTGCCAAAGTTATCCGGCGTGGCGACAAGGCCGCGACCAAACACGTGATGCCAGACACGGTTCACGATCACGCGAGCGGTCAGCGGATTGTCTGGATGCAACATCGCCTCCGCCAATTCCAGTCGACCGGAGTTCTTAGTCGCAAATGGCTTGGCATTGATCGCCTCGAGGAATCGGCGCGGCACGGTTTGGGCCGGTTGCTTGTGATTGCCGCGAACGAAAAGCGGCCGATCCTTGGCTTCAGCCTCAATGACTCCTGGCGCACGCTGTGGCACCGGCACCTCGTCTTCGAGTCGGCGATATTCCTTCACCAACTCAGCGACTTTTGGTAACTCGTCGAGCGTGTTGGGCAACAATCCTTCGCGCACAAAGTAGCCGAGGAAATTGGCCTGCTCATCAGTCATTTTACCGCGCTGCCAGGCCCGGATGCTCTGTCGCAGCGCCCCCGCGTAACGCTTGGCCAAGCGCTTGGCGTTCCCCGGATCGCCTTTGGCAAAAAGCGGTGCAACAAATTCAGCCGGTTCCTCGCGTGGAGCCGGTTGTCCCTCCTGAATCACGATGACATCGCTCACGCCAAACCATGAGTTCGGCTTGTTCAGGGCGAGAATGGCCTGTTCGCCCGCGGTGGTGACTTCCAGGTGAACGTCGTCACCCTGCCAGTACTTGATGCTCCACGATTGCCAGCGCCACTTGCCATCCTTGAACCGTGCAACGGGATAAACGGTTCCGTTCCGGGTATAATTTTGCACCACATAACGCGCCATGACATCCCCGCCGCCAATGACGCGCACAAAAAGGGACTGCCCGGGCTCCACACGAAATGACGGCGAGCCAAGCACCCCTACGTGCTTGTCCGAAAGCAGATGTGAATAAACGGCGGCGGGCAGAATAGTTTCTACGATTCGATCACCGCTTGGCAGCACCCGGAATGCACCGGCCTTTGCCACCGTGCCATCCAATCCGTTGCCATCGAGTATCCATTCGTTTAGTGAATCGGCATCCTGCCCAAACTGCCAGCGCTTGGCATATTTTCGTGCGCGCTGTTCATCGAGTGCCTTTTTGCTTTTCGCAAAATCATCGGCAAGTTTCTTCCAATCTTCGGTGAATTTTTCGCCCTTGGCCAAGCGCAACTGGTTCCAAGCGTGCAGTGGATTCCTGAAATCCTTGGCACCCTCGATGGATTTTTTCCACTCTGCGTTTGGCCGAAGGATTTGCTCCGTGATTGTGCCCGTTTCAGCCAGCCACTGCTCGGCAAGCGCAACGCGAATCCTGGGTTTCAACTCAGCCAATTTAGCCTTGTTGGTTTCCTGCCGGGCAGGCGTATCAACATTGACCATCGCAGGCCGGCAACTGGTCATGATACTGTAAAATGCGTGGTAATCCTCCTGGCTGATCGGATCGAATTTGTGGTTGTGACAGCGCGCACACGAAACCGTGAGGCCAAGAAATGCCTTCGACACGACGTCGATTTGATTTTCGGTTGTTCGCACCAATTCGTCGAGCGCATCCGTTGGAGCGAAGCCCTGCAACACAAAACGATAATGCGCCGGGCCGATGGCCGACTCGTTCAGGCCAAGCGTCTCGTTGAGCCGCGGCCTGGCCAACAGATCACCGGCGATGTGCTCTCGCAACAACTGGTCGTACGGCACGTCTTCGTTCAACGCGCGAATGAGATAATTCCGGTACTGGTTGGCGTGCGGGATACCCGGGTCACCCTCACTCCCAAGCGACTCCGCGTAGCGCACCCAGTCCATCCAATGCCTCGCCCAGCGCTCGCCAAAGTGTGGCGAGGCGAGCAGGCGCTCAATCGCGCTCTCGACGGCGGCCCGGGAGTTGGTTCGAGCCTCCTGCACGAACGACTCAGTCTCCCCCGGCGCAGGCGGCAGCCCGGTGATTATAAATGAAAGCCGGCGAAGGAGCGCCTGTGGCTCGGCATCGCTACTCGGTGAAAGTCCTTCAGCCTCCCAAACGGCTTGGATGAATTTATCAATGTCCGTTTGCGCCCAATCTCCCTTCACCTTCGGCGGCGCCAGAAGTCGAACCGGCTGAAAGCTCCACCACTGCTTGCGTTGTTCGCGGATGGTCTCCCACGAGGTGGCCTTGGCAATGTCCTCCCTGGTCGGCTGCTTGGTGCGCGGATCGGGAGCTCCCATGGCTATCCACTTTTCGAAATTCCCGATGACCACCGGAGACAATCTCGGGCCGTCCTTGGGCATCTTGAGATCCTTCTCCTCGTGTCGAATGACCCGAAGCAACCGACTCGAGCCCGGCTTGCCGGCGACGAGCACCGGGCCGCTGTCGCCGCCCTTGGCCAAACCGCCCTGCCAATCCAGCGCCAAGCCGCCCTTGGCCTTGTCGCTGCTGTTGTGGCACTCGTAACAATGCTCGGCGAGGACAGATCGGATGTTTTTCTCGAAAAACTCGACCTGCTCCGCCGTGGGATTAGCCATCAAGCCGACTGCCGTAAAACCAAAAGACAGTAGTAGGCATTTAAAAAGCTGATGCATCACGGACGATTAGATGGCAGCCTCAGTAAATCTGCAACCGAAAAGACTAAGTGTCCACTGAAGTTGCCCCTTGCAAATAAAACGCAAACAGCAGGCAATGCCTTTAATTTATGCGGCGGGAAAACCTGCGCTTGGGGATTGGCTCAGCCCTTCTTGTATTTTGGGTTGTGAAAACGCACTGGATCCTCCTTGGGATCCTCCGGCGTGACACCGACAACCAGATCAAAACCGACGGTCAGTTCACCGGTCTTTGACCCCTTCAAGGGCTTGAACTCCTTAATGAGCATGTTCCTCAAATTCGGGTCCTTGATTTCATTGATGGGCCCATCCCGCTTTATCTTTGGATCGCCCTTCACGTAAAGCTGCGTGGTCAACACCCGATGCCTGCCACGGATCACGGCAAAATGAATGTGTTGCGCCCTGCCTCCGTACGCAGGCGGTTTGATTGTCCTGAAGTAATATTCACCCGAACTTCCGGTGATGAACCTTCCAAAGCCCTGAAAGTTTTTGTCTCTCTTGGAACTTTTCGCGGTCTGCGAGTGAATGTACACGCCCTGATTGTCCACCTGCCATAATTCCACGATGGCGTTCCTGATGGGGTCACCTTTGTGATCAAGGATTTTTCCGCTGAGATGGGTCACCTCGCCAACCGCGGGAGTGATGGAGTCGTTGATACGAAGAAGATCGTTGTCGGTGTCCAGAGGAAGATGATCCGGGTAGAGAGGACCTTCGGTCTGTCTGGGCGTCAAAGTGAGGGCCTCCGCGAAGGCACCGCTAACCGTCCAGAATGCAGTGGTTCCCAGAGCCGTTTGCTTCAGGAAACGACGTCTGCCGATGATGTTTGGATGTTCAATTTTCAACATTTTTCTCGTAAGTCTTGATTTAATCCGATGGGTTCATTGCCACTCAAGAAACTACACTTTCAATCGGGTTTATCCAACAATTTCTTTGTGCTGATTACCGGGGTTTAATGGTCAGCCACAAGAGACGCCAACACCCTGCGGGTCCCCTTGAAAGTGCGGCGGCCGTGCATGGCGACGTAATTGTCAACCAAGGCAAGGTCGCCTTCTTGCCATGGGATATCGAAGGTGACTTCGTCGGCGATGGCGCTGGCTACCTCAACGTCCGCGGGATTGAGCAGAGTGCCGTCGCCGAACGTGATCGCCTTGGCCGGATCGTTACGGGTGTCTTTCCAGCCTTTGAAAGCGGCGATAAGTTGGTTGAAGAAACTGGATCGGCCATCGCCGAGGTCGCGAACGGCAGGGAGCACTGGCGTGGTAACTCGCAGGTCGCCATTGGGCTGCCATTCCCATGAGTAACCTAACTTGGCCAAGCGCGCCTCGGCGGCTTCGCGGGTGTCCACGCTGAAAGTGCTTTGCCAACTGCGCCCCATTCCCGACGACCTGTCCTCCTCAGCTGGCATCACGTTGGAATACTTCAAGCCCTTGGCCAAGCAGGCGTCGGCGAAGTCAGGGTTTTGTTCCCGCAAGCGATCCCACAGAATATCCGAGCGGCAAATCGGCGTTGTGCCTCCTTCGTCGGGAGTCGCTTGGCAAAAGAAAAAAAGTTTACTCGGATAAATCGGCGTCTGCGCCATCTCGTGGTGTAAAAAGATTGTGATATCCGACGGCGCTTCGTTGGCGGAGAAAACTCGCGGTGTGAAGTTGATGCGATAGGCATTCGACAACGAATCGGCGTAGGAGAAATTTGGATAATTGAAAGCACGAACAATCGCATCGAAATCCTCCGGCTTGGCTATCGGCAGCCCGCGAACCAAAACGGCTCCGTGCTCAAAGGCCGCTTTGGATAATTCGTCAGCAACCCCCCTCGCCCACTCGCAACCTTCCGACAGGGAACCTTCCGGCGCCTTGATCGCCAATGGAAACGGCTTCCCGCCATACTCGTGTTGCCCCGGAATGGTGAGAAGATTCATCGCGTCAAAAACGATAACGCTTGGCTTCCTCGTAAGGTTTTAGCGCCTCGACCTCTTTCCCCGAGCGCTCGGTGTAATCCTTCATGAACTGCTCAAGCGCTTCCGGCGAATCACGATGATCGAACGCATCCAATGCAAAATCGTTGTACTTCACCATCCACATCCGAAGTTTTTGCCGGAGGCTCACAAGCGCTTCATTGCTCGACTTGGGGGCCGTCCCTCGCTGTTTGTTGGGAAGCAAGTTTTCGAGACAGAACGGATCCTTTCTGAGATTGTAGAATTCCTCAACCGTTCGGTATTCGAGGTGATGCACGCGTTTGGCCAAGCTCGGGTTTTTCTCGCCCGCCCTTTTCATCGCCCGATACGTCAACCCTGCCATCGGCTCGGCCCGATACGTGCGTTTGCCATTGGACCACGCATTAAAAATGTAAGCATGGTCTTTAGTGATCACCGACCGCATCGGATATGGATTGCGACCGTGGATGTGATGAAACTGCGCGAAGATGGCGTCGCGACTGCTCTGCTTTTCTCCCTTCAACAACGGAAAAAACGAACGGCCATCCAACTTCTCTGGCAGTGGCAAATCGACCGCCTCAAGCAGCGCCGGCAACAGGTCAATCGCCGAAACCATGTGATCGCGATCAACTTGTTGTTTTTGAATTTGCTTGGGCCAACGAATGATCAACGGCGTGCGGGTGCTCTCCACATAGCAATTCGTTTTGGCGAACGGCGCCGACATTCCGTGATCCGAAAGGAACACGACGATCGTGTCGTCAACATTTTTAGTTTTGGCCAGCTCCGAAAGAATCGCTCCCACCATGTCATCCAGTCGCCTTGTCGAGGTGCAGTACCCTGCCATCTCCTTTCGCACATCCGGAATGTCGGGAAGGAATCCCGGCACCTTCACTTCGCTTGGTTTGTAAGTGCGCGACGATTTTTTTCGCTCAAAATGTGGTGCATCAGATTTTCCGCCACCGTAGGGCCGGTGCGGATCGTGTGAACTCGCCATCAAAAAAAACGGCTGTTGCGCCACTTTAGCCATTTGAAAAAACGATTTGGCGAATCGCCGATAAACCTCCGGATCGCGTCCCCAACGGTTTTCATCGCCCGTCCCCTGCCATCGATAATTGACGGACCAATGAAAAACGTCCTGCTGCCGCAGCGGCTTCCCAACCGTCCCGCAGAGATACCCTTCCTCGCTGAGAATCGCAGGGAGTGTCGGCGTGCCGGGATGAATTCTCTGGAATCCCTCCGCGCCGTTGTTCTGCGAATACAACCCCGTAAGCATCACACTTCGGGAAGGCGTGCAAACCGCGATGTTTACATACGCGTGCTCAAACCGAATCCCCTCGGCGGCTAGCCGGTCGATATGAGGTGTGATGTCCGGAGCGGCTCCGCCAAAACATCCCGGGGTGTCCCAGTTCATATCATCCGCGACAATCAACACGACGTTCGGACGCTTCTTCGGTGCAACCTGCTGAGCCCAGGCATTGACACCCAAACCAAGCGCGCCGATCGCGCAGACAAAAAAACGAATGGAAAAAATCATGGGGTCAACAGCTTGGCCAAGCGCTTGGCCAACGACAAGTGGATAAGTTCACCCAGACCAGGAAGCCCTTCAGTTGCCCTTCCGCTTTCCCCTTGTTCGTCAAGGGGAATGCCGATCGCTTCTGGCAGGCACGCGGCTTTGAGTACCGCTCGTTCGTGTTGTACCGGTGCTCACACCGTTGTGAGTGCTGTTCGTTCGACATTGAGCACTGCTCGCACGATCGTGAGCACGCTTCTTTCCGGTGCGAACGCTACTCACACGACTTTGCACACCGTTCACAATGCTTTGCGCACTGCTCATTCCACTTTGAGCACGCCTCAAACCGGTTGTACCCGTGCTCACACACCCTTGCGCACCGGTACCCCACGCATCAGAGTGTCCATGGTTTGCGATGGTGCATTTTGTTCAGGAGCGCACTGGCTTCCCTGTCGCCGACGATTTGTTCTTTTTTCGGATCCCATTTCAGCGCACGGCCAAGCGCATTGGAGACGTAGCCCAAGTGGCCGGGCGTGATGGAGCGGTGCGATGTTTCGGCCGGGCAGATCGCCGGCTTGCGGCTCTTCACGCATTCAAGGAAGTTGCGAGTGTGATTCCCGGATTTGTACGCCTTGAACTTGCCCGAGTTGAATCCGGACTTCAGCCAGTCACGGTTTGACGCGTCGATTTTGCCGCGGTTTACGTATACCCAACCTTCTTCGCCGATGAACTTCGTGCCCATTGTATTATGCGTGCCGATGCTGGTTTGGATTCCACCGGCATATTCGCAGTGAACCTCGTAATGTTCCGGAGCCTTGTAAACCGGAACAGGAATCCAGGAGAATTTCTTGGCCTCGACGAGAACCGGGCCGCCCTGGTCTTCGCCGAGTCCCCAGTGGGCGATGTCATTGTGGTGACCGATCCAGTCCATCAGTTGGCCGCCACCGTAGGCCAGGTGCACCCGCCACATTTGATGATGCCGCGCGTGCACGTATGGCAACATCGGCGCGGGGCCGGTCCAGAACTGGTAATCCTTCCGGCCGGAACGATCCTCCTCGGTGGGATCGCCCTTGATCTTGTTCGGTCCCTTGGGCAACCCGACCTGCACCTCCTTTACCTTGCCAATGAGCCCGTTGCGGACGAGTTCCACGGCGTTGCGAAACACAGTCGCGGAACGTTGCTGCGAGCCGGTTTGAAAGATCGCCTTGCGCTTAGCCACCTCGCGGTACAGCACCTGGCCTTCGGCGAAAAAGTGGGTGACCGGTTTTTCGCAATAGATGTCCTTGCCGTTACGGAGTCCCTCAAGCGCCTGCACCGCGTGCCAATGGTCGGGCGTGGCGACGATCACGACGTCGAGGTCATTGCGAGCGCAAAGTTCGCGGTAGTCGGCGTACGTGTCGCACGGCTTCGAGTCGTATTTTTTGCCGACCATCTCGGCGGCTGGCTGGCGGCCAAGCGCACGGCCCCTGGCTTGGCCGCGGTGATGCGTTTCGTAGGGATCGCATGTGGCGATGACTTGCGCGCTGGGCTCGTTCAGGAACGAGTTCATCACGCCCACGCCCCGACCACCACAGCCGATGAGGCCCACGGTGATGCGATTGCTCGGCGCCGGTTTGCCCGCTTGGCCAAGCACAGATGACGGAATGATCGTTGGCGTGGCGATAGCGGCCAAGGCGCTGGTTTTCAGGAAACAACGTCGGTTGGTTTGATTTGTTTTTGACATGAGAAAAGTTACTTGCCGGAGATTTCCTTTTTCATCGCTTCGAGCTTGGCCTTGAGGCTGGTTGCGATTTCCGGCTTTTCCTCCGCTCGGTCGAACCGCTCGGCGGGGTCGATGTCCAGGTTGAACAGCCGGCCATCAGCGTGCAGTTTCCACGGCCCTTCGCGAACCGCCCCCGGCCCTCTGCCTTTGGAATAAAAATGAATCTTGCGCGGCGACCACTTGGTTTTGCCAAACAGGAAAGGCCGCAGGTCGTGTCCGTCGATTTTGTGCTTGGGCAGGCTTCCGCCAGCGGCTGTCACCAGCGTCGCATACAAGTCGAGCGTCGCCGCCATCTCGGCGGAAGTTTGGCCGGCCTCGATTCGACCCGGCCAGCGCAGGATGCACGGCACCCGCACCCCGCCTTCGAGCAGCGTACCCTTGTGGCCGCTCAACGGCCCGGGCGACCCGGCGTGCCACAGCAGGTTGCCCTCTTGCAGCATGCGGGCGGGAGGATTCAACCACGGCCCGTTGTCACTCGTGAAAATGACGAGTGTATCCTTGGCGCGACCGGTCTTATCCAAAGTTTTCATCACCTCGCCGACCGACCAGTCGATGGTCTGGATCACGTCGCCGTAAAGCCCCGCGCGCGACCTGCCGCGAAACCGGTCAGCCGTGCGCACCGGCATGTGCGGCATGTTGTAGGCGAGGTAGAGGAAAAACGGCTTGTCGTGGTCGCGCTCGAGAAACTTCACCGCTCGCTCGGTGTACCGCGTTGTGAGCGTGTCCTGATTGACCGGATGCTCGACGCGCTTCGTTCCCTCGTAGAGCCACAGCGGCACTTCGGTCTTCACCCACGGTGGCATCATGTCGTTCGAGTAGGGCAGCCCAAACCACGAGTCGAATCCCTGGTTTACCGGCAGAAATTTTTCCTCCGCGTAGCCAAGGTGCCACTTGCCCAGCATGGCGGTGCCGTACCCAGCACCCTTGAGCGCCTCGGCCAGGGTCAACTCGGAATCCGATAAACCTCCCTTGCCGGTAACGCCGGTGTTGCCGTTGGTATGAACCCGCCCCGGATAGCGCCCAAGCAGCAGTTGCTTGCGCGCCGGCACGCAGCCGGGCGCCGAGTAGAACGAAGTCAACCGCAGACCCTGCCCGGCCAAGCGATCAAGGTTGGGGGTTCGGATTGTTGGGTGGCCGTAGCAGCCAAGATCGCCATAGCCCATATCGTCGGCAAACAGCAGCACGATGTTCGGCCGCTTGACCGCCTGCACATTCAGAGTGACGAGGCAGGCCAAGATGAAAACGATATTTCGGATCATGCGGCCGCGGCCTTGAGCGCCTTTTTAATCAACGCCTTGGTCTTCAGGGAGCCCTCAATCGGGTCGATACCGTGCCCTTCGAATTCGATGGAGATGACGCCGGAGAATTTTGAATCATAAACGATCTTCAGCATCTTAAAGAAGTCGGTGTTGGTCTCGTTGCCCTTGGCGTCGAACTTCAAGGCCTTGGCACAAACGGCTGGAGCATAAGGGAGGCTCTTAGCCACCCCTTCGTAACGATTGTAGCGGCCGAAGTTGTTGAAGTCGGGCAACAGCCCGGCGTTGGGTCGGTTGATTTTCTTCATCGCGGCCAGCAGCCAGTCCGGATCCTGGGAATTCCCGCCATGCGGCTCGATCACAATTTTCACCTTCGTTCCCTTCGCGTAATCGCACAAGGGGCCCAATCCCTTGGCGGCGTTATCAAGATTCTCATCGCGATTACCACCTGATCGGCAGTTGACGCGGATGGCTTTGCAACCCAGTTGTGCAGCACAATCGACCCAGCTTTTGTGTTCGTCAATCGCGCGCGCGCGCGCCTTGGCATCCCTCGAATCGAGCTGGTTCTTGGCATCCACAAGGATGAGTATATTCTTCATTCCTTCACCCGTCGTGCGCTTGACCAGTTCCCCAACGTAGGATTTATCGGTGTGCTTGCCTTTGAAGGGACGGTTCCAATACTCGATATGCATGATACCGAGCTTGTTCTTGGCCAACGCGGGATAGTCGAGGTGACCAAGCTTTCCGCTGCCGAGCCATCGGTGAAAGGTGTATTCCTGGATGCCGATCTGGAACCGATCCGGATCGTTCTTATCCTTGGCCAGCAACGTGGGGGAGAATGAAATAACCGGGGCAGCCAATGCGGCATTACGAATAAAGGTACGTCGGGAAAGCGTTTGCATGCGGCAAATCATGCAGCCCCTGCCTAAAAAGGGAAGCTAGTTCTTGCCAAACACCTCGCTCAGGGTGCCTGTGCTGCCGCCGAAGCTCTCGGTCTCCACGCCGAGCCTTTGGAGCATGGTGAGGTAGAGATTGGAGAGCGGCAGCTCAGCGTAGTTCATATCGCCGCGCCAGCCGACATCGCTGCTGATGCCTGAGGTTGCCTGATTTTTCTCGTTGCCCTCACCGTACTTGAGGTATTGGCCATGCTTGAAACCGAGCTTGCGGCCACCGATGAACAAAAGCGGGTAGTTGCGCGAAAGATGGAAGGCGCTGGAGGCCGATCCAAACAAGAGCGCGGTGTGGTCCAGCATATTACCCTCGCCGCCAGGCTCGGGCGTGGCCTTGAGCCGGGTGGCAAAGCGGCCAAGCTCCTCGTTGATGAACCGGCAGTAGATGCCAAAATCCTTGTAGCCGTCAGGCTTCTTGGTGTTGTGCGAAAGCTGGTGACTTAGGTTGAATCCCACCGCGCGGGCAAGGTAATCGCTGATGCCCACGCCGTTCTCACGTCCGAGCTGATAGGTTGCCACGCGCGTGGAGTCGGTCTTGAACGCGAGGTAAATCAGCTCGTACATCGTCTGTAAATAGGTACGCGGATTCTCAGGTGTAATGTCGAGCTGGAGGTGGTCCACGTCGACTTTTGGCAGAGGAATGTTCAACCAGCGCTTGGCTTTCTCAACTTTCACCTCGGTGTCGCGCACGGACTGCAGATACTCGGCAAGCGTTTCCTGATCGCGCTGGGAGAGCGATCGCTGCAGTGAGCGGGCGTCCTCCATCAGGTCATCGAGCGCGCTTTTGCTGAGGGCGAGGCGACGGGCGGCGTCCTCGCCGCTTTTCACAAAGAGCATGTCGAAAATGCGCTTGGGCTTGTGCTCGGCGGGGATGGGCCGGCCGTTGCTGTCGAAAGACATCGTCTGCGCTCCGCGGGGGGAACCGGTTCCTCCGTCGGTGGACATCACGAGCGACGCATGCCGGGTTTGCTCACCGAATTGGGCGGCAAACACCTGGTCGAGCGATATGCTGTTTTGATAATCACCATCGGCGCCGGTATCCGCTCCGGTCAGAAACTGGTCCGCATTCGAGTGGCCGTGCACCCCACGCACAGCCGGGTGGGACAAACCGGAGAGCACCGTTAGCTCATTGCGCAGCGGTTTCAGTGTCTCCATGCATTTGCTGAAGGTGAAATCCTTGCCCTTTCCGTGCGGAAACCAGCTCCAGTCCTTGAAGGACGGATCCTTCTCCAGCGGCATGGGCACGCCGTCGGGCAGGTAAAAGCAGGCCAACCGCTTGCGCTTAACGGGTTGCGTCGCCGCATGGGCCAAGCCGGAAAAGGATTCGAACCAAGGCAACGCCAGGGCCACGCCCG
>JYMV01031562.1_pt1 | contig 18845 bp, 20 predicted proteins | sample 338911 | NCBI WGS metagenome assembly JYMV01 (sample SAMN03354496, study PRJNA234377) | hydrothermal vent metagenome | biome: Deep sea; feature: Hydrothermal plumes at the Eastern Lau Spreading Center, Western Pacific Ocean; material: Seawater | place: Tonga | collected 2009 | depth 2000 m m
GCCTACAGGAAAAAATTTTTGATGGAGTTTGGAGGTTTGCCCGAATCGGGTCTTGAGAAAATAGAAAAGCTTGAACAATTGCGCATCCTTGAGAGTGGATTCAAAATTAAAGTCGTTGAAACGAACCTGGACTCGATCGGTGTGGATTGTGAAGCGGATTTGGCGATGATAGAAAAGCGTTTGGCCGTTTTACCCTGAACCTGAAATTGATGAGGAATATTGAGTGTTAAAACGAACTAACGGTAAAAAAGTAAAATACATCTTCGTCACAGGTGGAGTTCTATCATCTTTAGGCAAAGGGATTGCGGCTGCGTCCATAGGTAGTTTGCTGGAATGTTCCGGTCTTAAAATAACCATCCTCAAGCTTGACCCCTACATCAACATAGATCCGGGGACGATGAATCCGTTTCAGCACGGAGAAGTTTATGTGACCGATGATGGGGCGGAAACCGACCTGGATCTAGGGCATTACGAACGGTTCACCCACGCAAAAATGCGCCGGGCCAATAGCGTCACCGCCGGTCGCATTTATCATAATGTCATTCAAAAAGAACGCAAAGGGGAGTATTTAGGAGCCACGGTTCAGGTGATTCCCCACATTACTGATGAAATCAAAAAGCATATCCGCTTGGTTGGCAGTGGCGTGGATGTGGTGATTTGTGAAATCGGGGGGACAGTTGGTGATATTGAAAGCCTGCCTTTTCTGGAAGCCATTCGTCAGTTTCGCTTTGATGTTAAACCCAAGGATGTACTTTATGTTCACCTGACTCTTGTTCCTTATATTAAAACCGCAGGTGAATTAAAAACCAAACCCACTCAGCACAGCGTTCAGAAACTGCGGGAAATTGGTATTCAACCAGATGTCCTACTATGTCGAACTGAGAAAAAACTTTCTAAATCCATCAAAGAAAAAATAGCTTTGTTTTGCAGTGTCGAGACAAACTCTGTCATCACCGCTATGGATGTCACCTCCATTTATGAAGCCCCGCTTAGTTATGAAAAAGAGGGAATTTGTAAAATCATTCTGGAAAAATTAGGGATAAAGGGAAAAGAGCCGAATCTGGAACGGTGGCAAAAGATCAACCAGGTTTTGCAAAAGCCGGATGGCGAGGTCAAGATAGGAATTGTGGGCAAGTATGTGGACTTGAAAGAGTCCTATAAAAGCCTTACGGAGGCTTTGGTTCATGGAGGGATTGGTAATAAGGTCCGTGTCATTTTTGACTGGGTGGAAGCAGAGGCCCTTGAAAAAGAGAACGGGATCACGTTGTTGAAAGCATGTGACGGGGTTCTGGTCCCCGGAGGATTTGGAGAACGGGGTATCGAGGGCAAGATCAGAGCGGTCCAGTTTGCCCGGGAAAACAAGGTGCCTTATTTTGGGATTTGCCTCGGCATGCATTGCGCTGCGATTGAGTTTGCGCGGAATGTTGCCCATCTCAAAAACGCAAACAGCGGCGAGTTTTCCACTACATCCCCCTATCTTGTTATTGATCTCTTGCCCGATCAGAATACCAAAGGAGATAAGGGCGGAACCATGCGTTTGGGGGAATATCCCTGCCAATTGAGAAAAAAATCCAATGCTTATAATGCGTATGGAAAAAGGGAAATTGAAGAGAGGCACCGTCATCGTTATGAATTCAACAACATGTACCGCATCCAAATGGAAGAGGCAGGTCTGGTCTTTAGCGGCTTATCGCCCAACGGCAATCTGGTGGAAATCATAGAAGTGAAAGACCATCCCTGGTTCCTGGCAGGCCAGTTTCATCCAGAGTTTAAATCCTCCCCAATGAATCCGCACCCCTTGTTCCGGGACTTCATTGCCTCATCCCTCAAGTACAGAAGCAATAATCATAAGAGCTGAATCAAGGCGCTTTTTATATACTAGCCAAGTGCTTTAATACTCTAGCTTGATAATTGTAGGAATTGACACCCGAGCCATTGTAGCGACGCATGGCATAAGGCCAGTCGCAGGGAAAGTTTTTGCGGATCGGAACACCTTTGTAAGAGCCGGGGTGGTATTGGGTTTTCTTGAAGGTATTTTTGGAGCCTTCGTAGTAGGGGGTTTCTTCTGCTACGATATCTTGTTTTCCCACCTTCATTGCGCAGGTTTTACAATCCGTTAAATAGCGCGAGTCATTTTCTTCATATTGACAGACTAACGGTTTTTTTTGAGTTCTACCATCGGCAAATCGGTCATCTGCGCGTCTTCCTACGGGTGGACCGGTGACAAAGTATTCAAATTTGTCCCTCAACTCTGCAATAGCTTTGCTGATGTTTCCTCGTATACCGACCATGAAGTTTTTGACTTCACTTTTCTTCGGCGGGTGATGAAACAGGGTGAATTGTCCCAGGCCATAACCGCGCGAAGTGATGATATATTTTTCCCCTGCGTTGGTGTCCATTCCCACCACTATATAATTGTCCTCATCAGCACCACGGGGAACATAGAAGTGCTTGAGATTGGATTCCTGTTTAAATATGGCTTTCAGGAAAGGGAGCGGGACATCGGTAGAAGTCAAAGCATCCAATTGCGCAATAACTTCCCGGTTCGCGTCTTTAGGGTTTTCGGCGAAGGGGAGTTTGGGATACTTTTTATCATCCAGCATATCAGAAATGCATTGGGCCAGCTTCTGATCGACTACACCCGTTACATCGACCACACGTCCTTTATTGTAAACGATGATAGAAACCGGAGCCTCTCCATCATTCTGAGAACCAAAGTTGTTGAGCAGATCGTGTTGCAGAGCTTTGACGGCCCGCTCGGTTCCGCGCCCAAAACCACCATCAATCCAGCGAAACAGATAACCCAGTTGCCTGAGATCTCTTTGCAAATCTTTGATCTGAGATTTGGATGCGGTAGTCGAACCCCGCTTTAAAATAAGGCCAGATTTTTTGTAGCTTCTAGTCGGCATAAACTTCTTTTGCCAATGAAATAAGTTGGATTAATAAGGAGAGTTTATTACCTCTTATGATATTGGCATATCATAGCGTTCTGTATATTTCTTAATTCGTGCGAGAGTCTGTTCTTTTTTATCCCACTTGTTTACCCTGAGCCAGTCAATGGCAAGCTTTTCTGCGATAATTTTCCCGACCTCATCGTCTTCCCAGTAACCGGTGTGACTGAGGGGGGTGCCTCCAGAAATAAATGAGCCGACAGAAACATTCAGGTCGGCAGTCACCGCTTTTTTACAATACGAGTTTACCGGGCGGATAGGGTAACCGACAATATCATCCTCATCGAACAGGTTGATCCAGACCCCATTTTCATCCTGGACCTTTTGCGGCTTGAAATTTGCGAAGGGGTTTCTTTCGGATTGATGGTTGTAAAACCGGTTGGCATACAGGGCTATCGGGCTTCCCATGGTGAAAAAGTTTGAGAAGATGAGCTGGTATTTAGGTTCAAGTGTGTCTCGCTTGTCGTATAAATAATCCGATAGAACCACTGTGCCAAGACTGTGCGAGACAACGGTAAGAAGGGTGTTCTGATTTGGGTTGGTGTCACCTGACAAATTTTGAATCAGACCATCGATTCGGGTTTGGATAGCATTGTACTGTGAATAAACATCCGAAGCCTTACCCTTGAAATAGGAGATGGCGTCGCCGAGATAATCGACAAAGAATTTTCGCGCTTTAATCCAATCGACATCCGTATCCGGATCGTTGAACATCCTGTCTTTGAGGGTGTCTTCACCGTCCTGGGTGATGTCCGCCCAGAGTCCTTCCCGAAAAATCAATGCGTCATCCTGGCCTTCCCGGTCCCCTTGACCCATATGCTGGAGCGCCTTTTTGAAATTGGATCGCAGGTTTTCCTGCATGTCCTAGCTGAACCCTTTTTCCTGAGCCCCTATACCGTGAACGATGAAAACGGCTAATCGTGTGTCCATTGTAGGCCTCTAGAAATTAAGTTTATTATTCAATTTGATTTGTCTTTATTTGAAAAGCCCATCAAACATTTTATACCCCCTGAAAATAGTTTTTGTGGGTACTGCGTATTTAAGAGTGACCGAGTACGAAGTTTGGTTCGCCACATTTTTAGTTATAGTATTGCTATTATTTGTGGTTTGCAGGGTTTTGCCATATTGGATGGAGCGTCCAATTGAATAGGTGCTAAAAAGAAGTCGAACAATTTAGTTCCTTTTCCAGCTTTAATAGAGTTTTCGTTGTCCAAATCCAATATCTGGAGCAGTATAGGTTTTTTAAACCAACCAAAGCCAACCGTCTGTGTTTCGGTGCCTGTGATGCTAGCCGCCGGGAGTGATGTGCCAGCTAAACCAGATGACTTGGCTACATCTGTATAACCAAATGATCCAAAAATTGCCATGTTTCCAAAAAATATTTTTGGTGCATATTTAAACTCCTTTTTCTGGCAATCCTCAGAGCAGTGTTTTTCTTGAGAAAAGGCAGTGGATGAAAAAAGTAAAGACATGAGTATCGTCACTGACAGGGTTAATAGAAAATGTTGGATGAAGGATTTGCGATTTAACATGAAGATCTCCTCTTGTTAAAAATTGTAATATTGCCGTTAGTCTAATATTTAAATCCGAATGCCAAAACTTCATAAGATTAGTTCTGTAGACAAATATTGCAAGGCCAAAATGTGGTTTTACAGATGTTTTTATGAGGGAGGTCAGTAAGAATTTATTATCAAAGGGATAAAAATTGAAAATACTGCTATTTTTGCAGGAATTGGGGTGGGTTAAGCCATGGCGCGGATGACATCCTTCTTGCCTATGATGCCGACCAGTTTATCGGATTTCAGAACTGGGAGGGTGTGCACATCTTTCTCAGCCATGAGCGTAGTGATCTCGCTGAGGTCAGTATCCGGGGAAACGGTGATGGGTTTGTTCTGGTAAATATCTTCAATTTTGGAGCCGGTTAGTTTTTTTAGATCCGATTCAAATTTCTTTTCACTTTCCAGAAATAACACCGCATCAAACAGGGCGATGACCGTGGGGATGTGAAGGTTCTTATTCTGCTCAATCAAATCTCCCTGGGTAACCACGCCGATAACCTTTCCTGCATCATCGAGAACGGGAACTCCGTTAAAATGGTTTTCGATAAATAGTTTGGACAGGTCGCTGATGGGTTGGTCCTTTTTCACTGTAACCACATTCGTGGTCATGATATCGCGTGCCGTTTTCATTTAAATCTCCGCTCAATTCTGTTTCTTAATATTAGATACTTTGCGTAGCTGGTCTATTCCCTTAAGGGACGGGCGGGTTGGAATAAGTTTTCGATTTCCTATTCTTTTTCTGGGAAGCCCGGTTTTACCAAATATTTTTTTGACGAATTCAAAAACAGTCATCAGGAAACCGATAAATGTCTCCATGAATTTGAAGGGCAACTCCTTTTGCATTTTATAGATCACATAAATAACCACAACAATCAGGATCATATTGGGTATCCAGACAGAGGTGTAGGAATGGATTTTGCCAATTCTTCCCAGGTTTTGGGTCAAAATGAGCCCCACATAATAAACCATAATGACAGCTACGGTGATTCCAAAACTACCTGATTTACCTGAACGGCTTGATTTGATACCCAGCGGGGCACCAAGGAATGCAAAAAGCAGGCAGGTGAAGGGAATGGAGAATTTTTTACTCAATTCCACCTCCGGTCCGGATGTGGGCAGTCCTTTTTCCTTCATGTTGATGATTTTTTCTTTGATTTGTGAGAGCGAGAGCTCCCGGTTCCCAATAAGGGCTTTTTTCTCCAGCCTTTCCGTATCGGGCAGGCTGAGGTTGATATCGTACCGGTCAAAATTCAAAGTCTGGTAATCGCCTCCCTCATTGCTCAGTTCGTGGATGGTCCCGTTATTGAGTTTAAGTTGAATCTTGAGGGTTTCCCGATTGGAAAATATGACTCCCTGTTCGGAGGTGATAATTTGCGGGGTTCCACCCTTGCTGGTATCGGCAATGAAGACACCTTTGAGCAATGAATTTTTTTGGTGTTCTTTAACCAGAAGAATCAGGTTTTTGAAGTCCCGGTTGAACACGTTAGGCTTGATGTCAACATTGGCCCGGTTCTTAATAATGTCGTAAACCAGAACTTTGTAAGACTGGTTGCCCCAGGGGAGAGCCCAGAACATTACGATATTTGCCAGAAAATAGGCAACTAATGAAAAAACCAGAACGGGTTTCATCAATTGCAAAAAACTTAAGTTGCAGGCCTTCATTGCAACCCACTCATTATTAGCTGAAAATTGATTGAAGGTGACCACCGAGGCCATGAGGACGGCCATGGGAATGGTGACAGCAAGAAAAGCAGGAGATATATAGACCATCATCATCATTATTTCTATGAAAGAAACACCGCGGTTGACGATCATTTCGGCCATAAACAGAAATTTATCCAGATAGAGAACCATTGTCATGGCGAAAATACTGATCAGGAACATCTTCAATAGTTCCGTGAAAATATATTTGTCAATTATTTTGAAAAACATGAGTTGCTTTTGGATGATGTAGAAATGGCTGAAATTTTTGCTAAAAAAACGAAAGGTTTCTTTTTATAAACTACCTCATTATACTATATCCCGACTTCTGGATCATGGATTACCAAGGTATCTCTGAAATTTCTGCGAGTGTCCCACGCCGAGTGGCCTTCTAAATTTAATGTCCAACGCAACGAAAAATCATCAACATAAAAGGTTGCCTCACTGGTTGAAAACCCGGCTTCCAAGAACCCGTAATTTTTTTCAATTAAAATCCCTTTTAAAGGAAACCGGGTTGAACACGGTTTGCGAATCGGCATCGTGCCCCAATATAGGTACCTGCTGGGACGCGGGAACCCTGACCTTCATGATTCTGGGAGACTCCTGTACCCGTGCCTGCCGGTTTTGCGATGTCCCCACAGGTCACCTTAATTTGCCTGACCCGGATGAGCCCGATAAGGTTGCTCTATCGCTTTCGCGGTTGGGTTTGAAATTTGCGGTCATAACTTCTGTGGATCGTGACGATTTACCGGACGGTGGGGCAGGGCATTGGGTTAAAACAATTGCTGCGATTAGAGGCCGTTGCCCTGAGATTAAAATCGAAGCGTTGATTCCGGATTTCCAGGGGGATAGAGGGCTCATCCGGCAGGTGTGCGAAGCCCGTGCCGATGTGCTGGCCCACAATCTTGAAACGGTGGAGTCTCTGCAAAGGCAAGTGCGTCCGCAATGTCGTTATGAATGGTCCCTCAGAACCCTGCGAACGGCGGCAAAAACCAGTGGTGTTATCGTTAAGAGTGGACTTATGCTGGGTCTAGGAGAAAAAAGGGAGGAAGTGATTCAGGCCATGAGGGATCTTGTCGAAGCCGGGTGCCAAATCCTTTCGATCGGACAATATCTCCGGCCTACTCCGGCTCACATGGAGGTCATCGAGTTCATTCATCCAGACCGTTTCGTAGAATATAAGGAAATTGGCGAATCGATGGGTCTGAGCCATGTGGAAGCAGGGCCTCTTGTGCGCAGTTCCTACCTGGCAGATCAGCAGGCCCGTGCGGTGGGACTAGCTTGAATCTGCGGAATACATAAGTAGGGGTAAGTAATCCCCTGTAGGCGCAAACTTTATGCAACGAAAATTAAGCGACCTGAAGAAAAAGACCCACTGTTTCATCGTAGGCTTTATATATTTTCTCCTTTAAATCAGTGAGCCTTATTTGCTCAGGCAGTTGGATTCTCTCCCACGCCTCCTCGTCTATTACAGGAGGGACGGTACTTTCCCCGCTACTTCCTAATTTCATGGTGTTAGCCAGAATATCTGCAAAATAAAGAATAGACGCTCCCAAAGAATAATTAGGGGCACGGTTGGGGTCATGATGGAATGTCGTTATTTCCACATGAAATTCAGAAAGATTCCACTTTTCCAGAAGCCTTCCGCCTAATTCTGCATGATCGAACCCCAATTCTTCAAACTCTGCAATATGCAGTTGCTTGGGTTGGGTTTGGTTATCCAGTAGAATTTTCAAGGTCAATTCAGGGAGTTTTTTGCATAAAACAATCTGACCAATATCATGAAGCATTCCTGCAATAAAATATTTCTCCGGCTCCAGAGTCTCTGTATAGGAAGCAAGCTCTCGGGCTATCAGGCCACTGGCGATGGAGTGCTGCCAGAAAGATTCCATATTGATCACCGAATCGGGAATAGATTTGAACTTATCTATGACGACTGTGGATAGTAAGAGATTACTCAGATCATCGGTTCCAATCCAACCGATGGCATGGGAAATCTTTTCGATTTTGGCCGGAAATCCATAATAAGCACTATTAACGATTCCTAGTAATCGGGCTGTCAGGCCACTGTCATGAATAATAATTTCCCCAATTTCAGTAAAGGAAGTGTTCTTGTCGCACATCGCTTCTTGAAATTGGTGGTAGACCCTGGGAAGAGAGGCAATAGAAATATCATCATCGAGTAAATCTTGGATATCCAAAAAACACCCCCACAAGTTCTTGGAATATCCAGGTCTCCCCGAGCCTGAATAGGTCAGTTTGTTACTTACAAGCGTAGCTGTGCAATATTTATTAATATTGGTAATTCGATATTATCATAAGAGTTCTTGTAAATACAAAATTTTTTAGAATATATTTTTCTGTGCAACGGTCCTTTATCTCAATACTTTGCGGAACTGAAAAGCATATTTGGCATGCGGTTTGCTGTTCTATGGAAACAAAGGTAAAAGTGTCAATAATTCGTCTTGAGGTTTTTGTGTGAACACGAGTCTTTATCTGCAAAGTTTAAATAAATTGGATTCCGTTAGTCGTCTTTTTAAGGCTGAGAAGAGTATGAATACGGGGTATTCCGACCCTTTTTATTCTATTCTGGTCAAACATCAACTGAATATGATTCAGGCCTGGAGCCCTGCAGGAGGGAATTCTGCAACGGGTATCGACCCTCTTGCCCTTTCAAAAGCTCTACTCAAGTTAAAAGGTATTACAGTCAATACCGGAGAAACATTCAGTTCCTCCATCAATTCCAGACGGGTCATGCAATCATATGAGACAGTAAAAAAAATGGAGGACGGGGGAAATTGGGACAATCAATCTCTTAAGGCCTTGACAGGTCGTATCGCTGTTAAAAATGGTATTCCTGAAGGGCTATTGCAAAAATTGATTCAAACGGAATCAGCTTTCGATCCGCAGGCAAAAAGTTCGCGCGGTGCGATGGGCTTGGGCCAGATCATGCCGGCAACTGCAAAAGAACTGGGGCTGGTTATTGGTGATGAAAAAACTCCGGGTTCTGTCTGGCATCCCGAATCGAACTTAGACGCATCGGCGCGTTATTTGAAAAAGCTTTACGATAAATACCAAAAAGAAGGAATCACTGAGAAGGAGGCATGGAATTTTGCGGCGGGTGCTTACAATGCTGGCATGGGTAATATTGCCCGGGCTATCAAGAAGATTTCCCATGAGTCCGTCAAAACCTGGGATCAAGTGGCCCAGGTGCTTCCGCAAGTTACTGGAAAATATTCTCAGGAAACCATTCGCTATGTGAATCGCTTGCGGGCTTAATGTGCTTTAGGTGATCTCTTAATCACTTCTTCTGCTTTTTTTATTATCTTTTCTTCCCAGTTAAAAATAAAACGCTTCCTGTCTGCTACTGTTGAGTTGCGGAAAATTTCCAGTTTCTCGTTGGAGTGGAGAACCCCATTGATCATTGCGGTCAGGGTTTCTGCTTGATTTACGGGGAAACGTTGCTCCGGACGGGAAATGATTTCTCTATTCTCTGAGATATCACTGACGAGGCAGGGAAGACCACATGCCATTGCTTCCAGAATGGAGTTGGAAAGTCCTTCAAGATGGGAGGGAAATACAAACAGGTCGCAACCGGGTAGAATATCTAGAACATCCTCTCGCCAGCCAGTAAATATAACTTTCAACTCAAGTTGTTTTGCCAGGACCTGTAACGAATGTAGCAAAGGGCCTTGCCCAATTAAAATTAATACAACTTTATTTGATTCGACTTTTGCAACAGCCTTGAGAAAACAATGCAGGTTTTTCCTGGGAATCAGCAAGCCGGTTGTGACCACTAAGAAAGAATCTTCTTGCAGCTCGAATTCTTTTAATACCCATTTTCTTTGTTCAGCCTTGTCAATATTTAGCTCGTTAATGTTGTTGTAAAGGATTTGGATATCCTTTTTCGTGTTTCCGAGTTTAGCCAGTTCAACTTTAATAGATTCGGAATTTGCCACCAGCGAATCAGATATGGCGACGCCTGCTTTTTCCATAAGGCGTTCTATCATGAAAATAATTTGTGAACGGCCAAATGAAAATTCTTTTTTCTCCTTCAGTGTTCGAATAAATGTAAGAAGAGGAGCTCCAGTTACCCATTTTGCCGGTGCGCACAGGCATGCATAGGTCAGGGAGAAGATCGATAGCAATTGTACTTTTTCCCTGTACGCTATCCAGGCAGTAAACCAGGGAGCCAACGCAAAAAAATAGATCCAGAAAAATAAAGTATCGTGATTTTTGAATGGGGTGGTGAGGATATGGGGAGTTAAGTTCTTATGTTTATAGGGAAACGGTTCCACCGCAATATAATGAACTTTCCATCCCTGTTCCAGATAAGCATGGATTTTCATTTGCAGCCTTTTGCAAAACCCGCCGGGCTTATGTTTATAGTAAACTGTAAGGATACGGGTTTCCGTTGGCATTTTTTTTAAACTCGAGGAACGAAATTGCTGATATATAGATAGTAGTTTTTCTGCAAAGCTTGGTAGCCTGATCCTTCAATGCTATATTTTTCAGGAATCGAATGTCAACAAACAACATAAACCAACTACCCGGCCCCAAAATAACAATCCTGACCACATCTTTCCCCCGTTTTGAAGGGGATAATGCAGGAAGATTTGTCTATAATTTTGCGCGGGAGTTAAGTTCCATACGGGTCATTGCACCGCACGATTCGGCAGTCGTTAAGGACCTGCATCCATTTCCTGTTGAGCACTTCAGATATTTTTTCCCCGAGTCATTTCAATCTCTTGCCTATGGAGCGGGAATGGCCAGTCGTATCAAAAGTAACTTTCTTCGTATATTTCAATTACCTTTTTTATTAGGCTCATTTTTTTTGTCGGCGTTGAAAAGTGCAGGTCAAACTCAGGTTCTCCACGCTTATTGGACTCTTGCCGGACTGGTTGCCATCACTGTAAAATTTTTTACGGCAATACCCGTTGTTATCAACTTATGGGGATCGGACATATTATTTACAAAGCTTCCCATTATATGGTATTTACTCTGCAAAATTCTCAATCGGGCCGATGTAATCATATGCGAAAGCCAGCATTTTGCCGACCAACTCATTGCAAAAGGAATTTCCAGACAGTTAATCACGGTTCTTCCTAACGGAATCGATCTGGAACAATTTAAGCCGCTCGATAAAATGACTCTGCGAAAACAATTGGGGTTACCGATAGATCGGCCCATAATATTAGCGGTAGGAAATCTTTCTGAAAGAAAAGGGCATAAATATCTTTTAGCCGCTTTGCCAAAAATACTGCAATCCTACGGTCCTGTTCTGGTGGTAATAGTCGGAGAAGGCGAATTCAGATCTGCCATAGAATTAATGATCACAAATCTGAACCCTTATGTCCATCTGGCAGGTTTTCAAAAGGGGGAAACGATTCCACATTGGCTCAATGCTGCAGATATTTTTGTCTTGCCTAGTTTACTTGAAGGGACACCCAACATTCTCTTGGAAGCAATGGCTTGCCAATTGCCAGTGGTTGCAACAGCTGTCGGGGGAATTGGATGTGTCATAGAAGACGGGCGAAACGGGCTTATCATTCCACCCAGGTCTGATACCCATCTTGCAGAAGCCGTGATCACGTTACTTCAAGATTCTGCCTTGCGCGAACGTTTGAGTATTAATGCCAGAAATACCGTTTGCTCTCAATATGGTAGCTGGAAGCAACAGTCAGCTAAGCTTGAAAATATCTATTCCAAAATCCTTGAGCCGAGATAACGTTTGCCAGTGTAGGCTCCGCCCACGCCTGGTGGTTTAAAGTTTGACAATGAGGGATTTTGACAGCAACAGGTTTTTAAATTGTGCTTTTTTCCGCAGATTATCCAAAACTCCTGGTTTTGCCCCTGATTTGGAAGGCGATTGTTTCTTTTTCTCAAACTTTTCCTTCAAATACGTAAGGACGATATCTTTTCCTTTTTCCGGGATATCAAACATGCTGAGCCTCCGCTTTAGCCGGGAACCGGGCCGTTTGGTTGATAGAGAACGGGCCTGGAAACACTTTAATATTGGTGTGGAGTTATGTCTCCATTATCCATATATCTCTTTATTTATCAATAGGTTATAGGAGATCTTGGGGTTTGAATGAGCGAGGTATTCTTCAGTGAAGTTTCCTTAAACCCAGGGTTTCTCTGAACAGATGAGTGATTACAAAAAGTAGGTTTTCCTTTTTTTCGACCAGTCGGCGGAGGGTATAAGGCAACCAGGCCTTTCCATAGGGGGTATAGATTCTTACCCGATATCCTTTTTCTTTAAGTATTTTCTGCAGGTCCCGCCGGACTCCATACAACATTTCGAAATAAAAGGATTCCGGCTCAATCTTTTCCTGGGTTATGAAATCCAGAAGTTTCACTAGCAGGTTTTCATCATGGGTCGCGATTGAAGGCTGATGACCTTCTTTCAGTAATTGATAGGCAAGTTTCAAAAAGTTTGCTCTTATTTCATCCATGGATTGCAAGGCAATATCGGTGGGCTCTTTATAAGCTCCTTTGCATAGCCTCAAGGAGATTCCGTTTTCAATGAAACGGCGAACATCATCTTCTGAGCGGAGCAGGTAAGCCTGAATGGCTTGGCCAATATGAGGATGAGTGCGGTGCACCTCTTCACAAATTTCGAGGGTGTGCTGAGTATGGGCGGAACCTTCCATATCCAAACGGATTGTATGATTGCCCATTGCCTGTGCCAATTGTTTTAGATTATCTGTGCAGAATTTCCTGTCAATATCCAAGCCCAACTGGGAGAGCTTGATAGAAAAATCAAAGGAATGGTCAATACTGTCGAGCGACTCACATAACTTCAGATATTCAATTTTTGCGTCTTCCGCCTGCTGGCGAGTGGAAACGCTTTCTCCTAGAATATCAATGCTGGTAAAATAACCGGACTGCTGAATTTTGCGGATAGCGGGTACAGCTGTTTTGATGTCGGGCCCTGCTATGAAACGCTTGGCAAATGGGTAGAGGAATTTCATAAGGGACCTCTATTTATTAGGTAATCTTCTCTTGGGCAATTCGCAGGCCCTTATAAAATAAGGGCCGCTCATGGCCAACAGTAATTTTTAGAGATACCCATTACAACCGGATAAAAGGCATTTGCTCAATAGAAATATAAGCCCTCTCAACAAGGTTAACCAGTCTTCAATTCATAAATTATAATTGAGATGGGCGAAACTTTGCTTTTTGGGCATGGATTTTTATAAAATGCAATGGACCATTAATAGAGCTTCAGAAAGGAGAATATAATGAATTTAAGTTGTATTGTAACAGTTGGTCTTGCAGGTGTTGTTTGCGTCACACTGGTTTATTATTTTTTTACCGAGTGGAACGCAGATTAGCTTTTAGGACGGAGGAATATATGTCAGCCAGAAGTTCGCTGAAAAGATGGTCAAGGGTCTTAAAGGCGATTCGGACATGGCTCTTCATGAAAGCCTGTCTCCCAGGGAGTTGCAAATCTTTTGCATGATTGGATCGGGAAAGACCCTGACTGAAATTGCCAATGAACTCAGTTTGGGGGTTGGAACGGTGGGAACTTATAGGAGCCGGATTCTCGCAAAAACCACTTTGAAAAATAATGCGCAAATTACCAGCTATGCTTTCAAGAACAAACTTCTCCAGTAAGTATTCTTCGCTTAGTGCAATTTCTTTTTTATTTTTCTTTGGTGGATTTCAGATTATCTAGATTCAATCGGTTTGCGTTTTTTGTCAGATTTTCTTTTTTTAGCTTGGGTAGTTTTTTGAGTGCGGACTCCGCTTTTAATGCTGAAGATTTGCTTCCAATTTCCTGCCGGAATACCAGCTTTAGCGGACCTTTTCCACGAAGAAACTTTGACGCTTTTTTTCCTCCTTCCTGATGTTCCAAAAAACGCCGGGCAACATCCTGGCTGATTCCAGTGTAAAGGTGGCCATGGTTTGTCCTTACCATGTACAGGTGCCAGGGCAGGTTTTTTGAATCAGAAACGGTCATTCAAAGGCCATCGCTCTGGCTGAACAAGGTTCTGAAATCTTCATAACCTTCTTTGGTTAAATTTTCCACGGCAATGAACCGTAAAGACGCTGAGTTGATGCAGTATCTTAATCCTGTCGGCTTGGGGCCGTCATGGAACAGATGCCCCAAATGCGAGTCGGCAGCTTTCGACCGCAACTCGATTCGAACCATGTCGAGGGTGGTATCTCTTTCGCGGACTATGTTTTCCTGCACTAGCGGCCGGGTGAAGGAGGGCCAACCTGTGCCTGATTTGAATTTGTCTTTAGAACTGAACAGAGGTTCTCCAGAAACGATATCTACATAGATTCCGGGTCGCTTATTATCCCAATACTCATTTCTGTATGGGGGTTCGGTACCATTTCTCTGGGTGACATGATATTGCAATTTAGTCAGGTGATTCTTGGACCCGGTTTTATTACCGATCAAGGTAAATTGGGGAACATTATTAAACTCTGTTCGGGAAATTTTGTATTCCCGGTCTTCCCCCCAAATCCGGTTTATGAACTCATCTCTTCCTGATCCCACACGATATATTTTGTAGCGGATATAATTTTTCTTGAAAAAATCCTGATGATATTCTTCTGCGCGATAGAACGGTCCTGCCTGAACTATTTCTGTGACAATCTTTTTGCTGAATCGTTTGCTGTCTGCAATTCTTTTTTTTGATTCTTGCGCCGTTAGTTTTTGTTGCTCGTTTTTGTAATAGATTCCTGTTGTATATTGTTTTCCTCTGTCCACAAATTGCCCACCCGCATCTGTTGGGTCAATATTTCTCCAGAAAATTTCCAGGATGTCATTGTAGGAAATTTTTTCTGGATCGAAATGGATCTCTACGGCTTCAACATGCAGGGTGGAACCTGATGCAACTTCTTTATATGTTGGATTATTCTTTTTCCCCCCTGTATATCCGGAAATAACTTGTGATATCCCCGGCAGGTCTTCATAAGGATGTTCCATGCACCAGAAACAACCGCCTGCAAGAATAGCCGTTTCGGTATTCTCAGATATGTTAGATATCTTATTGGCCGTTTGCTTCGAAGCACTGTCAACATTTTTAGGTAAAAAGGTTACGAAAAGAAAATAACTAAAAAATAATATAAAAGCCGCATAGTGCTTATTCATGATAAGTGTCCTTCTGCAGGTGATATCTACTCATTTGAGTTGGTCAAATATGATAACAAAACCATACCAGTTTAATAACTGTAAATGAGTCGCAGATTCTCCAGATAGCTTACAGAGGACTGTTTGTAGAGGGAGTTTAGGTTGGAAAAGGGCTGATAAACACCGGGTTCTAGCGCAATGAGGATTTGTTTTGCGCCAAATCAGGATGGATGCTCATCGCGGTTTGCAGGGGATGAATGGCTTTCTTATAGTGCCCCAATTTCATGTAAATCTGCCCCAGAGTGTAATGCGCCTCGGCATTGTCGGGATTGAGCCGGATAGACTCGTGAATCGCTGAAAGGGCTTCTTGATATCGGTTGGATAGAATGCAGGACAGCGCCAGGAAATAATGCGTATCATAATTATCCGGTACGAGCTTGATTGCTTTACGGTAAAATTCGTTAGCTTCCTGATGCCTGTTTAAAGCTGCGTGTGCCAGTCCAATCTTGAAATGGGCTTCGGCATAATCCGGGTTGATACGAAGGGTCTCTTGCAGTTCTTTCAGTTTCTCGGGATGACGGCCCACTGCACCATAGGCTAGCGCCAGATAAAAATGCGATTGGAAAGCATTTTTCTGAAATTTTAACGATTTCTCCAGAGGAGGAATGGCTTTTTGAAACTGTTTATTTTTGAGATAGGCAAGGCCCAATTCTGAAAGGAAGGCAGGGTTTTCAGGCTCTTTTATCAAAGCGGCTTTCATCGACATCACCGTTGCGACTTCTTCCTGCGACAATGCCGAAGAGCTGGCAATAAGAAATACTACGCTCACTAGGATAGCTAACGTCTTTTTCATGAAATTCGCCTTGATCGTTTGAATAAACAGGCTCCCCGAATGGACGGAAACTATAGCCCGGTCCGGGTGACCTGTAAAGTTGGAATGTATAAGCCTATATAATTCAAATTGCTAATTGAGGCTTTTTTAAAAGGCGGAAAAGCGGAAATGTTATACGGTTTAGACGGTCTTTTTTTTCAATGAATTGTAGGAATTATTTTTGCGTAGTATCAACCTCAGCCTGTTGTGAAAGGCTGGTAATGGTGGCAGGAAACGAAAGAATTGCTATCCCCGGTTTTTTCAGGATATTGGCTGATGCACTTTTTTGCCAACGCTGAGCCCTGCTCTTCATTCAGGTAAATGGGGCAACGCGGATGAAAATGGCAACCCGGTGGCGGATTGAGAGGGGAGGGCACATCTCCTAACAAGGGCTTAAATGGTTTGCGGGTTTCCAACGTGGGAACCGACTCGAGAAGCGATTTAGTATAAGGGTGACGGGGGTTCTTGAAGAGATCATCGACCGGAGCCTGCTCCACAATTTTTCCCAGATACATAATGGCTATCGTGTCCGCCATATAACGTACCACGCTAAGATTATGACTGATGAAAAGATAGGTCAGTTGGTGTCGCGCTTGTAATTCTTTTAGCAGGTTGAGAACCTGGGCCTGCACCGATACATCCAAAGCGCTTGTGGGTTCATCCAGAACCAGAAATTCCGGTTCCAGTATCAAGGCGCGGGCAATGGCGATGCGTTGCCGCTGACCACCGGAAAATTCATGCGGATAACGTTCCATTATGGATTCTCCCAGTCCCACTTCCTGCAAAACCTGGGCGATTTTTTTGGTTCTTTCATCAGGTGAAAGTAGTGGTTGGTGTACCTCCAATCCTTCCCCTACAATCTTTTCGATGGTCATTCGAGGTTGCAGGGAACCGAAAGGGTCCTGGAACACAATCTGCACATGTTTGCGAAACCGTTTCAAAGTTTCGCCTTTCAGGTTCATGATATTTCGATCGTTGAAAAATACTTCTCCTCGTGCATCGGGAACCAATTGCAGGATGGATTCTCCCAGGGTGGTTTTTCCGCAACCCGATTCCCCCACCAGAGCCAGGGTTGCCCCTTTGATAATATCCAGATTGATATGGTCCACCGCACGAATATGGTTTACCACGCGAAGAAATACACCCCTGCGGACAGGAAAAAAAGTTTTCAAATTTCGTATCCTGACAAGTGGATTGCTATCAAGCTTGCGGGCGGGCAGGGGGATGGCTTTCTGTGTTTGTTGGTGGCGAGTTCCCTTTTCCATTAGGTGGCAAACAGCCTGATGGTTATTGCTGATGTGGTGGACTTTGCTCTCTTGCGCATGGCAAATGTCCATGACTTCGGAACAGCGGTCGGCAAACCTGCACCCTTCTCCATACTCGGTAGCGGGAGGGACCAAGCCTGGGATGGTATCCAGCAACGTATCGGTTTTCGCAAGCTTGGGAATGGAACTAAAAAGCCTTTGCGTATAGGGGTGGGTCCTATTGTTAAAAATTTGCTCCCGGTTTCCATACTCCGCCACTCGACCTCCATACATGATGCACAAATCATCGGCTATCTGGTTGACGATCCCCATGTCGTGGGTGATCAACAGAATGGCCATGCCGGTTTGTTTCTGTAGATCACTCATCAGGCTCAAGACCTGAGCCTGAATGGTGACATCCAGAGCGGTGGTGGGTTCATCGGCGATGAGCAATTTTGGCTCACAGGCCAGAGCCATGGCGATCATGACCCTTTGTTTCATACCCCCTGAAAGCTGGTGCGGAAAATCATCAATACGTTTATCGGGATCAGGAATTCCCACCCTGTCGAGAAGTTCTATCGCCTGCTTCCGGGATTCCCCTTTGGCAATTTTTAAATGTTGCCGCAAAGGTTCTTCAAGCTGGTTACCGATGCGAAACAGGGGATTCAAGGATGTCATCGGTTCTTGAAAAATCATGGCGATATCGTTTCCTCGCAGATTTCGCATTTCCTCAGGGTCTAATTGGAACAGGTCCTGCCCCTGAAACCGAATCTCTCCTGTTGGATGGTAACCGTTCTCGGCGATCAGCCTGATGATTGAAAATGCTGTCTGGGTTTTTCCGCAACCGGACTCACCCACGAGAGCCAGGGTTTTCCCCTGTTCCAAATCAAAAGAGATGCCATCCACCGCCCGGGCAATTTTCCCAGGGCCGGCGTGGAAATGGGTGGCGAGATTTTTAACAGATAGCAGCATTTTTCTAAAGTGTTTTCCTCGGGTCGAAGGCGTTGCGAATACCTTCTCCAACAAATGTTAATAGAGTGATCATCAAAGTGAGAGCTGCGAAGGTCGGCAACAATATCCACAATGCCTGCAGGTTATTTTTCCCCTGTGCCAGCAGTTCCCCAATGCTGGGTGCGGGACTGGGCACGCCAAGGTTCAGAAAGTCGAGACTCACCAACGCAAAAATTCCAGCTGTGACTTCAAATGGAAAAAATGTGACCACCGGTGTTAATGCGTTAGGCAAGATATGCCGGCGCATGATGGTGAAATTGGAAACTCCCAATCCCTTGGCCGCTTTAATAAATTCAAAGTTGCGAATTTTTAAAAATTCCGCACGAATATAGGCGGCGATCCCCATCCATGCGGTGAGATTCAAAATTAAAAATAAAATTAGCACCGGTGGTCACATTTTTTCCATTTGAAGTCACAGCT
>JYMV01025212.1_pt1 | contig 18838 bp, 14 predicted proteins | sample 338911 | NCBI WGS metagenome assembly JYMV01 (sample SAMN03354496, study PRJNA234377) | hydrothermal vent metagenome | biome: Deep sea; feature: Hydrothermal plumes at the Eastern Lau Spreading Center, Western Pacific Ocean; material: Seawater | place: Tonga | collected 2009 | depth 2000 m m
CTCTGGCGTTATAGAGGTTTAAAGTGGTTTATTGAAACTTAGTCAATAACCGCTTTAAACCCAGAAGAATATCGAAGCGAGATTAAACCACCCCCCAAAACTTTTACATATTCCAACAATTAAATATAGATTGAACCATTACAGTATATGTATATGGCAATTTTGGCAACTGAGGTCTGTTGTTGTTGTTGTTGTTGTTGTTGTTGTTGTTGTTGTCGCTATTTGGTTGCTAATCAGTGGATAAAAAAAGACATACATGATTACAATTACATCCGCCCAGGCAATAAACTTCACCATAGCTCCATCTATGAGATTACTGCAAAAAATATAAAAAGATAATTTTGGATTTTTACTATTTTTTTCATCTTTCAAGCTATTATGGTTATTATAAATAACAAAATATAATTACAGGAGTTGCACAATCATGAAAACCCACCTAATAAATTCTGATACAGAATTAAACCAGGTCTTACTCAAAATAGTGGAGAATAATCGAGTATCCTATGAAAAGGCAAATGAATCTTTGCTGGAAAGATACGAGAATAATGAATTAACACCAGAGCAATTAAACACAGAAATTAAGAATAATTATAATCACCAGTTTTCAATTTTAAAACAAGATATTCAGGAACTAAAAATATCCGATGATTACTCAGAAAAGACTCCACCACTAAACTTGTCAAATATTTTCGACGCCTTTGAGTTCGAGGATGATACCCAAACCCTTAGATCATTTGTCGAAGATGCTTCAGCGATAGATAAGTTAAATAAGCACATTTTTGATGACACCAGCTCGGTAGAAAAACGCATTCAAAAAACCATAAGTATAATGAATGATTCAATTGTAGTATCAGACAAAATCGGCCGTTTAATTGATAACAAAATATCATCAACGATATCGGGAGTAGCAACAGAGGAATTGGGTTGGATAAAGGCTTATCAAATTATTATTTTAAAGATGTCTCCGGAGGATAGAGATGCTGAATTATCCAATTTTGATAAAAAATTAACACCTACTGGATTCAATAAAAAACTAAAACAACGCATCAATAAATACCAAACGAAGGTGAAGATGCATAAGCCTTTTGCTGGCAGTTCATATTATTTCAACCCCGCCAAATCAGGAGAGGCGGATGTTTTTACAAAGTTGCCAGATGGTTCAATGCTAATTATAGCGGCTAACAAATTGGTAGATAATCAAATGGAGGGGACACAAACAGTTCGCCATCCAATGGAGGTAGCGTTAAATAGGCTGTTTCCATCAAGCCCAAAAACTCAATCAACCGAGATCTTTGATGAATTTTGTAGAAGGGTTCTTGATATAGAAATATATAACCAAGGAAACTTTGGGAAATTATCCAGTTTTTTCACCGATATTTTAAAAGACAAGACCCAACTAAATAAACTTAAAGAAGAATACCAATCAATCCACGTCCACACATTCCAGGCTTACAACCAGCCTAAATACTCAGCTAGAGAATTAGAAAATGTTAATTTTTTTGATAAAAAGGATTTAGATATTGAGACTAAAGAGGCAAAACTTTGCCAAATCCAGGCTACCATTCAATTTAGAGCTAACAATATCAATAATCGTATGATAGAAGATAGGGATAAATCCAAAACCGGTAAACAAAAATCGGACGCTGCCGGAACCCTGGTTGATAATCGTTCCCTGTCATGGTCTGGGGTTAATTCATTTATAGATACTTACCTTGATAACAACCTAGAATCCCCAGGGGAATATATAGAACCAGTAGCACTTGTCCAAAAGAAAATGCTAAAAGGTTCTTTGCCTCAGAGAGCAGCTTTTGCTACAGTCATAATAGATAGAATTGAACAAAGGGTTGCTAATGGGAATCTAGAAAAATCAAAAGCCCTAAGCCTGCTAGATATAATAAAAAACTCAACTATTAATTCTGGTATAACGGCAAAAACCAAATACTTTACAAAAGATTTATCAATGATATATAAAGTGATAAAACAAGACCATCAGCTAGCTGAACGAAATACGACAATGCACAAGCAAGAATCGAAAGGCTATGACCTAAAAGAATTAGAATATTCCGATGAACAAATAAGGGACTTCCGAAACTGGGAGTTATCAGAGGCAATCTCAAACTCAGATATCCAACAAAAACTCATTCAACTGCAACCGGATTTAAGGATAGATTTAATAACCCCAGCTACGAAGATAGTAAAACACATCAAAGCACATAAATTGCAAGGTTATGAAGAGATTTTGGCTATATGTAATAAGATTGATAATCCCAACGCCCCAACAGAAACTCAGACACCCAAAAAATCAGCCACAAATGCCGATAAGGGATTTTTGAGTAAGTTTACGGGCATGTTCGGAAAATAACCTTTAATCCTAATTACTCTCCTCTTTCCCCCAGGCAATGCTGAGTTAGGAATTTATGGGTTAAGATATTAAGAGGCTATAAATGGGCTTGCCAATTTTTTCAAATAATAATAATATATAATATACGAAAGAATATTCGTTATAAACATAGTCCAGGAGAAAAAATGAACGAAGAACAAGCATTGCCCGATTCAATAATAGAAACCCCAAAGATAGGTTTTTATTTAATTATAGCCAACGCCTTCGTTCCTTTAGCAGGGTTAGCGGCAGCAGTTATGGCTTATGTGAACCGCGATGATGCCGATGAGGTTTTAAAAACTCATTATCAGTACCAAATTAGAACTTTTTGGATTGGTACTTTATATACTGCTATAGCCTTCTTAATGACTCTGGTGCTGATTGGATTTTTACTTTTTCCTCTGGTTATGATTTGGAACCTATTTAGGGGTTTTAAAGGCTTGAAGGTGCTGAAGTCTTATCAGCCAATGCCTAATCCCAAAACTTGGATGTGGTAATAGCCACGATACTCAGACCAAGCATTAAATCCGCCTCTTGCCATCATCCCATCTCCTTTCTACCAACGGAGACAACACCCCATCAAAAAAGCCAGAGGAAATCAATGGACTATTGATTAACTCTGGCGTTATAGAGGTTTAAAGTGGTTTATTGAAACTTAGTCAATAACCGCTTTAAACCACTAATACCATAGAATCCTCTTATTCCAACCCCACATTCCCTAACGAAATGAATGAGTAAGTCCTCCAATTTCCCACCATTCCATTTTCAGTTTTTTAGGTTTCTTGGTTATAAAGTATTAAATACAGAACTATAATTTTATTAGGAGAAATGATGGGAAAAGAAATGGCAAATAGCACTTTGATGCTTAAAAACGATCCAGCGACTTTAAAGGATTTTTATAAACACCTAGAGGATTTATATACATTAGCTTACAGCGTATCCCAATCTATATCCCAATCCAAGCAACCTAACTATGATGAGTTTATGTATAAGCACAGAGCGCTAAGTGAATTTATTCCTATCCACACAGATGAATCAGGTACAAACCCAATGACAGGGGAGAATTTAAAACTTGCCTCTAACGAATTAAGAAAAACATTGAGAATGGTAGGCAAACCAGACAGTGCCAAAACCACGGCAGAGAATCTAGCAATCCTACTGGCTCCAATAGAAAATAATCCAGAGGATTTGTTTAAAGATATGGATATGGATTTCTCCCAACTAAAACTGGAAGATTTTCATAAGAGAGTATCCGAGAGATTGTTAAACCAACAAATAGAATCCAAATTTTCTTCAATTACTTCTGCCGAAAATAAAACCGAATTGGAGGGTTATCTTGTAAAAGTTCTAACTGGAATAGAGAAAAAAGATCAAGCAGAGATGTTATCGCCGATTGTTTCATACTGCGATAAAATTCTACAACAAGATATAAAAAACAATCCAAAAGTCTTTACGAACACACCACCGTCAGCAAAGGAGATAGTAAGTAGGGTTTCTAAACTAACCTTTACAGTAACAGGATCAGAAACCAATAATAATGTCAAAGTAGAAAGTGCGTTTGTTAAAGATGGCGATAAATGGAAGCTAAACGGAGCTGGCGCCGGGATAGTTGACTCAATACTAATTAATCCATATGAACAGCGCTTAATAGGGCACTCAACTACCGTAGATACATCAGGGGATATAGAGAAAGACCAATTGTATAGACACCCGTTTAAAGTCTATAGTATAAACCAACTGTTTAAGGATCCCACCAAGTTTACCAAGTTTCCTGCAGACGTTTCACAAATCATCCCTGACTCTGAGAACGAATCAAAAATAATAGAAATCCAAAAATGGAACACCGTTAAGACCTACGAAGAAATGAAAAGTCATTTTGGTGTTGAAGAGAATGGAAAAATCGATGTTAAACAAATCGAGTCAATATATAAAGAGATAGATTATTCATTCGATGCTTTTGGTGATTTATTATCTACGGAAGAGAACCCAATAATAAAAATAATCAAAATGGCAGGTTTTTTAGAGTATCAAGAGAGTCAAGCCAATAAAGATCACTTTACGCCAGAGGCAATAAAGATGATTCGTCAAAAAATAGAGGTCAAATCAAAAGGGTTTTATGGCTTTGACGAAATTTACCAAAAAATTGAAGAGGATGAAGATACCAGGAATAAATTATTGGTATTGATTGCGGATGCTATGGAGAGCGCAGCGGATAAGGGGATGTTAAAGAAGGATCTTCCTGTGGCGTCGAATGAATATTACGAAACAGAAGACGGAGGATATAAAGATTCTATTAATCAGAGTCTGAAGGGATTTGTAAATAGTTGTAAAAAATTATTTGAAGGTAATAAGAAGCTAGTTATAGCATCGACACTTAGTGATGAAGATAAGTTTATAAATGGCATTGTGCCAAAATTATTAAAATACCTACAAACAAAAACCCGTTCTTCCCATATAGGCGCTTTATTAATCAGAGCAATTACAGAAAATCTTATTTCTACAGCGAGCCATAAAAATGTATACAATGGTGAAGGATTATATAATGAGAATCATAAAACCAAAATAAATGATGAACGTGAAAAAATTGAAATTGAAGAAAGGGGTGAGCGTGAAAAAGACGAGGTGATTGCCCAGCAAGCAGAGCAAAAAAAACTATTAGCACTTATCGGTAAGTTAGAAATAGACAAAACCAATAAATATTTATTTGACGAAACCGAAGACTGGGAAGGCAATCTTGATTATAAATTAAAAGATGGGCATGAAATACAATTAATAATAGAAATGTTAAATACCGTCAAAGAGGATAAAAAAGATAAATTAGTAAACTTTCTCGATAAGAACGCCCATTTTTTCTACCAAGCCTACATTGAAGAAGCGATAGACATACTAAGCAAAATGCAAGACATTTACAAACCAAAAACGTCAAAGGGTGATTTATTAAAAGAATTCAAAGAGGCTTTGGATGGAAGCGCAACAGGTTCTAATTTGCCAGAAGGCTTAGAGGAATCCAATGTTAGTATCAAGCAGGTTGTGGCGGAATATGTAATATCGATGAAATTTGCTCAGGATATGGAGGAAAAGACTGTAGAGGGCATATTAAGAAGCGAGCCTTTATCCGATTTTTTTGATGAAGATGAGATCAAGCAGATATTAACTGAAATAGATACCCGCCCAAACGCACCTAAAAAAAATAAACACGCCTCAATCATTAATTTCCCACCAAAGCCGAACACCGTGAAACCCCAACCATAATAAAAAGCCAAGAAGTAAGCAATGGAATATTGATTAATTCTTGGCACTATAGAAGGTTTAAAGTGGCTTGTTGAAACTAAATCAATAACCGCTTTAAACCCAGAAGAAGTTCGACAGGGGGTTAGTCCCAGCATAGAATTTTATATATTTTAGTGTACAATAATATGAACAAAAGTAAGTTAAAATACAATATTAAAAGACTTAAAGCGATTAGTAAAACACCAAAAGAAACGGGGTGATTCAAATAATCAAGTCTGCACAACCCAACCAACCCCCAACTTCCCTAACGAAATTAATGGACAAGCAATTTTTTTTTGTTTTATTTCATTTTTATGCATTGTTTGGTTATAAAATTATAAATTTACAACAAAGGGTAGAATATTATGGACATTACACGCAATCTTACACAATCAGAAGATTTTAAATTTCAAGCACCATCTGGAGAGCCTTTATCATACGAAGGTGATGTATGGAGGCTTAATGGGAAATCTTACATGGGAGAGTTTACGGGAACATCACATTCCGGGCTACAAACATACGAGGGGTCAATGTGGAATGGACTTCTTAATGGCGAACTAAAAATATCATTCGATGGAATAATGTCAACAACGAAGCAAGTTGTGGAAATGCACAACGGTAAAATCCATGGGGATTACACCAGATTAGAGGATGGAGAGGTTACCTTCTCAGCCAATCTTCGCCATAATAGGTTAACGGTTGCAGAAAAAGGGAAAAACAATACGTTGACTGAAATAGATAATACAATGGACAAGGTATTCAGATACTTGAACATACCTGGGGTTAAAAACCCATTTACAACTAATTTTCCATACTCAGCCCCTGATAAGGAAGTGGCTAGTCCTGAGGTAAATCTTAAAGCAACACCTGAAGAGGAACTAGGCCCTGATGCTTTGGAAAATCCAGCACAAACTGAACAGGCCGAAGTTGTCGTTAAAAAGCAACCAAAAGAAAGAGATTTTCCAGATGAAGTTTTAGATAAATACAGTGATGAGTATATTAGAGGTGGAACGATTACTATCACTGATGAGGATGGAAAACAAAAACTGGTAAAATTTAATCTCGACTGGAATGGATATTACCACGATGTTGAATTTTACCCATATGATTCTCTCGATATCCACGTATCTCAAGTCGAACTAGATGAAGAGTCTATTTCGATTGGAAAGGAAGATGTATCTCTCTATGATTTATATGATGCATTAGAGGAAAGATATGGAGAGAATATCGAGATACAGACAATCCAAAAAAAACAATTATTCGATAATAAATATCAAACACCCGGCAGTAACACAGACATCATCACCGGGAAAAAATTATCAGAAACGCAGCTTACCAACAACTTTTATCAGGGGAATGATAAATATAGTCAGGATAATGAATATATGGCACTTGGAATGAGGAAGATTGCACCTAGGGGGTGGACATTGTTTGACGATGTTTTTGATCAGGGAGAAACAACTGGACAAAAGACGAATAAAGAAAAGGTAGAAGATGCAAAAGCGAATGATACTGATGGAAATACTACTCATTTAGGGTCATATACTATCGCTGAGCAGAGGGGTCGTTTGGAAACCAATGTTTATCTACAAGAAACTCAAGATCTATCAAATACAAAAGCCGGTGATGATATAGAAGATGTAAGATTCTTGGATCAAAAAGGGTTTGAGGCTATGATTAGAGACGAATCCCACCTGATGGTGCCTCACCACTTAGAACTATTGATAGAATTGGCAATCAAGGATAAGTTACCCAAATTCATGAGGCAGGCAATAATTAATGTTTGGCCTGAAGTAGAACTTGCCAAAGATGGGAAAAACCAACAAGAAATCACTTTCGACCACCTGCAAATACCTGATCATGAGTCCGACATGTTCAGGGGCTATATTAGTTCTAGTTACAAGAATGAGTCACGACTAAAAGAAATAAAAGCTTCAAACGATGCTTCACAAAAGCGATATGACGAAGAAAAAGCTAAACAAACCCAAGAGCAATTTTTATTATCTGATGATGGGAATACTGTCAGTGTTGTAGTATTGGGAGAGATTAAGATGGTTTCTTCCTTCAATGGAGCCTTTGATACTTTTCCAAATAAAAAGAGAACAACAATGACAGCATCCGAATTTAAAGAAATGCATAAATGCTTACCGGAACCAATGAGTCAATCGACAAAAGATATGATTGAGGCAAGAAGAGTGGGAGGAGGCGCAGAGGAGATAGAAATGGGTGCGTACCAAACAATAGGCGAAATTATGAAAAATATATTGAACACGGCATCGGGCGCCAAATTGCCTGAAAAAAAAACCACCCCCAAGCCACCGTCACCAACCAAGCCACAAATAGGTTAAGACAGGATAAGTGAAGCAAAACCGCTCCATGATTTGCCTCCCAATTTCCCTAACGAAATGAGAGTGGATAGGTGAGATTGGTGGTCGGTTTAAAGGTTATTCCATTTTCATTTCGTTAGGATGATTTGGTTATAAAGTATTAAATACAAGAGTTTATCTCTCCATCAACTGGTGGTAAAAATACCTGAATCATGTATACTATAATATACCAACTTGATAAAGGAATAAATCATGGAAAACACCGAATACGCTTCTGAGGCAGATTACCGCGACGCTCGTGACTTAGCGGAAATAAAGTCAGAAGATAAAATGATTGCAATGGGCGGGCTCTGGATTGCTCTTACGGCTGCATCTGCCTTCTTAATAACAGATGCAAACGCTTCTACAGCAATTGTAGAGGCAGCATCGAACCCAGGGTTTCTAGAAGCGGTTAGTGATAGTTTAAAGATTGGTTTTGACCAGAATATCATCGCAACAAAGGCAATACTAGCCAACTCAGAAATAGCCAACTTGCCAATGGTACAAGAAACTCTTTCAGGTATCCAAGGGTTAGCAGATACAGTTAAGGATGCTTCCCAGGTAGCCGGAGAAAACGTTAAGGTGGCCATCGATAAAATCAAGGACTTCTTACCTGGACGAACCTAAAAGTCCAAGACAAACACCGCCCGCATCTAGCGTTAAACTACCTTTGGTTAAGAGGCATTAAAAACCAGACTCGTATGGAACCACCAACAAACAGCACCTAGCTCCCATCTTATTTAACGCAGCGAATGTTGCCCCATTTCACCTTCTTGTGCTTCATTAGTATTATTATCTTTTTCAAGATTTTAAATTTTTCTTTTTCACACAACCAGACATTTGTATCATCAGTATCCACTACATAGCCCATCCCCAACCAATCTCTATTAATAAATTTAATATCATTTATTATAAACTGTGTGTGTTTGTAGAACTGAATATTTTGATATGAAGCATCACCATATGTTATTCTATTTTTATAACAATATTTCACAACCTCAATGATATGGTTTTCCTTCATCACCATTCCTGAGGTATATCCTTTTTCTATATATTTGTATATTTGAAAATTCTCAGTTTCTTTTTCTTTCGCCGGAATATTCTTAATAAATTCTTTATTATTATTTTCCCATACCTTCAGTAGCTCATCCTTGAATTTCTCTTTAACATTCTTCCAAACATACTTTTTGTCGCCATCGACAATAAACCATCTTTCGTGATCTTTTTCCCATACTTCAACAACAGGCATGTATCCAAAGTCTTTTTTAAAGTCCTTGTATATTTGTCCTTGAATTTCATTAATAATAGCATGACTATTCTGAAGCATCTTCAATCTCATTTTTCCCTTTTAGGCAGCCAATGCCTGACGAAAGAAATAACCCCTGAATATTTAAAATCCCGGTCAATGTAGTTGGTAATTACATAAAACATAAAATAGTAAAACCTTGCAAAGCCCCATACCGTAATCAACAATAGTAAAAAAGTTGTTATAGTGGGATTATCTAGTATTAATAGGCCTCCACTAAGGATGCCTATTAAAAGAAAAAGCACTCCTTTTACTGCGATTAATTTCTTGTTGGTAATCTCGCCGTCTATCTTCATATGAATATTTATTCTACTTTATTGATAACCTTACCATATCAGCACCCCTAAATCAAGGTGCTGAACTTTTTTGAGGTTTAAAGTGGTTTATTGAAACTTAGTCAATAACCGCTTTAAACCCAGAGGAAGTTCGGCAGATGGTTAAGCAACACCCACAACCACTATAAGAGTAATTACAAGTGCTTATCTCTCCCGCAACTTGTGGTAAAAATACCAGAATCATGTATACTATAATGATATAACAAGTTAATAAAGGAAAAAATATATGCCAAAAAGTTTCACAAATGAAGATATGGTTGCATGGGTTGCAGGAGCACTTTTGCTTTATAACTTCGTGGGTTTGACCGATGCAAATGCTTCTTCAGCATTTGTAGAGGCAGCATCGAGCCCAGGGTTTGTAGAAGCGGTTAGTGATAGTTTAAAAATTGGTCTTACTAATAATATAGACCAAGTAAAACACCTCATCACCAACTCAGAATCAGCTCAAACGCTTATACACAGCCCAACCCTTACAGCTACTCTTTCAAATATCCAAGGTGCAGCAACTAATGCGGTTATTGACAATGCTCAGGTAGCCGGAGAAAACGTTAAGGTGGCCATCGATAAAATCAAGGACTTCTTACCTGGACGAACCTAAAAGTCCAAGACAAACACCGCCCACTGGCTTTTTTGCATCTAGCGTTAAACTACCTTTGGTTAAGAGGCATTAAAAACCAGACTCGTATAGGGCCATCAACAAAAAAGCAGAAAAGCTGGCACGCAGAATACAAAGAGACTAAAAGATAATACGAGCGGTATTTGTTCTTGGCCTACCAGCAACCGAGAAATTGACTTCTGGCCAATCATATTTACAATATAGTTAAAGTATTAAGTTATCAAAATGAATCGAAGAGCAATAATTATAATTTTATCACCAGTTATTGTTGTTGCAGTATATTATCTCAATATAGAGCCCAATATTAAATTTAAATCGACACAAGCCACCCAAACCCACCAATACCTTCCTAGTGATGCTGGTACTTTTCATAAATCCCCACCCAACTTCCTTCCTGAAAAAACACTATCACCCCCATCCTTCACCCCAACCCGAGATAAGGGATTTGGCGATGCATCCACCCTCAACATAAATAATCTTTCTGACATGCAACAATGCACTCTCTTTCCAATCAAAACCACTACCACCGGCATTAATTGTAGCACTGGTTGCAATAATTACCTAAGCTGTTACCAGTCATGGGTCGCTCCCACTCATAAGCCACAATAAACTCCGCTTATAGATTATTGACTACTGTCAATCAGCCCCAACTTCCCTAACGAAATTAGAAATAAGAATGGATAGGTGAGATTGGTGGGCGGTCAAAAGGTTATTTTTTTTCAGTTTTCCTCTATTTCTGGTTATAAAGTATTAGATATAGAAAAAAATCACTCAAGGAGAATGGGATGACAAAAGTTAAAGCCGAATATAAAGGAAAAACCGTAGCAGAACTGAAGAAGATTTATCTCAGCACTAATGGGTGGAAGGGAGAAAATGAAGAATCTAGAACTCCATTTTCCGAGAATGGAGTTCGTTTTAAAAATACAACCCCAATGGCTTACCAACAAAATGGTAAATGGGTCATTGGAACTTTTGGTAAATATGCTAGCCATTTGACAGGTAAGAATATCACTATTAACCAGAACAGTCTGACATTCTTGAAACTGGATGAAGGTGATGGCCCAGAGGAAATGAACGCTAAGCGTACTGCTATCGTTAATGAATCATCAACAACGGGAACCCATACTTTATACCAGAATAGTTTTATGAAGAACGTAGCTGATTACCCAGTTGATGGTGAGTATTGCCATAAGAGTGTTTACGCAGATAACTCGGTTATTTTAATGAAACTGAAAAGGGAGCTACTGGCACTATCCCTAAAACTCAGTAAATTAGAAAGAAATGAAAATGACGGTTTTGCCTTCCTAGACTCAGGTGAGGAGGATGAATCATTACAACCGTTTACTAACGCCATCATCGCAACACTTGGGGAAATCGGTATTCACCAGAATACAACCGATGACAATAACCTTTTAGACTCAAATATAGAGTATTTAGTGGGAGACCTATTTTATAATATAGCTAACACGACAGATGAAACAAAGGCCAAAGCAGAATTTTCAGGACTTTCCGATTTAATTAAAATCCTGCTTAAGCCAACAACTCAGGAAGTATTCACTAGTCTATCCGAATACACCAAAGAGAATCAACTGGCAACTGGTTTTAAAGAAGCTATAGACAAAACCAAGGGTGAGCTCCACACTTGTTATAACCTGTTTGTAAATGAGTATGGTGATGAGTTCACCAATAAGAGCGCTTTGGAGCAGGAAACAATGATGCGTGAGAAAAGTATCATGTATCCAGGTGCGACTACCCAAGCAGGTGGATATCCAGACATTTTATTTGTTGGTAAGGATAATAAACTTGTATACGCCGCCCCGACTAAAAAAGGTATGACAGCTGCCAGTGGTTTTGAAGGTAATCAAATAGTTCGTCATCCATTGGATATTTTCTATAACATGAAGAACTGTTTTAAAATTGCTGATGAAGATGGAGATGCCATTTCAACATTTGAATGGTCAGATAAAAATATTAGAGAGTTCAAGGAGCATGCGAGTAATTCAGAAAATTGGTTAAAGGTTTCAAAAGGCGAAGAGTCAAGAGTGGGAGGTGAACATTTGGCTGTTCTTAAATCTGATCAGTATAAAAAATTTAATCTTGTGAGTAATCAGATATTTCCTTTTCCAACCAGATCAACCGTGGACAAGATGTTTAACGAAGCTGGAGTTACTGATATATCAAGTGATGAGCTGGGGGAAATATACGCCCATATTTTTGGCAAGATATCTGGATATGTATTGGCCACTAAACAAACCAAGGGCAATGCCGAACTAATGAAATCCATGTCAGTGGCCAATATTAATGAGACCAAGATGACTTTCTATAAGATGTTAAGTAAGGTTGGTGTTGATATAGAGACTAAACTGAAGAGTTTATTTAATAAATTCATATCACCTCAAAAGGATATGCTAATAATGGCTGGCGTTATTATTGGAAAAAAATATTCTGAATTAGAGGATATTAATGCGGATGCTGGCTCTGACTTAACAGCGATGCTTAAAGGTATGGCGACAGAAGAAGCAAATGCTGAAACCAAAGGGGCAAATGCTAGGGCGGATAAACAAAAGAAAAGAGGTGATGAGCTGGAAATTAAAACAAAGGCTTATGAGTGGGCGACAAAAACCGATCAATTTGATTTAATGCGTGACATCCCAAAACTAATAGAGGCTTATAAAACCGCAAAATCAAAAGAAGCACAAGAAATCCTAAAAAAGATGCAAGCTATTTATAAACCCAACACCTCAAAAGGAGATTTATTAACGAGCCTGAGAGGGAAATACAATACTGATACAGTAAATCAATCCGTTAAACTGAGTGACACAGAGGAACTGGCCGAATACGTAATCTCGATGAAATTTGCGGAAGATATGGAGATAAAGACAGTTCAGCAAATATTGGAATCTAATCCACTTTCGGATGTTTTTTCCCAAGAAGAAACTAGGATTATTTTAACCACAATAGGCGAGCGTAGTAATAATAAGGGCAATGCACAAACTGGAAGTCATGAACCGATTAACTTTAAGCCTTCGTAGGGTTGGTGTTTTTGGGAGAAAGAGCCAAGAAACCAAAAAAATATCCCCAGGTAATTTCCGACCCGCTATATATACTTCACTTCACCAACACACTTTCTTCCATTTTTTTCAGTTTTCCTCCATTCCTAGTTATAAAGTATTAGATATAGAAAAAATCACTCAAGGAGAACTGAATGACAACCCAGAACACAATCCAAACTGCATACGAAGGCCTGACCTTAAAAGAGCAAAAAGAAATATTTCTAAGTTCTGACGGCTGGGAAGGAGAAACTGGCGAGTCAAGACAACCTTGTAAAGATATGAAGCCATCGACAATGGTAGCCTTTCAAAAGAATGGTAAATGGGTGGTTGAGCAGTTTAAATCTTATAAAGTTTTTTTTAAAAGTGATAAGATTTCTATCAACCAAAACTCATTAACTTTCTTTCCATTAGATGGGGTTAAGAAAGGAGAGACTAATGAGGATGCAATGAATAGGAGACGCGAAGAAATATTGCGTGACACATCGACAACCAGCACCTATACCTTATACCAAAATAGTTTTATGAAAAACGTGGCAAATTACCCTGTTGCTGGTGAGTATTGCCATAAGAGTGTCTACGCAGATAACTCGGTTATATTAGAAAAATTAAAGAAACAGATTACAGAACTATCCTTGGAACTCAGCAAATTTGAGAAAAATGAAGATGGAGAGTTTGCCTTCTTGAATTCAGAAGAGGAAGATTCCCACCTGCAACCATTTACAGAAGCAATCATTGCGACCTTGGAAGAAATTGGTATTCATAAGAACACCACGATAAACCCGACCTTAATGAATAAAAATATAGGTTTGCTTGCCGCCGATTTATTTTACAATTTTGCCAATAATGAGGAACGTAATAAAGCTAGGGATTTCCTAGATAAACAACTTAAGAAACTAATCCCGATTTTGCTAAGCGATTCTAGAAAAGAGGTGTTTGAGGGCTTAGCTACCTTTGCTGGCGATAATCAACTGGCAGCAGGATTTAAGGAGGCAATCGATAAAACTAAGGGCGAACTTCATACATGCTATAACCTATTTGTAAATGAATATGGGGAAGAGTTCACAAAGATGAGTTCCTTGGAACAAGAGATGTTTATGCGTAATAAATCTATTATGTATCCCGGAGCATCAACCCAAGCCGGTGGTTACCCAGATATTTTATTTGTGGGTAAGGATAATAAATTGGTTTATGGTGCCCCAACGAAAAAAGACATGACGATGGCTGCAAGTTTTGAGGGTAATCAGATAGTTAGACATCCATTGGATATCTTTTATAACATGAAGCAGTGTTTTGATATTGCTAATGAGGATGACATTTCGACATTTAAATGGTCTGAAAGTAATATTAATAAATTCAAAGAATATTCTGCTAACCCCAAGAACTGGAATACGGTTAAAAAAGGAGAGGAATCAAGTGTAGGTGGTGAACATTTACAAACCCTGGAATCACAACAATATAAAGACTTCAATATTGTGAGTAATCAGATTTTTCCATTTCCAACAAGATCAACAGTGGATAAAATGTTTAAAGATGCAGGCGTCGAAATGACTGATGATGAATTGGGAACATTTTACACCTACGTGTTTGCCAAGGTGTCAGGCCATGTGTTGGCATTTGATCAATCAATAGATAACGATAAGTTGATGAGCGATCTTCATGTAGCTAATATTAATGAAACCAAAATGAAATTTCATTCAATGGTGGAAAGGATATTATTTACCAACTATAAGGCAAAGTCTGAACAAGGGTTAGAGAAATCACTAACAGGTCCACAGAATGATTTGCTGGTGATGGCTGGTATGGTGATAGGACGTTCATCTGGAGAACTCAAGATGTTTACCCCTGCTGCTGGTTCTGACCTAAGTGCTTTGATAAAAGGAATCTTCACTAAAGAGGAAACTCAAAGGGCAGATTTAAAAGAAACTCAAATGCAAAGGAAAAATCTATTGGAGATTACGAAACTGTATAACTTGCACGATAACCCCGCATTTTTTGAGGGTGAAGGTCTAAGAAGAAGAATCATGGATGGTAAAGAGGTGTTAGTGATAAACGAACTGTTTACTTCCATTAAAGAAGATGAGAAGGATAAATTAATAGAGGAATTAACTGATGAAGAGTACGGCACCCCTATTTTCTATCAAGCCTATCAAGCCCACCAGGATGCCAAGGCTAAAGAAATACTGCAAAAGATGCAAGCTATTTATAAACCCAATACCTCGAAAGGGGATTTATTGGCCAGCCTGAGAGAGAAATACAATACTGATACAGTAAATCAATCCGTTAAACTGAGTGACACGGAGGAACTGGCAGAATATGTAATATCGATGAAATTTGCAGAAGATATGGAGATAAAGACAGTTCAACAAATCTTGGAATCCAATCCACTTTCTGATGTTTTTTCCCCAGAAGAGGCTGAGATTATTTTATCTACAATAGGCGAGCGTAGTAAGAATAAGGGCAATGCTAAAACTGGAAGTCATGAGCCAATCAACTTTACACATTCAAAATAAAGATTTGTAGTATTTTTATCAAAAAACCTCAAAAGGCGTGCCACAATAGTCTTTTAAGACCTTAAATAGCAAAGGCAGATATTAAACCCCCTTGCAAAAAAAATGGGTAACTATAATAGCTACCCATTTAATAAACATCTTGCATCTTTTCTAAATCAATCTTTACCCAACCATTTATACTGCTTCACTATCATTCTTCTGACCATCAACCAGATTTAGGTGCAATGAGAAAGCACCTACGAAAACAACTAACCGGCAAGCCAGCATCTAAATAAGTTCACGCCTATCCATAAAAAGACCACAGTTCTTGCACCCTTTACCATCCTTAAATATCAAAATACTTCTTTAACATTTGATCCAATATTGTTGATCGGGAGTTGTCGCCCAACTTGATCACATCCTCGATATAAAGGCTATTTATTAAATCTGTTGTTTCTGTGGGAACTGCCATCTTTGGATTTACAAAATTAGAATAAACGATAAACTTTCTTTGTTTGATTTCCTCCACCCCCCCAATCTTGTGGCTTAGGCATATAGTAAGCATTCTCCCCATTATCAAAAATCACCCTTCGAATAAAAGGAGTTCTTTTTCCTGTCGGCGTTTTCAGTGCTTTGTAATTGGTTTTTGCATTGTATGCCCTTGAATTAATATCCCTACCAATGAAGTAATCTGCCACAGATTTTATTTCGCCAGATACCTTCATATCCCCAATACTTGTATACGTGTTTAACAAATTAAAATCTTCTTTCTTTTCTATTGAAACAAACTCCTGGTCTGCGATGGACATCAACAATAATCCAGACACGTAAGAATCTCTATCATCAATCATCAGAGCTTGATGAGCAGAAACTAATTTTATAGTTCCAGGAGACAAAATTGTTCCCTCTAAATATATAAAGATTGCGGAATACTTTATCTTGTCTTTTGTTTTTTCATCCTTAATAAACTCTCTTTTGTTTTTTGCATTTACTGTTTCATAATATTCCAAACGTATCTCGCAACCATCCTCTATCGGTAAATCTACAGATACACCTAACGAACTCTTTGCTATCCTCTTCCACATAAGTTGGTTAATTGCGGTTTTATACGCACTCTTGTCAACCGGCTTATTTTTTTCATTATCTTTTTGGATGTTTTGGATTGAAATATTTTTTATTGCTTTTATTTTTTCGCTATATATAAATTTAATATCCTTTTGCTTGAACTCATCTAGCTCTTCATTTGAAGGGTTCTTTTTTGAACTAAGAGCTTCATATTTTTCATCATAGTCCGATATCATCAATATAGAATAATGATCGTCAGTATTAAAAATAACCTCATTATTTTTATCACTTGATAGAGTTGTGAAATGAAAATTTTCATTAGAAATTAATTTATCAAGACTCTCTCTGTCGATATACTTAAACTCACCAGGCACAGGATACTTCCCTTTAATAACATCAATAATATTCACATTACCAGCCAAATTATTTGAAAAGATAAACATGTTTTAATAAAAAATATTTACGTCTTTATAAAAAGATTCTTTGGAGATCATAGGCGTAGTAGTATTTTCTACTTCATAGCGGGTTGACTCAAAAAAACCATCCATATTTAATTCTTGATTTATAAAATTAAACAACGACTCTTGTAAAACATTCATCTGATAGAGCTTTGATTTTCTAACTTTACCGATTGTTTTCTTACTTCTATCATCAACATTTTTAATTGCCTCTGAATCCGTTATCCCGGATTTTTTATGAAAACCTAATTTGCTCAAAACTTTTATTGCTTTTAAAAAATCACCATCTGAATTCTCTAACGCTTCTTTGTAGTCGCGAGTAGAAGCAAAAGAAAGATTTGGATTTGATGTTTTCTCTGCTGACTTAAAATCAAACAATGATTTAAGATATGACTCATTTAAATTTACTGGGTTCATAACCTCCAAATACGGATTATTTTTAATGTCTGGATTGTATCCATTCTTTTTGAATACCCGATTGCCTAATTCGGATGTCTTGATTGACACAATGTCCAGTCCAGGTACAGCCTTTGAATCGATAACCACTGCTGATTGCTTGATATTTGTAGAGTCCCATTTTTTTAATTTTAAAGTTGGAATCAAACTTATACTTAAAAAATTATCATCCACAACAGGCTTAATTTTTATAGATGAGTATTCAACGGCAGTGTAATCTTTGCTAGCTTTGGTTGTTCTATTTTCGGAGTTTAATATTTGGATGGTTGCCGCAGATGCGCTACCATGGTGATCGTAACTATCATATACGAACGACTTAAATTTTATATTTATACAAGCCGCCAGTAATCTAGTAATATCTGAGTATCTGTGTTTTTGACTTACGTGACCTTTTAATCTTTTCTTTAATAGCCTTAAATCCTCAACACCATCTTTACCTTGCCGAACTAAAAAAGCATTTTTTGCAGAGCTATCATTCTCTTGCCACAAATAAGCCGACCCGGTGTTTTCTTGCAGATACTTATTTATGTTTTTATTTGTAGACGACCAATCAACTTTGCCGGATTTTTTTTTGACCGTCAAACCCGGCACCAGCACATACTTATGCTCTTTACAAATAAAGGATAATATTTTCGATTCTATTTTAGGGTCAACCGGCATTTTAAATTCGGATATTTCGCCGTAATTATTCTTAGTTATTGTCATTTCTTTAACTCCAATATTTTATTCAGTTCTTCGAAAAATGAGAACTCATTATTTTTTTTAATTTTTCTTGTTTTGTTGGTTTTTTCGGTGGTTGTATACTCATCCTCTACGATTGTATATTTATTTAATGGAATGACATACAAATCAGCTCCCTCATAGAACTTGGTATCATTTTGTGATATGGTTGGGGCCAATACGTGAATCACCTTATAACCCTGATCCTTATAAAAATTATCGAGAACCTTCTTCTTGCTCTTCTAAGAATCTTTCACCAATAGCGCCTTTTATAATGTTGTTCATGAATACTGAATTAAACAGACCTCTCTTCGCTAACCGGTC
>JYMV01027658.1_pt1 | contig 18834 bp, 14 predicted proteins | sample 338911 | NCBI WGS metagenome assembly JYMV01 (sample SAMN03354496, study PRJNA234377) | hydrothermal vent metagenome | biome: Deep sea; feature: Hydrothermal plumes at the Eastern Lau Spreading Center, Western Pacific Ocean; material: Seawater | place: Tonga | collected 2009 | depth 2000 m m
GAACGAACAGTCGATCTGGTTTTCTACCTAGAATCAGATGATGAAACTAAACAATTGATTAATCTTGCAAAAGAACACAAAGTATGTCTTGTTCCTTTTGGGGGTGGAACAAGTGTAAGTAGTGCACTAAAAATTCCAAAAAGTGAAACACGAATGGTGGTTTCTGTGGACTTGCGCAGGATGAATAAAGTGGAATGGATTAATGAAAAAGATAGAAGAATCTGTGTTCAGGCTGGTATTACCGGGTCAGATCTTGAAGCCTGGCTTGGAGAACGTGGATATTGTGTTGGCCATGAACCAGATAGTGTTGAACTTTCAACTTTGGGAGGATGGATTGCAACCAATGCCAGTGGTATGAAAAAACACCGATATGGTAACATTGAGGATATTGTAGAAAATGTGACCATGATTTCACCAAAAGGTATTATCGAGCAAGTGGAACCTCTTGCTCGTGCATCAATTGGGTTTAAACCACAGAATATTTTATTTGGTTCGGAGGGTAACCTTGGCATAATCACAAAAGCCATATTGAAAATTCACGAGAAGCCAAAAGTAAAAAAATATAATTCTGTTATGTTTAAAAATTGGGAAACCGGTGTAGAATTCCTTTATAATCTCTCTCGAACCAATTTTATTCCATCAAGTGTTCGACTTGTCGATAACGTTCAGTTTCGATTTGGGCAGGCCCTCAAACCTCGCACAGAAGGATTAATGAAAATCAAGGCTAATATTCAGAAGTTTTTCGTTCTCAATGTGAAAGGATTTAATGCAGATGAAATGTGTGCGACTACGTTTGTTATGGAAGGAACCTCCAGCGAAGTCAGATACCAAGAGAAAAACATTTTGGCTTTAGCTAAAAAACACGGTGGGCTGGTAGGTGGATCAGGCAATGGGAAACGAGGATATTTATTAACCTTCGCTATTGCATATGTAAGGGATTTCTTGACAGATTTTCATATTATAGGTGAAACGATGGAAACCACGGTGCCATGGAGTAAAATCGATGAAGTTTGCAAGGCAGCTACGGAGACATTGTTTGAACTCCATGCAAAACATAACGTCCCCGGTAAACCATACATTTCTTATAGAATTCCTCAAATTTATCATACAGGAGTATGCATTTATTTTATGTTGGGCATGAGCGTAAAAAACATTCCTCATTCGGAAGATCTCTTTGGGAATATAGAACATGCAATCCGTAAGGTAATTATGGACCATGGTGGTTCCATATCTCATCATCATGGTGTTGGTAAGTTGCGTAAAGATTTTATGGACGCGACTTTATCCGATTCAAGTATAGAATTGATCAAAGATATGAAAAGTGCCCACGATCCAGGAAATGTATTTGGTATCGGTAATGGCATTTTTGCCAAATAAAACCGGAGTGTTACTATTACTGGATCAACTATAATAATTACCGGTGCTTCTTCTGGGATCGGTGAATCTCTCGCAAAAAAGTTGGGTTTGAAAGGAGCAAATGTTGTTCTTGCCGCACGCTCTTTAGAAAAACTTGAACAAATCTGTAATAATATAAAGAAAAGTGGTGGTTCGGCATTAGCAGTGCCGACGGATATTACACAAGAGAATGATTGTAAAAACTTAATTAACCTTACAATACAAAACTTTCACACAATCGATATGCTTATCCTTAATGCTGGTGTTAGTATGTGGGCCCCATTTGAAGAGATTGAGGATATCTCATTTTTTAATGATATTATGAATGTTAATTATATGGGTTCAGTCTATTGTGTCCATGCCGCCTTGCCTGAATTAAAAAAATCAAAGGGCAAGATTGTTTCAATTACTACTGCACAAGCTATTATTGGTTTTGCACACCACGCAGGATATTCTGCGTCTAAACATGCACTCCATGGATTTTTAGAGACACTAGACATGGAGCTTGAAGGTGCTATCAGTTTTATGAATGCTTATTTAGGCTGGATTAAGGGCACCAGCCTAAGGCAAAATGCGTATGGTGCAGATGGGGGAAAAATTGGGCAAGCGGGTCACAGCCATGATCATAATACAATAGAATTAAATCCATGTACTGATAAAATTATCCAAGCGATTCAATCAGGTAAAAAAACGGTTTTTATTCCTGGTAAACTTAGATTTATTTCTATTCTTAATATGTTAATGAAAAAATGGCTTCATAAAAAAATATTAAATACGGTACGTGCCCATGATTCATGATCAAATAGACATGTATCCTAAGATTGACCGATTGTTACAGCAGTAGATTTAAAAGCGGGCGTTCGTGAAAGTGGATCAACCATTTGGCTGATGAGGACATTGGCCTCGGGATAATACATGAGCACAGTTCCAATTTTGATATCAAAAGAACGCACACAGATATTGCTGATTTGTCCTGTTTTACTTTTCACTACCACTCGATCGTTATCCAAAAATCCAATACGATCCATATCTTCTTTATTCATTAATATGACATTCCGACGCTCTTGGCCGCGGTAAATGTCTTCCTCTTCATATACTACTGTATTGAATTGACCTTCTGACCGCACAGTCAATAAATGAAATTCGTTTTCTTTTAATTGATTAAGATTTGGAATCATATGATAAATAAATTTAGCCTTACCAGAAGCTGTGGAGAAATTAGCCTTGCGTAGAATACGTCCACGTATGTGAAACTCTTTTTTTGTTTGACCTATATTAGAAATAGGCTCAAACCCCGGGATGATGCGCGAAATCAGTTTCCGGATACTTTCGTGATTTTTGAATTCATTCCATTGGAATAATCCATTATTACCTAACACGCGATTTGCAATTTCAACAATAACCTCAACTTCTGATTTTAGATTTGGAAAGCGTTTGATGCCGCCATCACTTAAACGAACAAAATTAAACATGGATTCCTGTGTTGTACTTTGATGCTCTTCATCACGCGCCAGTACGGGAAGAATAATGGTTTCCTTGCCCGTTCCCCAAGCATGCCCTGTGTTTAAAGATGTACTTAAATAAACTACAGTATCAATATTTGAAAACGCCTGTGTTGTACTGTTGGAATCAGGGTTCGATCCATATAAGTTACCACCAAGACAAAAAGCAAAATCCATTTCACTTTTATAAGCAGCCTGAATACAGGCCATGGTGTCATAGCCCTTAAATGACGGGACAAAAACACCTTCTTTGGTGAGCTGATTGAACACTGCTTCTTTTAATGCAGGCGTTACGCCCATAGAGCCCATTCCTTGTACATTGGAATGACCTCGAATCGGCAAAACCCCCGCATTTTTTTTGCCAATCATTCCGCGCAGTAATGCCAGATTAACAATGTTTTGCACGGTCGCTGCACCATGAGCATGGTGGGTGATTCCCATACACCAACTGAAAACCACATTTTTTGCTGCAATATAACTTTTTCCAACTCTTTCAATTTCTTTTCGTTGTAAACCAGAACCTAATTCAATGTCATCCCAATTGAGATTTTGAATTTTCAATTTAAAATCATTGAATCCTTCCGTAGCTGAATCAATAAAATTAGAATTGATTGCATTTTGCTCAAGAATAAATTTGGCCAGACCGCTAAGCATGGCTAAATCTCCACCAGGCCGCACCTGTATATATTCAGAAGCGATTTTAGATCCAAACAACAGACTTTTTAGATTAGAAGGAATCCGAAATTCTATTAATCCCTTTTCTACTACTGGGTTTATCACAATTACTTTTCCACCTCGCCGCCGGATATTTTTCAGTTTTGTAAGTAATCGTGGGTGGTTTGAGCTAGGGTTTGCACCCATAAGGAATAATAAATCACAATGATCTAGATCTTCTAATTGAATAGTCGCTGTACCTGTGCCTAATGATTGAGAAAGCCCAACGCCACTAGCTTGATGGCAATAATAAGAACAATTATTAATGTGATTAGTACCAAATACTCGGGCAAATAATTGCAGTAGAAAACCGGCTTCATTAGATGATCTACCACTAAAATAGAAAAAAGCACGGCTAGGGTCTGCTTGCTTAAGCTTTTGTGCTACTCGATCAAATGCTACTGTCCAATCAATGGGTTGGTAGTTGCTACTACCTTGTTTTAGTAAAAGAGGAGTTGTGATGCGCCCTGCTTGTTCCAATGCTCTTGGTGAAAATTTTTTTAGCTCATTTATAGAATATTGGTGATAAAAATCCGGTTGTATTGCACCTTGCATATCAGCTGCCGCTGCCTGGATTGATTTTTTGCAAACTTCTGGCCAATGACCCTGTTCATTTCGCATACCACCCTGCTGGCCGCCCATTCCAAGTGCACAAGTTTTGCAGACATTTCGTGAAGAAAGTGCCCTCCATAGATTACGATACCCTACGCGGTGACCCATCCGAATGCTATATAAAATCGCTGGCCACCCACCACCGTGTTGAACAGCAGTTTTCATCAATTTACAATAGACTTAGCTTTCTTGTAATTTTGCGGCAACTCTTTCCACTTCTCTCCAAACCCGCCAGACATTTTTATAGCAGATTTTAGCAATATCTTCATCAGAATAACCGCGCTTTAATAAATGATATATGAGATTGGGGTATGAAGAGACATCTTTAAGTCCATATGGAAGAGAATCGCCAACACCATCATAATCGGAACCAATTCCAACATGGTCAATTCCGGCAAGCTTAACAACGTGATCAATATGATCGACTACTTCTGTTATATCGGCGTAAATGGGATTATCCTCGGATACTTTTTTCGCATAAACTTTCAGTTTCTCGTCTTCTTGCTCCAGTCCATTTTTTTTGCCATAGGCCGCAATCTTATCACTATTGGCTTGCCTTTTATCTTGAGATGCTTGTGTAATAAAAGATGAACCATAATTGATCTGAATGACACCGCCGTTTTCTTTCAGTCGTTTGATTTCCGGGTCTCCCATATTTCGTTGCCAACCAGGAGTAAATTTTCTACATGAAGAGTGAGAAGCGATGACGGGCGCCTTGGCCATATCTAAAACCTGATTTATAACAGCATCTGTCACATGGGAAATATCAACCATAATACCAACCCGATTCATTTCTGCTACCACCTGCCTACCAAAAGGACTAAGCCCGTCCCAAGTGTTTGTGGTATCATAAGATGAATCACAAATCAAATTATCTCTGGCATGGGTTAGTGTAATATAACGGATACCTCGTTTGTGAAAATAGGCCACATTGTTTAGATTATCTTCTATGGGAGCCCCATTTTCCATACCCATTGGCAGGGCAATCTTGCCTTGGGAAAAAATGCGGTCCCCATCATTTGGACTGTAAGCAACTTCGAATTTATCTGGATGATCATTAGCAATGCGGTGAACAAGATCAATGAGCGAATCAGCTTTTTCTTTAGCTCCGCCCGTTTCTTGGTATGATGAAGGAACATAAATGGACATGAACGGCACATCTAGACCGCCATCTTTAGCACGAATGTAATCGAAATCGCCACCTTCGGTACGAACGGATAGATCTTCGTAGCCGTCATTTAAACGCCAAGGGACATCGATGTGCCCATCAGTAATAATATATGTATGAGCTAATTCATAAGCTCTTTTCTTTAAGTTAGCATCATTGCTACAGCCAACCATCAAAATAGCCGTTGCAATAAAAAATGACAGTTTCTTTTTCATAATATTTCCTTTACATACTTGGAACTAACATAACCGCGTTTTGGACCAATCGTGAAGGGCCAACCCAAAACATACGATATTGTGTATTATCCACGAGAAAAACAACCTTACCTTGGCCTATAGGTTGAACCGCTGCGAAGACCTTCCCTGATAGCAATTTTTGATTCTCAATTGAAATATAACCGGATACTTTTATCTTTTTTGGATTTTTATGATAATATCCTACAGTTTGTAGATTAGCATTCGGCTCTAATGCTTTTGTGTTTTGTTTTAGTGTATAGAGCGTTTCTGGAACTCCGAATGCTAGCGGATTGGAATTATCCACGATCCCAAGTAATGCTGTTCCCGGTATTCGTTTGAGGCCCGATGAATCAGCGCGATCTTCATAACGTGTGTAAGCACTGGCTGGAATTGTATCTGATTCTATTTTTGGAAGTGAAACAGTTTTTACTTTTGTTAAACCCGATTTTTCTCCAAAAAATTCAGCAGAACTTTCTGTTGCTACCAAAGTGCCACCCTCTCTAACCCATTGCTTTATTTTTTTCACAATGGTAGAATCCAGCTCACCACGGGTTCCAGGGAAAATCAAAACATTGTATTTCTTTAAATTCATTTGCTTGATCCGTGCTGCGCGAATCCTAGAAATACCAAGTTCAGTGTCTTTATCAAGTAAAAACCAAAGTTGGCCAGCGGTATAAGAATTAAATGGGCTATCAACCATTAATCCGACTTTAGATTGTTTTAAAGGCACCATATTGCCTGATCCGAAATCAATACCTGAATTCATGCGGCCAGTTTCAAAAGCTTCAATTTCTACTCCTGCGGTAGAAGCAATAATCTCCATATCATTTTGAACCGATTTTTGTTTTTCTTGGTTACGGCCGATAAGTATAACTAGCGTTCCGCGAGGATAGTCGCGGATTCCATTATTGAATTCTTTGCGCGCTGATCGAACACGATAGCCTTTATTCCATAACATTGCAAGCGCTTTGGGTGCGTTGCGCTGGTGCCAATTGATAACATACGCATAAGGGGCATTTTTTTTGGTTAGCCCCGAAGGATAATTCAAATTCTCTATCAGGCGTGTAGTACCCATGCGTAGTTTGTTTTCCGTCCAATAAGCTTCTAGATTGTAGGCTAATGGGGCCGACCAAGTAGCCATATCGTACATAATGGAATCCTCAATTTCCATTTCACGTTGTAAAACAGTGTTAATAAATAAATGGCGTGGCTGATCAGTAAAAATAACAAAATCCCCCTTTTTGAATTCATGCCGGTTAGCAATTCCATCTTTATAATTGTGTGCTTTGATTACATTAAAATCGGTTTTTGCCTGATGAATTTCGATGCCGTGTGCCATGAGCATATTCATCACATCGTATAAATAATTATGAGTATTATCAGGGAAAATATAAGCTGCTGCGTTACCTTTATTTGTTTTTTCTTGGAAAGAATCATGAAAGTATTGATTTAGTGTTTGACGGTTTCTAACAGCAGCGGATAAAGTAGCAAAAGAAGTCTGGTAATGGTCAAAAATACGCTGGCGTAAGGTCAAGGTATAACCATCATCTGTTTTCACTGCTCGTCCGCCGCGGGAATGGCCACCTTGTTCTACAAGCATACCGATAGCACCCATTACACTAGGATAGGAAGAACCATAACCAGGATAGAAAAAATCAAATCCTTCACGAGTATAGTACATTACTTTATGTTTATCAAAAGCAGCAATATTTGCTAATCCAAATGTGTCGGATAAAGCTTCATAAGGTTCCGGCAGCATTAAATTTCTAGGGGTTGTCCCTGGCATGGTAAAATAATTCCGATTGAACCCCATTTCATGGTAGTCCACATGGATTTGGGGCATCCAATGCTGGTAGGCTGCAATCCGTCCTTGAGATTCAGGGTGAACTAGCCAAACCCAATCTCGATTTAAATCAAACCAGTAATGGTTCGTACGACCACCAGGCCAAGGCTCATCATGTTCATAATCAAATTCATCGGCATTCGTTACTTGGCTTTGAGCTGATTTATACCAGTATACGTATCGGTCGCGACCGTCTGGGTTCACGCAAGGAACCAAAATAACGACAGAATTATCTATAATGGCTCGCGTTTCACGATCTTGTCCAGCGGCCAGCCGGTATGCCACTTGCATCACTGCTTCGGTACTGGAGGCTTCGTTGCCATGAACATTGTAACTAAGCCAATAAACACCAGGATTTTCTTGAATTATTTTATCAGCAACACGGTTATTAATTGTTCGTGGATCAGTGAGACGTAAGTTATTTTTTCGAATTTCTTCCAAACGACCACGTTGTGAAGAAGAAGTAATCACTAAATATTCTAGAGCCCGTTTTTCATGAGTTTTGCCATAAGAATGAATCGATACACGATCAGATTCCTGTGCTAAGTTTCTAAGATAAGACATTACATCAGCATAAAGTGTGTACTCTGTACCTAAATCGTAACCTAAATAATCTTTTGGCGATTGAATAGAAAGGTCATAACTAATGCCAGGAGTGAATTTAAAACGCGAGTTTAAAAGGTCAACTTGTCCTAAGAGAAAAGAAGATAAAATTATAAACTTTAACAATTGTTTTTTTATGCGCATGCCACACTCCAATTAATGATTTTAATTAAATAAATTTGTCCAGATTTTTTTGTACAATATTAACGGCCAAGTCTTACTTTAAGGTTTGTTCGGCCACCTTTGGGATGATATGACTCTATCGTAACTGATGCACCCTTTGGCCCTTGTACAAGCCAATCAATTTCTATTTCTGAATTACCCATGATATTTCCTAACATTCTTTCCTTTTTTTCATCGAGGAGAGTGACCTGTTTTGACCCAATAATTTTAGCATGTACTGGCGTTGCCCGACCATTTTTTTCTCGGATTGCTAATTCTATTGGTTGAAAACCCTTGTTGGAAATTGTTGTCTTTAATCGGTAAATGTTTTTTTCGACCACCGTTTGTTCAACATTAGTAATTACTAGAATAGGTGTCGCTCGAGCTTGCATAAGAATAAAATTTACGTTACGCTCAATTTCAAGCGGTAATTCAGGTGGGAGGGGGTTATTATGACCAAATTTTTTCCAACCACCAATTTCTACTTTGCCTAAAGTTGGATGGTCAAACTCTTCCCAACTCTGAAATACATTACCATTCATTTTTTTATCATTGTATTGAAGCTGTTCAGATTGAGAAACGCGCCCATCATTATCTAAATCTTCTCCAAAACGATAGATTTCATTGGCGAAAGCAAGTATACCAAATAATTCGTACATGCCATCTAGAGAACCACCATACGCTGCATATGCATCTTCAAGATCATTGTTGCTACCGTAGTAATTACCACCGCCATCAAATGGGTCCAATCCTTTGATATCTCCCTTACTATCACGCCAGAGCTGACCTTTGCCTTTATTTTTAGATCCTCGAGGGAAATTCCACTGATACACCGAAGTTGCTAAACCATATTCGGTAATGCCAAGCCCTCGTTCAGATAGTGCGATATAGAGATGTAAATCGCTGTTTGGAAGAACCATATCTGGCACAGATGGGGGCCTTAGAATTACACCACCAGATGAATGTAGATGTTGAGAAGCAGCAATGTTTGGATGTGAATAGATAAAATCAAGTACAGTTCTTAGTTCGAGCTCAGAACCGGGGAAAGGGCCAGAACCCCTTTGTTTTAATGACCAATTCCCAGGGTAATTTCGATTGGGATCAATACCACCCGGTCCATCTTCATTATATTTACCATCGCCATCATCGTCATTTCCTTCACTATACCTTTTATAAAAAGGGCCTTCATCATCTGGTTTTCTTGGGCGCAGTAATCGATTGTCTTTTTCATCTTTTACCCACTGCCCAGCAGAATTTTGGACACGCATTTGTAAAGCTTGATTATCTCCGTTAAGATCATCCGGGCCATCTTCGTCGAACTTACCATCGCCATCATCATCCCATGGTCGCATGGTTGAATCTCTTGGTCGCATAGGTGTTTTATGATGGAGTTCAGATACATCTGGAATCATGTTAGGTAAAATATAAAAAACGCGTGTTTTCCTTAAGTGAACAATATCTGTATCATTGGAAGTTAAAAGCCGGTGAATCAAACCTAGGGCGACTTCTGTAGCAATAACTTCATCGGAATCAACACCGCCATCAACCCAAATTCCGGGCTTGTCTTCTGGAACACCGGTTTTGTAATCGGTTATTGTTATTACCCACAGGTCACGTCCTTCAAAAGATTTTCCGATTGATTCTAGTTTGGCAAGGCCTGGGTATTGTTTAGTAGCATCTTGTAGAAATTGGACTACTTCATCAAAACTTCGATAACAATCAAAAGTAAGATCTTTTGCAAATTTGTTGCATGGACCAAAATATAACTTTTCATTAATTGCTCCATCGTCCTTACCAAAAAGAAGGGCGGAATAAAAAATTAATATTGATATATAAACGTATGCTTTCATGATAGATCCTTTAATTTGGTAATTAAAACTAAGCTTGCTCAATCTAAATAACCATTTTCTATGGATTTATTTTTTTTAGACTCTTCAAATATGTAATAATAGGCAATAACCAACAAATTTATATTACTTGTACAGATAAGTAATTTGTGGTGCCCGTCACTCCCATTGGTACACCACCAGTGATGACGAATCGTTCACTGGATTCAATCAATTGCATATCCTCCAGTACGGATTTGCATAAATTGGGGACAACATCCACATTATCATATTTTTCTACTTTTATAGCCATAACCCCCCAAACAATTTGAAGCTGCCTTGCGATAAGTTTAAAAGGGGTTAAGGCGAGTATTTTTGCCTGCGGACGATAACGAGAAATCATTCGTGCTGTACTTCCGCTATGGGTCATAGTCATAATTACTTTGATATCTAAATCAATTGCGATTTCACAAACTGCATGGCTAATAGCATCGGCGGTTTTTGTCACATGCTCAGGCAGTGATTTTCGCCCGGATAGATTAGACTGTTCAGTTTCAATAATAACACGTTTCAGTGTTTGAACAACATCAAGAGGATATTCTCCAATAGCCGTTTCACCGGTGACCAACAGTGCATCTACGCCATCAAAAATGGAATTTGCAATATCGCTCACTTCGGCTCTTGTTGGTGTTTGGTTGTCCATCATGGATTCTAGCATTTGAGTAGCTATAATTACTGGTTTGCCCAGTGATCCAGCTACCTTAATAATATTTTTTTGGGCGATCGGGACTTGTTCTGCAGGAATCTCAACTCCCAAATCACCCCGCGCAACCATAACAGCATCAAAGGATTCGGTAATAGCATCTATATTATTAAGTGCTTCCCATTTTTCAATTTTTGCCATGACCGGTAAGTGTATATTCAATTCATTCATTACATTGGTAACTTCATTCAAATCTTCTGCTGACCGGACGAATGAAAGCGCAATCCAATCAGCACCTTCTTCTAACGCCATGGTTAAATCAGACTTATCTTGTTCAGTCAGGATTGGTAAGTCCAGTGTAATACCTGGAAAATTGACTCCTCTTTTGGGTTTGACTTTTCCTCCGATTTCTGTCTGACACTTTAAAGAATATGGAGATATAGCTTTTACAATCTTTAGCTGGATACGGCCATCATTGATTAATATCCTTGCCCCCTCAGATATATTGGTAAAACCAATCTGATTTGTTACACATATATGTTCATTGTCTGCTTCTTTTTCATTAGTGATAGTAACAGTTTGTCCTGCTTCAAGTACAAAATCGTCAAGCACATCTGTTATACGAATTTTAGGACCGGCTAAATCAGTAATTATACAAGGACGCTGACCATTTTTGGATTGTAAAGATTTAATAAGATGATACATTTTTTGTTTAGAAGTCTTATCACCATGAGACATGTTTAAACGGAAAGCATTGACACCAGCGTCTACCATGGATTGCAAAGTCGCACTATTATCACATGATGGGCCAATGGTTGCAATAATTTTTGTTTTATTTACCACTGTAATAATGGTTACTAATTAATGGAATAAGGAACAGATAAGCGAAAAGGTGCTATTTTTGCATTGAATTTTTTTCCATTATCATAAAACATTTCGAAATGGCCATGCATAACGCCAAACTCAGTTGGTAAAGGACAAAAACTGGTATACTCAAATGATTCCCCCATTTTTAAATAGGGTTGATTGCCTACAACGCCTGGCCCACGTACTTCCTCAATATTTCCATTTCCATCGGTGATATGCCAGTAGCGATTTTTGAGCTTAACGGGCTCATTACCTTCATTTGTAATTGCAATATGATACGAAAAAAAGAAAATCGGGCGGGAAGGATCAGAACGTTCCGGCACATAATTGGGCTGTACCCGAATATTAATCTGGTTAGTTTTTGTTTCTATCATGGTGTAAGAATTACTGTCAAATTACAATTCATTTTGTTCCAGAAACATGTGGATTCTAAGTATATTTAAATACAAATAGGGGGTAAATGAAAACAATGAAACACAAAATATATCTCAGTTTTATTATGCCCATACTTTTATTGGGATGCAGTCGAATCTCCGATCATAAATCAATTTCTGTATCAAATCCGGAGATTACAACCGATGATATTTTGGAGCATATAAAATTTCTGTCTGATGACGATCAGGAAGGACGTTATCCGGGATCAGAAGGGTCACAAAAAACAGTAGAATATTTGGTTGATTATTTTAAAAACAATAACATTGAACCTATTGGGTCAAATGGATATTTACAACCTTTTGAGTTTATAACCGGGGTTAATCTAGGGGAGCAAAATAATTTAGAATCTAAAGGATCATTATTAGAGATATATTGGACTAACTATCAGGTTGGTTCGGATTATGTCCCTTTAGAATTTTCTTCCAATGCAAATGTTGAAGCCAATATAGTATTTACTGGATATGGTTTTAGTATTAACGATTCGGTCCATTGGGAAGATTATGCTGATATTAATATAGACGGTAAATGGGTTATGGTATTTCGGGGAGGACCTGATGGTGACAGCCCACATTCCAGCTTTACGGCACATACACCATTGCGCAAAAAAGCATTGCTTGCCAAAGATAATAAAGCGGCCGGGGTTCTGTTTATAAATCAGGCTGGCGATACAGATGATTTGATTCCTTTGAAATATGCTCCGAATTCAACTTCAATCGGTATACCGGTACTACATATTTCACGGCGCATTGCAAATAAATTAACGGATAATAAATTAGATGTTCTACAAAAAGAATTAGATAAAAATCAGGCACCTAATTCATACTATATAGAAAAATCTGTTAAAGCTTCGGTAAACTTGGTGAAAAAAATTATTAATGTGCCAAATGTCATGGGCAAAATTTCTGGGACAGATCCTAATTTGAAAAAAGAATTCATTGTCATTGGTGCCCACTTTGATCATTTGGGTTTTGGCGGTAACGAAAGTGGCTCCTTATCGCCAGATACACTAGCGATTCATAATGGAGCAGATGATAATGCTTCCGGAATAGCAGGTGTATTAGAGTTAGCTGGAAAACTATCTGCAAATCGGAATATTTTAAAACGTTCTATATTATTAATGGGTTACAACGCGGAAGAAGAGGGTCTTTTAGGGTCAAAATATTTTGTTAATAATCCGACAGTTGATTTATCAATGATTGTTAGTATGATTAATATGGATATGATTGGTCGAATGTCTGATAAAAAAATTACTGTAGGTGGTACAGGAACCACCTCTGAATTTGAAATGATTTTAAAAGAAGTAAATCAAAATCATGGGCTGCAGTTAAAAATGAGTCCCGAGGGGTATGGACCTAGCGACCATGCTAGTTTTTATGTAAATGATATACCCGTTCTCTTCTTTTTTACTGGAACTCACACAGACTATCATAAGCCCAGTGATGATTGGCAACACATTAATGTCCAAGGAGAAAAGAAAATTGTTGATTTGATTTATGATCTCACTCTAAAACTTAATAATCTGGATGAAAAACTGGCATTTACTGAAGCAGGGCCCAAAGAGCCCACCCAAAGTAGAAGAAGTTTTAATGTAACATTTGGTGTTATTCCTTCTTATGGAAGCCAAGCAGAAGGTTTGGAAATTGATGGGGCAAGAAAAGATGGCCCAGCTGCAAATGCCGGTATGCTGAAAGGTGATGTTATCATTGAAATTGGTGGTAAAGAAATCAAAAATATATATGATTATATGTATCGCCTAGGTGAATTGAAATCTGGACAAACAGTAGAAGTAAAAGTGCTTCGAAATAATAAAGAATTACTGCTATCAATTAATTTGTAAGAATATTTTTCTTTATTTCATCCCGGAGTTCTAAAACAGCTTTTACGTAATTATCAGCGTGATTGTAAGCAAAAACTGATTGGTATACTTTTTCTTGATCGGAAGGGTTATTGACTGGATAACCGTTTTTTGCTAAATAATTTCCAACACTAGCGAAAACATCAGACCAATCATAGGGTTTGCGAATACCATCACCATTGCCATCGGCAGCGTAGGTATTAAAACTTGACGGAATAAACTGCCCGTAACCAAAAGCACCTGCATATGATCCCTTGATTGAATGGGGCGGGATGTTATCGTTGTAGCAATATATTAAAAATTCTATGAGCTCTTTTTTTGCCCATTTAGCGCGACGTGGCATTTTTGCAATTTGGGTGTACAGAGCATTAAAAACAGTGAATTCTCCTTGGTGCAGTCCATAATTACTTTCCACGCCAACAATACTTAAGATAAGAAATGGATCTACTTTAATATTTTTTGCAATGGCATTTAGTGTCCCTTGGTTTTCAGTATAAAATTGGGTGCCTTTTTTAATTCGGGAATCTGTAATAAATAATTTTCGGTAATTAGTCCAACTTTGTTTTTCATATGGTCGGGCAAAACGTTCAAGAATTTTATCATGGATTTGAATGCCTTTATGAGAAAAAGCGTTTTCCATATAAGATTTCGGTATTCCTTTTGCCTCTGCGTCGGATCGAATATCAGCAAGAATATTATCCTCATTTTGTGAGCGGGCAATCAATACCGATAATAATAATAATGATGTTAATCGACCCATTCTGCAATAAATATATTGGTGTCGCCTGTTTTTACTTGGTTACGGTTGGATGCAAATACAAAATATTTTCCGTTAGGACTGAACATTGGGAATCCATCAAATCCATCAAAGTAAGTAATCCGCTCAAGGTTGGTTCCATCTATGTTGACTGCCCATAGATCAAAATTTCTTCCATTGGGGTCAGCCATATTTGAACAAAATATAATTCGCTCATCATTAGGAAAGAAAAAAGGAGCAAAGTTTGCCCCCTCACTGTAAGTGATTTGTTTTTTCCCGGAACCATCTGCATTCATTATTCGAATCTGCAGATTCATAGGACGTATCATACTTTCAGCAATTAATTTTTTATAGTCCATGATTTCTTTTGCAGTTTCAGGATAATAAGACCTCCATACAATTTTGTTGCCAGCATGACTAAAAAATGGGCCACCATCATAACCCAGTTTATTGGTCAGCATTCGTTTATCAGAACCATCTAAGTTCATGGTCCATACTTCTAAATCCCCGGAACTAATGGATGTATAAACGATTCGACTGCCATCTTCTGCAACGGTTGCTTCTGCATCATAGCCATTTTCATGCGTTAATTGTTCTAAACTACTGCCATTTAAGTTGGCACTAAAAATATCGTATCCCTCATGAAGTTTCCATACATAACCTCTACTGTAATCTGGTGGTGGTGGGCAAGACTTACTAGCGTGATGGGTAGAAGCATAAAGAATTTTGTCATTGTTTGGATATTGGAAATAAGCACATGTGGTCACCCCATCGCCAGTGGAAACCATTTCATATTCACCATTAATAAGGTCCATAATATATATCTGATCACATAATCCTTCACCATCATGAGCCTGGAAAATTAGTTTTCTGCTATCAGAACTAAAATATGCTTCAGCATTTTCACCACTGAATGTTAGCTGGCGTAAGTTTTTAAAATGACGCTCATCAGACTGAATATGGGTATTGGCGCTTCCATCAACCAAAATAGGGTTTTGCTGAATTGCGCGCCAGCGCATAAAGCCTAAAAAGCCCACTGTTATGACTATAACAATAATATAATGGTGTGGTTTTGTTTTCGACATTGGAAATTTCCCCGCTGATTTTAGGGATATAATTTAAGGCTATTTATCTTATAGCAAATATGATCAGAGTGATTATTATTAACTGTTATAATTATTTTACCTGTGAGATTAAGATGGGGAATGATATAGAATCGATAAAAACATTATTCATTCCAACTTAACTTGAATCCATGACCATATCATACTACATTACCCGCTGAAACAATGCCCAGATTCACCCTTAAAGTAAATGGAAAAACTCATCGCGTTAACCTCTGTTGTGGGTTTTGCGTGATGAACTGAATTATACTGGTACCAAATTTGGTTGTGGTCGCGGTTTTTGCGGCGCATGTACTATCCACATTGATGGCGAGGCAACGCGAGCTTGCATGACAGCTGTAGAATATGCTGATGGGAGCACTATCACAACCATTGAAGGCTTATCTCCAGACAATTCCCACCCGATTCAAAAATCCTGGATTTCTGAGGAAGTTCCCCAATGTGGTTATTGCCAATCTGGACAGATTATGACAGCTGCAGCTTTGTTGGATCGAAATCCGAATCCTGATGATGAAGCCATTGATTCTGCTATGAAGATGAACCTATGTCGGTGCGGTACTTATGATCGAATTCGTAAAGCAATCCACCTGGCTGCAAAGGAACAAAAATGAGCCAAGGTTATTCACGCCGGGATTTTTTAAAGGTTTCTTCTGCCGCTGGTGCCGGATTAATAATTGGTGTAGTGCTTCCTTATAAACATCGACTGGTAGCCGCCGGTCTTGTTGAACAAACATTTGATCCTAATGTATGGATCTGATAATACTATTACCATTTTGGCAGCTAAATCTGAGATGGGCCAGCATGTTCGTACTTCTCTGCCTATGATTGTAGCAGAAGAATTAGAAGCAGACTGGTCCCAGGTTAGAGTAGCTCAGGCCGATGCGCACCCAGATAAATATGGTAGTCAGGGAACGGGTGGCAGTGGATCAATTCGTCGTTCTTTTACCCGTTTAAGAAAAGCTGGTGCGGCAGGCCGGGAAATGCTAATTCAGGCTGCTGCAAATAAATGGAATGTTTCTCCGAAAAATTGTCGTGCTGAAAACGGAACCGTGATTCATTTATCTACTGGCAAATCCTTTACTTTTGGAGAACTTGTAAAAACAGCTTCAAAATTGCAAGTACCAGAAAATCCGGTATTAAAAAACCCCAAGGATTTTAAACTAATTGGAAATGCAATGCCTGGTTTGGATACCCCTTCACGGGTGAATGGTGCCGCCATATTTGGTGTGGATGTACAGGTCCCCAATATGGTTTATGCGACAGTGCTACGTTGTCCTACTTTTGGTGGCAAAATAAAATCGTTTAGCCGCAAGAAAGCTATGAAAATCAATGGAGTACTTGATGTATATGAAATTGATGAAGGTGTTGCAGTGGTTGGAAAAAATACATGGGCTGTAATCAAGGGACAGCGCGCTCTAGAGCCAAAATGGAATCATGGTGATTTTTTGTCCTGGGATAGTACTCGTATCAAAAATATGATGGAAGAAAAAAGTACTGGTAAAGCTGTGATAGCACGTGAAGATGGTGATTTAACAAGTCTGAATGGTGATGAAAAAATTGAAGTGCAATACGAAGTGCCTTTTACTTCTCATGCCACAATGGAACCTATGAATTGTGTAGCCCATGTAAAAAAGAATTCCTGTGAAATATGGGCGCCAACTCAATCACCTCAACGTGTTCAAACAACCGCTGCGAATGCTTTGGGAATTGATACAAAAAATGTAATCGTACATATCACCATGCTGGGTGGAGGATTTGGTCGTAGGCTATGGGCTGATTTTGTAACTGATGCAATCCAAGTTTCTCAAAAATCGAAGAAACCTGTTAAATTAATGTGGACCCGTGAAGATGACATGGGCCACGATTTTTTTCGTCCTACCAGTATCCATAAATTAAGTGCAACGCTTTCAAGTCAACATGAACTTACGTCTTGGACCCATCGCGTTATTGCCCCATCTATCTCAGGGCAGATGGCCCCGGAACGATTTAAAGATGGACAACTAGATCGTAGTGCTGTGAATGGCGCCAGCAACATACCCTATGACATATCAAATGTTTTGGTGGATTATGTTATGGCCAATACAAAAGTACCTGTAGGCTGGTGGCGCTCCGTGTATAATTCACAGAATGCATTTGCAAATGAAGGATTTATCGATGAACTGGCCCAAAAAGCAGGAACAGATCCCTATCAATTCCGCCTCAATTTATTAAAGAATGCACCACGCCATTTAGGTGTATTAAGGTTGGCTGCAGAAAAAGCGGATTGGGGTAAAAAAATGGCCAAGAGACAGGGGATGGGCATTGCTTTACATGAATCATTTGGTTCTTGGGCTGCTCATGTAGCAGAAGTTACGGTAACAAAAACAGGTGAGTTATCCATAGATAAAATTGTTGCCGCTGTGGATTGTGGATTGGTTGTTAATCCAGATGGAGTAAAAGCCCAAATGGAGAGTGCTATTGTTTATGGTCTTACTTCCACTTTAAAAGGTTTGATAACAATAGAAAAAGGAGCTGTTGCTCAATCTAATTTCCACGAATTTGAATTATTACGTATTGATGAAATGCCAGAAGTTGAAGTTTATATTGTTAAAAGCGCCGAACCACCTGGAGGCGCTGGTGAACCGGGATTGCCTCCAGTAGCACCTGCTGTAACTAATGCTATTTTTGCTGCCACAGGCAAACGCATTCGTAGCCTGCCGATTAAATCAAAAGATTTAATCTAAAAAAATCCTAGGGGGATCCCGATCGATATTCCCCTATAGATTCTTTTCTTCTCGATAATTTTTTAATAGATGGATTCCCGCGATAAACGCCATGATGTTTATCCGGCGAGAGAACCGCAACACGCCACATGACCTCATCACCGATTATTGCAAGTTTTGCCTTTCTTTGTGAGTGATTTTTTGGTAAAGCATAAGGACCAAACGGTTTACCCCAACTTGACTTGAATCCATGACCATATCATACTACATTACCCGCTGAAACAATGCCCAGATTCACCCTTAAAGTAAATGGAAAAACTCATCGCGTTA
>JYMV01001092.1_pt1 | contig 18828 bp, 20 predicted proteins | sample 338911 | NCBI WGS metagenome assembly JYMV01 (sample SAMN03354496, study PRJNA234377) | hydrothermal vent metagenome | biome: Deep sea; feature: Hydrothermal plumes at the Eastern Lau Spreading Center, Western Pacific Ocean; material: Seawater | place: Tonga | collected 2009 | depth 2000 m m
AAACGGAAACTCCTCCGGCAGTAACTGTCCCACTGGAACCTACCGCAGTGGGATTTGCCCCAAAGTAAACTGTCTCCCTCTGAACATTATCAGCGAACCGCAGATTATTGGACCCCTCAGTCCAATCCGGAACCCATTGACAGAGGCGGTCACAAACTCAGATTAATTTGGGGTCTAACAGTTGGAGTTTGTGATGCCCTGCGGCAATGGAATGTGCTTCGATTAACTCTCTCGGCCCCACACCCGCCAGCGTTATTGCGGCGGAGGTGCCCGCTCTGTGGAGACGATGGGTCGATGGGCAAGTCCCCGTCGCCTTCTGGATGTCCCTCCAAGCAGCTCCGGCATTCTTGAATCTGCGCTTCGAGCGCATCCTGGCGCGGTTCGCGCTACCCTCTCCAGAGGCAAACTGAGCAAAACTCCCGCTGGCCAGCGGGGCGCCCGAACATAAACTGGTCATGAGAGATCCCAACGAAGGGCCACTTGATACAATATCCGCCACTTGAAGGAAGGGTGTTGAAGATGCGAGATAAGGATACCATCCGCCAAGCGGTCTGGTCCGCCATGGTGCAGGAAGGAGCCTACAAGGGGGGCAGGAGTATATATGACCGGATCCCCGACTTCCACGGCACGCAGGAGGCGGCGGAGCGAGTGTTCGAGTTGCAGGCGTGGAAAGCCGCCCGAGTAGTGAAGAGCAACCCGGACCTCCCACAAAGGCCACTCCGCCGGCGGGCTTTGGAAGAGGGGAAGATAGTCTACATGGCGGTGCCCCGGCTTCGCGAGGAGGAGTGCTTCGTCGAACTGGACCCGGCGGTGCTACAGGTATCACCGGCGGGCGCCGCTACGATTGCCGGAGCATTTCGCCACGGCAGGCTGGTGACCATCGAAGAGATGCGCCCGGTGGACCTTGTCGTATCCGGTTCGGTGGCCACCAACCGGAGCGGCACCCGAGTGGGCAAGGGCGGTGGATATGCTGACCTGGAGTACGGCTTGGCGGCGGCAGCCGGGATAGTTGGACCTGACACGCCGGTGGTCACCACCGTCCACGCCGTGCAATTACTGGATGAAGAACTGCCCTGGACCCACCACGACGTGCCCCTAAGCTACGTAGCGACGCCCCAGGAAACCATTCTGTGCGACGGCGAGTTGCCCCGTCCCATCGGCATATATTGGGAAGACCTGGACCAGTCCAAGATCGACGAGATTCCCGTTCTGGTGAAACTACAGGCGCAGCGGTAGAGCACCAAGTGTCCGTTCGTCGTAAGCTTGTCGAACCACGAGCCCATATCTAGGCGACTATTCCTTACCCCGAAGCCCTGCCGCCAAATCTCTCGATAAATCCATGAACCCTGGCGGCGCACTGCTGCTTGAAACGGTCTGACCTGCTGGAAGTCAGGAACTCCAGGTGACTGGTTAGGTCCACAAGCTGGGCCCGTTCTGTCCAGTCGTTGGGCAGTCTCATCCCGCCTGCTTCTAAGCCCGTCTTGATCTGCCCGTGGTATTCAGCAGGTGTATGCCGGAGAAGGTTGCCGATGTCCATGTAGAGCGTGCCTGAATGGCAGTACTCCCAGTCCAAAACACCGCTGACTGCTCCATCGTCAATCAGAATGTTGGTGGGATTGAAGTCCCCGTGGACCAGCCCGCACTCGGACTCCAGTTCTTCCAACCGCCCGGATTCCCCTTTCATTATCTGCTCGATCCGGACCACGGATTCCTCGCCGATCCATGCTCGCACGTCGGCCTTGTCTAGAGATTCGGGAATGAACCCTCGCACCCCACCGAACGGGAAAGGAGACACAGACCCGTCCGAATTGATCCAACCCGGCTCTTGGAACACGATTGAGGATAGCCTGACTAGCGCCTCAGCCGCCGCACCGGAATGTTGGGGCAACCTTTCCAACAGCTCCGCGTCCATGAAGGAAAACACGGACCAGTTTTCTCCCCGGTGAATCTCTTGGGGGACCGGAGCTAGATCACGGGCCAAGCCCATCACGTAGACTTCACGCTGGGCGTCGCCGTAACTGTAGAGGCGCAGGACGAATCGCTGGCCGTCGCCAAGTATCAGCTTATAATTGGTGTTGGACTTACCGGCCGCCAAGAGTTCTACCGATGAGAGCTCTCTGCCTTGCAGGAAGCTCTCTATAAGGGACCGGTCGAAGGGCTGATAAGGATTGCGCCTGTCCGCCGCCATGGCGTTGGCTCAGCGCCAACCCAAACCGGTTACCATGCCTCGGAGGTAACTAACCTGTCCGATGTGCTGTCCCGAGTCGCTCAAGACGCTGACCAACGCGTTCCATGCGGGGCGCTCGTCCTGGATGTAGCCAACCGGCCGGTCGAACTGATCTTGGGTGAGACCGGAAACCCGCTTCACGGTGGTCTCATGCACCGCTTCGGCGTATCCCAGAAGCAGATCACGGTCTACCCGGAAGGCTTCAACCTGCTCAGGCGTGTCACCCAGCCCGGTACGATCGGCTTCGATGCCAAACTTCTCTGCCCAACCCCCGGACACCCAAATCTCATCCTCAACACAGATCCTTGAACCGATGCGGTCCCGCCAACGGCTCAGATGCCATATCAGCCAAGCGATCGAATTGGTATCGGCGGTAGGACGGTAATGCAGCTGGTCGTCGGTTAATCCGTCGGTCGCTGTCTTGATCCAGCGGCTCTGGCCCTCAAATTGGGCCACGATAAATCCGTTAAGGTCGATGTGGCCGGTGGTCATGTTTCCTCCATTGTGAAGACTTATTTCCCGCTATTACGGCTGACCCACCGCATCTATTACCCCTAACTCTTCCATCATCGTAGTGATCTGCTGCCAGGTGTCCTCTTCCACGTCGATACCGTCCCTACGCCGGGTCTGCTCCGTACGGTACTCCGGCTCGCCGGGATACATGACCTCGGAGAACCCGGCAGACGGGGGCGAAGTTTTGACGAACTCGGCGAATTCCTTGACTTCTTTCTTGAACTCGGCCAACGGCCTGAAGTGCTCCACGTTATAGACCGTAATGAAGCAGCCGTCGTTATGCCGGGCCAGGGGGTCTAGGCCGAACCCAAGGCCGGTAAGCAGTCCCGAGAAGACCTCCACCATAAAGGACATGCCGTACCCTTTGTGGCCTTGATCCGCCCCCACGGGCAGGATGGCTCCGCCGGCCCGGTAGTCTTCGGGGTCGGTGGTGGGATTGCCGTCCTTGTCGATGATCCAACCCAGGGGCACCGGTTCCCGCCGGTTACGGGCCAGGGCGATCTTACCGGCCGCCACGGCACTGGTAGCCATGTCCAGCAGCACCGGGCCTTCCAAATCGCTGGGAACGCCGATGCATATGGGATTGGTCCCCAGCCTACGGGCCCGTCCGCCGAAGGGCGCCACCGCCTTGGGGCCGGCCCCGGAATCTGCGGTGACTATCGCGATCATTCCTTCCTGTATCGCCATAGTGGGGTAGTCGCCCAGACGCCCTATGTGGCTCTGGTAATGGACGGTGATGGAGGCCACTCCATTCACCTTGGCTTTCTCGATGGCCATGCGCATGGCCCTTTCGGTGACCACGAACCCGAACCCCCAGTTACCGTTGATCACGGCGGTGCATGGAGCCTCCTTTTCCACGACGAAAGGAGCGCCGGGAACGATATGCCCTTTGTTGATACGCTCCACGTACTCGGAGATATGGATGACGCCATGAGAGTCGTGGCCCACCAGGTTGGCCTTAACTTGGTGGGTGGCCACCACCTCGGCCTCCTCGTGGGAAACTCCCTTGGCCCTATAGATGTGATAGGCCACCTTGTGTAGATATTCTGGCGTGAACACAGGCATGGGGGATACCTCCTTGCTGGATGTGGGAGGGGATACTACTACTCACCGCAGAGGACTCAGAGAGCGCGGAGTTATTTTTAATGCTTCCGTCACCGATGCGGTTATTTGGATGGTTTATGGTTAGGTGGTAGTCTATCGCCGGGCTGTAGCCTTGTCTACTTTAGCGTCGTGACAGCCGCCTCCGGCCTCAGGTGACAGCGCGGCGTCAACTTGTTGGCCCGGTCCGCCCATGATATTCTTACTTGTGCAAGCCCCTGTAGCTCAGTGGATAGAGTGCTGGCCTCCGGAGCCAGAGACGAGAGTTCGACCCTCTCCGGGGGTACCATCGGACACCAACTTCAAATCACCCTTGCATCCTTGCTAAAGGGCCGGTAGGGTGATTTCCTCCCCAGGAGAGGACCGTTTCCATCCTGGCGATACAAGTCGGGGCGTGGCCCAGCGGCAGGGCGCCTGGTTTGGGACCAGGAGGTCGGCAGTTCAAATCTGCCCGCCCCGACCAGATAAAATTTAGCTACGGGCGTAGGTGTCCAATTAAATGCCCAAAGTCCGCAATTGCTATCTACGCTGACTTCTATTCCGTCCTAAGTCCTCTGATTTGAGCATTTCGGTCTGGTTTTTTTCTGTTCCTTAAGCCCACTTTTTATGCCCTGCCGGTAGCCTGCCCCCGCGACGGGAGGCGGCTCCAAACAACCTAATGCAACATATAAGAGGAGTCTGTGCGAGTTTCATGGGCAAGATAGTGGCTGTCGGCGGCGGGGACATGGGAAATTCCGAGACTTTGCCTATTGACCGTGAAATAATCAATTTGACGGGCAAAGCGCGACCGAGGGCGCTTTTTATCCCCACAGCCAGCTATGATTCGGCGGACTATTATGAGGGTTTCCGAAGGGTTTACGGTCGGCGGTTAGGCTGTCAAACCGACGTGTTGTTGTTACTTGGTATCAACCAACCACACGAGATCGTTGAGGAGAAGATTCTGTCAGCCGATTTAATATATGTCGGCGGCGGCAACACGCTCAAAATGATGAGACGCTGGAGAAAACTTGGCGTGGACCACATGCTTCAGACAGCTTACGCCAATGGAATTGTGCTGGCCGGTGTCAGTGCCGGCGCGATTTGCTGGTTCAGCTATGGGCACAGCGACTCGATGGCGTTTTACCATCCCGATGACTGGGGGTACGTTAAGGTGAAGGGCCTGGGCCTGATAGAAGCTTTGGCTTGCCCCCATTACGACGGCGAAACAGATGGGATTAAGCGAGAGCAGGACTTTCAGCAGATGATTCTCAAGCACAGCGGCCTGGGCATGGCCATAGACAACCACTGCGCCCTAGAATTCAACGATAATGAATTCAGAGTGATTACATCGCGGCCCGGTGCGGGAGCTTACAAGGTTTACAAGTCACGGGGCAATGTCACGGTCGAGCCGATTGAGCAAATTACGGACTTTACGCCTGTTTCGTACCTGATTCGGAAATGACCACAATATGTAGGGGGCGGGGCATCGCTGCCCGTCATCACGTAAATGTGGCTCGACGAGTTGCTATCTAGATTTTTAAACCGTCGAGTGGTGTTTGGCACGGTTCGGGTATATATGTCTGCGGATTAGCTGCGTCGTGGATGCATTTGTGACCAGGACGTCGGCAGTTCCAATCTGCCCGCCCCGACCAGATATAACTTAGGCGTGGCCTAGTGTCCGCTGTTTTCCCCGATATACCGGCAATTGCAGCAATCACCGCAGCAATCGGGTGAAATAGCCCCTCATTGGACTCTTGGTAACGGTCATAGATTCGCCACTTGGTCCCGCCGCACCGTAACCACCCTCTCGTCATCCAGAACCACGTGATAGCCAGCAGCGTAATCTCATCTCGCCACCGTAGACACCGGTTACACCCGGTGGCAATAGCAAGATGTCAGGCAGGGTAAACATCCCCACTGCACCCCTTAGCGGTTCCTGAGACACAAGTAATCCACCGCCACGAATTTAAGCCCCCAAAGGTCCTCTCACATCCATCACCGGTCCATAAGAATATCCTGCCGGAAACTGCTATCCTGGGGTAATCCCGAGGAACATTGGCCTCCAGGAGGCGTCGTTAGACTTGCTGATTTATGGTGACAGGATAGGTAAGCTGGGGAGATTGGTCCCCGCGTGTGACGCCGTCATATTCAACTCCACAGGGGAAAAGGTGTTGCTTACCCGCCGCACTGACAATGGCCAATGGTGTTTGCCCGGAGGAGCCATGGACCCCGGCGAAAGCGCTTCCGAGTGTTGTGCCCGGGAGGTCCTGGAGGAGACTGGATTAGTTGTCAGTGTCGGCAGGTTGATTGGTGTTTACTCCACTCCACACCGAATCTCTGAATACGCCGACGGGAATCGAAAACAAGCCCTCGACCTAGTCTTTGAAGCGGTGCGGATTAGCGGGGAGCTCAGTGTCTCTGATGAAACGACGGAACTCGGATACTTCTCACCAGAGCAGATGAAGTCCATGGATGTGATGGAATTGTTCCACGAGAGGGTCAATGACGCTTTCACAAGACAGGGGGCGGCGTTCCTACGCTGATTTGAGCATTATCAGAAGAGGGGCTTCAACATCGTGACTACGTATAAACCTACAATCGCCAGGTACTGGTGCGTTACCGACTTGGAATGCACCGGACTTGAACCCGAACGGCATGAAATAATACAGGTTGCCCGGGTGGTGATAGACACGGTGGACAAAATCATGGTTCCTGGCCTGACGATGTCTGAGTACATCCAACCCACCCGATGGGATCAGCGCGACAATGTGGCAATGAAAGTCAACGGACTGACCCTTGGGAAGCTTCAAGCCGAGGGAATCTCGGCAAAGCTGGCGTTGGAAGACTTTGGCCGTGGTGTGGACTGGAATGAAACCGTGCTGGCCGCTTGGGGCGCGGATTTCGAGACTAAGTTCCTCCAGGATGCATTCCGGCGGATCGACCGGGTCGTGCCGTTCAACTTTAAGGTGATCGACGTACGAAGCCTAGGACATTTTCCGAGAGCTAAGCTGGGTTTCACGGAATACCTGGGCCTGGGGGAATCTTGCGATCATTACGGCGTCCCCTTCGACAGCGGCAAGGCCCACGATGCCCTGTATGACGCCACCAAGACGGCGGAATTGGCCCTGGCGTTGCTGAAGTTGGACAAGTAATATTCCCTTGGCCCGGCCCAATCGGCTACGGAGAAGCCAGCAGTAGACAACCAAGGACGATAATCTTATGGTTCGGGATCAACAGTTGGCAATTCATGTCTGCCCGTACCGGCCAGATGAAACCTCTAGGTTTGGTTTGCCAGCGGCTCATCCTGTTCATCTTTGGCCCACGACCGCAACTCATACGGGGCCGAAAATTTCCAAAGCTACTCCCACCGGTTGGCGGGTCGCGCTGGTACAAGGAAGAGCGCATCGGGAGTCGACGGGGCGTGCCGGAAATAGACTTAACCGGGCCGGGGCGTTAAACAACCACACACCAACAACCATGAGGCATTGCCATGACTACCAAGCGAAAGTCGTTCACCTATTCTTGGGGTAGCGGATACGTGGCCGAAGAAGCTAGGGTGGACGGGGAGTATCACGTCCCCACGCTGCAACTACTGAAGTACACCGAAGGTGAGGCCGCCGGCAATTTGAGCGTTAGATTCTGCCACTACGGCCACGCCGGTAACTTCCGGCGGTCGCCGCTGATGATGTCACCTGACGAAATAGACATGATGCGGGAAGCACTGCACGAGACTCCGGAGCTGCGGGAGTTGCTACGGAGGTTGGTTGGGGATTAGGCGGAAATCCAGACGCAGGACACCCGGTTACCGGCGGTCCTAGGCTCCGGCCTAGCTTTCATCCCCCTCAATCCGAGCCGCAACAATTCCGTGGAAGTTTTACGATAGCAGTTACTGACCACCCGTCGATAACCTTGCCATCAATTGGCTAGGCCTCGCCATTTTCAAGCCCCTGCGCGGCTCCCGATACCCGTGGTCACGTTACGACCTCCCTCAGTCTTCCCCGGGACCCGCTCCGGTTACTTAGATTGCAGTGCAAAAATCTGCCACTGGGATGGCAGATATTGAGCTCTACTTCGGTTCCGTCCGTTGCGCCCTAAGCGAATAGAGGCTCAGCTGGATACCATTCGTTAGTCCAGAATGCATGTCCGCCGACAAAGCCCGAAATAAAGACTACCGCATCGAAGGGCCTCGTCTAAACCCCTCATCTTCTTGGCCTCCGGTAGGTATGGGCATGCAAGGTAGAACTGGCAAGCCATTCTCGGCCCTTGATTTCTTGGACGACAAGAACCGACTATCACAACGTGTCTTGATTGGACAAGCTGAATCGCCGAGCCCGATGGCCGACCTTCTTAGCTGAGTGGGTTCTAGTTTAAAATTGCTGCCATACTAGGTATGCACCTTCCTCCCATGCCCGCTGGACCGCCACGGTTAGAGCGCATCCTCTGAACACCTTCCCTGCTTAAATCTGATCGCCTGGGACAAACTTCATTGAAATAGAATTTACGCAATGGCGGGCGTTCTCCGAGGTAAGCCGTTCGCCAAAGAATACGTGTCCTAAATGTCCGCCGCAAGCACTGCACTCAATCTCCGTTCGATGACCGTCGGGGTCGGGTAGCTGATTGACGGCCCCCGGTATCTCTTTGTCGAAGGCTGGCCAGCCGCAATGAGCGTCGAACTTATTAACGGATCTGTACAGCTCCGCGTTGCAGCGGCGGCAGGTATAGGTACCCGTCTCGTAAAAGTCGTCATACTCTCCGGTGAATGGCCGCTCCGTTCCCTTGGATTCGATGATATACCGCTCTTCAGCCGAAAGCGGATTGTATTTTGAGGTATCCAACTTCCCTCCTTCCTAAGTCAACCGGCGGTTCAACAAGAAGTCCTTTTGGTGCTACGAATTCTACACCCACCCCAGTAACCGCGCACGGAGCTGGCTTTTTGGAGCGCCGGATTACCAATATTGTCTAAGACGATATGATTGGAGAAATCTACCCTCTCGACGTAACATTCTCTCAGTTAACTCCCGGGTACCTTCCACTTACTGACTAAAGTAGTAGTTGTACGGTGGTCTCTCGTCCTAAACACGACGTAGCCCATGTATTTGTTGGCCGCCAGTGGGAGATGGCCGAGCTGAGGGCGGCCCTTAATGATGCACCAACGGGTTACGGACGTCTAATCATGCTGGCCGTGGAACCAGGAATCGGGAAGACCCGCACCGCGCAAGAGTTTGCCGCGCTGGCCGAAGAACGAAGAGCACAGGTTCTATGGGGCCGGTGTTATGAGGAGGAAGAGGCGCTACCCCATTCGCCATGGGTACAGCCAATGCGGGACTATGTCCGACAGGCCGGTGCGGAGCAAATCACTGCGGAGATGGGACCCGGCGCCGCCAACATTACCGAGATCATAGTCGAGATAAGGGATGAATTGCCGGATCTGGAAACGCTTCCGGCGCTGGAACCCGAACAGGCGCGGTTTCGTTTGCTCAAGGAGGCCCTCACCTTATGCCGCAAGGCGGGATACCGGCCCGAGATGGCCTGGAGCTGCTGCGACTATGCCGATGCCCAAAGGCAGCGGGGCGCTGACGGAGACCCGGGCAAAGCCATGACATTGCTACATGAATCTCTGGCTATCTCAACCGGACTGGGTATGCCTCCCCTGATGGAGCGAGTAGCCGAGCAGTTGGAGTTGAGTCAGGCCCAGCCGGAAACGGCCCCGGCCTACCCCGGCGGCCTGACTCAACAGGAGGTTGAGGTACTGAGCCTAGTTGCAGCCGGCAAGAGCAACGCCGGCATCGCCGAAGAACTGGTGGTCAGCCCCAACACCGTAGTGCGCCACGTGAGCAACATCCTGGCCAAAACCGGCTCATCCAAGCGAACCGAAGCCGCACGGTACGCCGCTCAACACGGCCTGGCCGAGTGACCCCACCACCATCTCCAGGCCCTCCAGGCTCGGTTTCCCCAATTTTTCTCCCTTCGCCGCGCCTCAACTAATGGTTTATTGCTATATCCCCAAATTCTCCGCCGAATATGGGTTCCCAAAGATAATTGTTTCCTTCGATGTACCCCAGCTCTGCTGGGTCTAATCAGTTGACACAGTAAGTCACCGGCAGGGGAAAACGATGAAAGCGCAGAACGAGGACTTAGAACAGCAACTCCAGGAGACCCAGAAAACCAGACGCGGTGTTAGCTACGCTCGCACCCAGCAACAACCATGACGAAATTCGTCGAATACTAGCTACAAGTCTAGTCCCGCGGCTGTCAACCCGGATGATTAGGGAAATCAGAGAGAGCGGCCGGACGTTGTTCGGTCATCTAGAGCATCGGCGAGTTGGCCTAGGGCTTGGGACAGGTTACGGAGTGTGTCCGCCACAGCGGTTGAGCTAGGAGTTGAACTCTCCCCGTCTCCCCGTACTGATGAAAATTCAATTAGAATATTAGATACTTACTAGAAGTGGAATCCCCGCATTAGGATTAGTCAGCGCTTCCTGAATGGCTCATGGAATCCGTCCAGGTTCCTGGGATGGCTGCGCTATTTCTGGGCTACCCGGAATTGTATTACTGGAGGAAGGGCAATAGATAAGACGATTACCTCGGATGGATCTAGTTCTCAAACCGTGACCTTGTTGGCAATCCGGCCACACCCGGACGATGAAAGCACCTCGACCGGCGGCATGCTTGCCTATTACTGCGCGCGAGATGTGCGGACCGGGGTTGTGATCTGCACCGGCGGCGAGGAGGGTGAGATTCATGACCCAGACTTGGACCCAGTGGCAGATAGATCGAGGTTGCGGGAGTTCCGAACCCAAGAGGTGAAGAATGCCTGTGCGATCCTGGGTGTGGCTGAGCTCCGGATGCTCGGCTACCGGGATTCGGGGATGGCGGGTACGCCGGCCAATCAACACCCGGAAGCGTTCGTGAAAGCGGGACGACTTGAGGCAGCGGGCAGATTGGTCCGGATTATCCGCGAGCTTCGGCCAAGTGTCATCGTCACCGAGCCACCCGGGGGAATGTATCCTCACCCAGACCACGTAATGTGTTATGAGATTAGCGTTGATGCCTTTCATGCCGCTGGGGATGCTCACGCTTTTCCGGAGGCCGGGCCGCCGTGGCGGCCAAAAAAGTTGTATGGTGTCGCACAGATCGACGACGGGGCCTGGGAGAAACTGGTGCCCAAGTTCATCCATGCGGGATTTGATATGGACTGGATGGAGCGGACGCCGCGCCGTTCCCGGGGACCTGGCCCCGAGACGGCCACGGTGGCGCTGGATGTCCGGTCTTACAGTGGACAGCACCGCCAAGCTATGCTCGCCCATCGCACTCAAATCTCACCGGAGAGCTTTTTGGTCAACTTGCCCCCAGAGCTGCGCCGCCTTGCCTTTGCAACTGCTTACTTTATTAGACTTTCCCCTCCCTGGACCCTGGGGGAGCACGAACCGGATCTTCTTGACGGGCTGGACTAGACGCTCTGCGTGGTGTGAAGTTTGGGACCGTTTATGTAGCAGGTTGCCAATAAGAAATGGATATGGGTCAAATGGCAGATTCCGCACAGCGTTTTTGGACGAGGTTTGAAGCGAGCGTAAAAAATTCTTCGGACTAATTTACCTATCATGGTGACACTTACCAGGCAACCGGAGATAAAACTGTGCTTGCAAATAGTGAACAGCCGACTCTCCCCCGTCTCCCCGTCTAACGTAGCGGCAGAAGGTGACTTGGGCGGGGTTTAAGACTTCCCTTCTCATTCTACCCAGCCATTTAGCGGGATGATGTCAATGTAGAGGTATCCACGTTCAATCTTCTCTAGACTCATGCTCCCGTCGCGTTCACCACAGATCCTTCCTTCCCTAGGGGAAATCGCAACGATAAACGGCACCGGTATCAACGGGGCCGTTTTCAATTCCATTGTTGATGGCAATCCAGAGCCTGTAATTACGGCTTGTTGCAACCCGCCGGCGGGATAAGCTCAGATGCTATTTACAGAATTGGCCGTCCAATTGGCAGGCCGTTTCATAGTCTGCCCTAGCTTTCAGATCCTGTCCGATCTTGGTATGGGCGTCCCCCCTTAGTGTAGTAGGCCATTGTGTGGTCAGGCTTTAGGCTGATCGCCGCATCGGGTCAAAGAAGTCCATATCGGATTGTGCACTTATACTGTATGCCTTACCGGGAAGGGCACGGAGGGTGCTGCTATTAGGGTCTAGACCGATGGCAGCGTTGTAATTCTCGATAGCCTCCTCCCTAAAGAAACAGCACACTCTTAGACATCAACAGGCAAAAAATGGGAAGCCTCCCCACGATCCGCAAAGCTGAACTGCCGGACGCAGAAAGCATCAAAGCATGCGTTGTTGCTGCGTACCAACGTTACATACTCCGCATGGGCCAAGCGCCTGGCCCGATACTCGACGACTACTCACAAGTGGTAATCCGCCACCAAGTATTTGTGGTAGAGGAAAGCGGTCCAGTGATTGGCGTTGTTGTGCTGGTCTGCAACGAGGAAAAGATGCTGCTGGACAACATCGCGGTTCAACCCAATTGCCAAGGCTAAGGTTTGGCCCACCAACTAGTGGACTTTACGGAAAACGAAGCGGTGATACAAGGATATTCCAGTCTGGAACTGTACACCCATGAAAGCATGACAGAGAACATAGATCTGTATGAATCGTTGGGATACATCGAAACAAACCGGCGGACTGAAAGTGGGTACAGCCGAGTATATATGGGGGAAAACCTGCCGTGATGGTTTGGCCAGGTGAACACGCAAGTCGGAGTTACACTTCAAGAACGGTGATCGCCGATACAGGAGAAACCCTAATGAGTGACCGGGATGGTTTACCCTTGCTCAGCGGAGTCCGAGTAACTCCACTTCAAATTTCAAAGTAGCGCCCGGAGGGATGACATTACCTGCGCCTCGGTCTCCGTAGCCCAGGTCGGCCGGGATTATTAGCTCTCGTTTCCCACCGACTTTCATCGTCCCGACACCTTCGTCCCAACCCTGAATCACTTGTCCACGGCCAAGAAGGAATTCGAAGGGCGTGCCACGATCCAACGAGCTGTCGAACTTGGTGCCGTCCAATAGCCAGCCAGTGTAGTGAACGATGGCGGTCGCCCCTGCGCGTGCTGCCTCGCCTTCTCCTACCAACAAGTCTTTATATTGCAACCCCGATTCCGTGGTAGTGGTATCACTAGATTCCATTTGAACCTCAACTGTTGGATTAGGAGCCGCGGACGGGGAACAAGCAACTCCCAAGATAGCCAGGAAGGCAACAATCAAATACCAACGCATAGTTCCAACCCTTGCCTCACTGTGTTGAGCGCACGATCACCGAGCGCCCAAATATAGTAGCACACCCTCCAGATTCGATATTGAGCTATCTGGGTGGAAGCGTCTCTTTACAAGCGTAGTAGACGATCGGCGTTGCCGCTGAGAATCTTTGTCTTGTCTTCAGCCGACAGGGGAATCGTGGGGATCCAGTCGATGGCCGGCTGGTTCAAAACGAAGGGATAGTCTACCGAAAACAGAATCCGGTCGACGCCCATTTCCATCACGCAGCACAGCAGTGCTGGATTGGAGAAGTTTCCGCTGGTGGTTATCCAGAAATGCTTGCTGAAGTAGTCTCGAAAGGAGAACGACGTGTTTCGGTTACCCTGCCTGGCAAGCGCTTGGTCTATCCTCCAGAGGGAAAAGGGCAGGGATTCCCCCAGGTGGCCTAGGATAATCTTCACATCTGGGTAGGCGTCGAACACCCCGGACAGCACCAACCTGATGCCTTGGGTAGCCGTCTCCACGGTGAATCCCCAGGCGGCGGTTAGCAATCCGGGAAATTCGTCCAGATAGTCTTTGTAATAGGCCTCCACCACTGCCGGATGGGGCACCGCCGGGTGCATGTACAGCGGCACGTCCAGCGCCTGGGCCCGCTCGAAGATGGGCCAGAACCGCTTGTCGTCAAAGAACAAGCCGTTGGTCAACCCGTGGACCATAGCGCCTTTGAATTCCAGCTTGGCAACACAGCGCTCCAGTTCGTCGGCGGCCGCTTTGGGATCAGGGGTGGGCAGCGCGGCGAATGCGGCGAATCGATCCGGATGGGCGCGAACAATCTCCCTGAGCCGGTCGTTGGCTCCTTGAGCCAGCTTTACCGAAGTCTCCGCGTCTCCCCTCTGGGTGGAGGGAGCGCCATGGGAGAGCACCTGCATATGGATGCCGGCCTCGTCCATTTCCTGGATTCGGGCTTCCCCATAGTCATACAGGCGGTCCACGGTATCGGATTGCCTCCGAAAGGCGTCTACCTCGCCGAAGGACGCCGCCACTTCCTTGTCCCAATAATGTTCCTCGATGGCGACTATCCGTGGATTGTTGGGAGTTACCATTACTAGCTCCTCATTTCGGGCCACCCGGTCTCATCGCCCCAATGGGAATGGTCTTGATCTGATTGGCTTGCCAGGATCAAACAAATTGCCGTTCTCGTCCGCCACGCCGAGTAATTATAGCCGGGGAACGGCGCTTTGGGTCAACGACACCCCCGATCCAGAAACAGGACCTGAACAAGCCTAACCACAATTCGGTTCGACGGAGCCAACGAATAATGAGATCGAAAGATTCAGGGCGTACCATCTCTCTGACTGACCGGTTGTAAAAGGGCAAAACATTAGTCCATGCCAAACTGCATGGACTAACAGAAGTCACCTGATTGATGTCTAGAAGTGCGCGGTTACCGGCGTATGAGTTTTTTGGGAAGCAAGACCCAAAGCGCGAATAGTCCGATGAATGCTCCGGCTGCCGCTACTATCTCCATTACGCCTCCACAACCAACTTTATGTACACATGATGCTAAAAGAATGTTACGGAGGATTTAAAAATATGTTAAATCTTTGTTACGCCTGAAATTAGCCCGTTCGGCAAAAGGACTAGTCCTTTTGTCACCTCAAAATCATGCCAAATGGGTGATGCCGCCGGTGGTTTGGCGGGATAACATACTTACATACCAAGTGAGAGAAGAGGCTGAAATGTTTCCAAGACAGGCCACAGCCACCATGAAACGCAACCTAGCGAAAGCACGGGAAGCGAGGGTCCTAGAGCAAGCAGCCACCGTGAGCAGGCTTAGGCGGGTCGGTTCTCAAATCACTCACGTCCGTCCAGGGACCGTGGCGCTATTCAGCCCATTGCTGAGGTCTCGCATTTAGACAAGGACAGGGCCGTGGCCAAGTTAATCGGCCATGGTGGCGCCGTACAGAATCGAATGCACTGCCGTAACGCGGAAAAGGGGGACGCATCGGCCTTTTTTTGTTATGTGAGCGGCCCAACTTCAAGATTACCCATGCCGGGTGATTCGCCCGGTTCAGTCCTCTACAAAGAGCAAGCTAAGAGTGGACTGGAACGTTGGAGGGCTTTAGCAATTTGGAGGCCAGGCATCCGGTGCATTCAACCTGATGCGGGGCGTTATTGCTGTCTCTGAGGCAATTGTTACAGTCACAGATATAGACAAAGTTACGGCCACAGATGGGACACACCGTGTTTCGCCCAAGTGATTGGGCCAGCATATCACGCAGCGTCAAGACGCGGTTCCTCGGCGCTTGGTTGGCCGTCTTAGTTGCCCCTCTTATATGAAGCGTAAGTAAGACAACGGCGCAATTGGATTAGAACCAGTATAGACAATGGGCTTGGAGATGCATCTAGGGTAGGGAATGCTAGCTTTAGTCGAAATGTCGGATCGTAGGGGCAACTAATCTGTGACGGCGAGTCGGGAATCCCTATGGTCCAGAACTCCATGGCCATTGGTGTCGGGATTGCTGACCGGGTATGTCTGGGGAAAAGATTCATTGAAGAACCGGTCGGCGGCCGTCTCCAAGATTTTCGCGTCGCTCTGAATCTGAGCGCTCTGTCCGGTGGACTCCAGGCCGTTAACGGACCCGGCAAGAACTCCGATGATGGCGAATACGGCCAACAGTTCGACTAGAGTGAAGCCTCTTTTCCGTCGTGTAGGATGATTCAGCAGGTTCCGATACCGGGGCGATATTCGGCGATGGGGGAACCCCGATCTAGCATTAATGGCCTTGGCTGGATTGGGGATCATTCAAAGCAGTAATTGACGGGATGAAAAAAGATCTGACGTCTCCCGAGATTCGGCAGACTCGGTCAAGGCTGATTACTTCATCGAACATGCCTAAAGGTTTTACCCAAGATTTTTGGGCATGTCTCATCTAAACCCTCGGCCGGCCTGCCGGATAGGGTATAGCCCCTGCAATCGGTATTCAGTTACGTAAGAAGCAACAATGGACCTCAGCGCTCAATTTGTTGGCCCGCCGGAATGCAAGAAGCGGATCAAGGTTGTCGGCTACTGTAAAATCAAAGCCATCCAGCGACTTGCCGCCCTCCCTGCTGTTGTGTAAAATGCCCGCACGACGCCGGACAACGGCGTAAGCCCAGGCGTTATTCGGACAGGAGGGCCGCACCATGGACTTTGGACTAAAAGGTAAGCACGCCCTGGTCACCGGTGGTAGCAAAGGCATCGGTAAGGCGATAGCCAAAGAGCTGGCCCGGGAAGGCGTAGACGTGGTGATCGTCTCCCGCACAATGTCGGACCTGGAAGCCTCCGCTAGAGAGATTGAAGACGAAACAGGCACGCGGGTCATTCCCATGGTTCTAGACGTTACTCAAACCGGCCGGGTGAACAGCGTCATCCCCGAAGCTGCCCAGCAACTGGGCGGCCTGCATATTCTGGTCAACAGCGGGTCCGCCCCCGGCGGGTCGGCTTCGGCCGTCGGACCGATAGAAACGGTCAACGAAGATGACTTGATGAGCGACTTCGACGTTAAATACGTGGGGGCGCTAAGGTGCGCCCGCGCCTCCATCCCTCTGATGAAAGAGCAAGGTTACGGACGCATCATAAATATCAGCGGCGGGAACGCCCGCAACGCCGGGAACCTGAGCGGCGGAGCGCGCAACGTGTCCATGGTGCATCTAACCAAGACCCTATCCACTCAGGTGGGCCGTTTCGGGATCACCGTCAACTGCATCCACCCTGGCACCACCCGCACCGAGCGCACGCCGGAGTTGATAGAGGCCAGGGCTGCTCAATTAGGCATCGACATCGACCAAGTGGAGGCTACAGACTTTGCTCCCGGCGCCGCCAGGGGTAACGCCATTTGCCGCATGGTCGACGCTGCGGAGATCGCCTACCTGACCGTATTCTTGGCCTCGGACAAAGCCTGGGCCGTCACCGGTGAGCTCATTGCCGCCAACGGCGGCGTTGGCAACGCCGTCTATTACTGAACGCGGCTAATCACGACGAACAGGAAGTTGACGCAGACGATGGCTGAATCGAACCGTATTTTATTCATGGGCCGGGAATGGGATTCCATGGACACGGTGACTCGTATCCTGGAGGCGGTGGGCTGCACCGTAACCGGGACGGTTAGCGACGCTGTAGCCGTTGACTTGGCCGGCTCTTCAGACTACGCCGCTTTGATAATCGATGATGAAGTGCCCCAGGCGGACGGTCGTTACGTCACACGGGAGGCTCGAAAATTGAAACCGTCCCTAGCGGTAATCACGGTCCGCAGTCCGGAGTCGATCCTGACCCAGCTTCAGCAGGCGGGCGTGAGGCTATAAACCGGTTCAGGCCCAATCGGGGCCGGAGCTTCCGTCCCAGATATCCGGTAATGCAATGCTAGAACATAAGGGAATGAGATGGGGCTACGTGTTTCTGCGGTCTGCCTCTTATCTAGGTGAAGAAGAAGCTAGAGAGATAATGGTGCAGGCCGTGGAAATGTTCCTGGTGGGTGAGGAAGAAAGACACATAAAAGCCTCGGGTTTTGATGGCCGGCTGTACACCGAGATGCGGTACGAGATTATAGGTGAGCTGGGCGGCCAACGGTTCGACGCCGACCTGGAGACGCCCTACGGACGTGATAAAGCTTCTTTCCTGGTCAGCGAACAGACCAAGGGACTAGGCGGAGCGATATCAAGAAACTAACCCTAGGTAAGCCCGACGGGTTATCTGATTGGAGGATATCAAGATGAAACTGCTGGTTATCTCAGGAGGAAGACATCCCTACGAAGAATCCACCCCGGTTTTGGAGCGTTTTTTGAAAGGCGCCGGCCACGACATCACCGTCACCGAAGACCCCTCGGTACTAGCTAATGCGCCGGACCTGAATAGCTACGACGCCCTGGTGTTCAATACCCGCCGGGAGAACATACCGGACTTCGGCGAATGGGCTTTGTCGAGCAGCGAGCAGAACGGGATGAAAGACTTCATCAGCTCTGGCAAGGGGTTTGTCTGTCTCCACATCTCCACCTGCCTGCCCGGCGGTTGGCCGGAATACCACGACATCACCGGGGGCGGTTGGATCTCCGGAACCAGCTTCCATCCACCCTACGGCCGGTTCACCGTCAACATCAGCAACTCCGGCCATCCTGGAGTAAATGGGGTCGCCGAATTCGACACCGACGACGAGCTTTACATGGGCTTGGCAATCACCGAGGGAAACGACGTGTTCCTCACCGGCCATACGGAAAACGGGACACATCCTTGGGGTCCGGACCGGGCACCCAAAGACATGCCCGGCGGGACCTTCCCTCTAGGTTGGACACGCCGATATGGCCAGGGCAAGGTGTTCACCCTGTTGCTGGGCCACGATGGAAAGAGCTTCGAATCACCGGAGTTCCAGCAGATCGTCCTGAACGGCGTCAACTGGTCCACCGCGTCGTAAAGAGACAAAAGGGTCGCCGGACCTAGTATTTACCGCAGAGACGCAGAGAGCGCTGAGTTTTTAGGTTTTTCGAAACTATCAGCGTACTCTGCGTCTCTGCGGTGAAATGACAGTCTCTTAAGCAACCACTGCTGTTTCATAGGAATGTTCACGGGTGTCGGGGAAGAGCTTCCAAGATGCCATCCACCGGTGCGTATCGTCGAACATCTCCTTGGTGTACGGCTCAAACACTAACCGCTCGCCTGGCCCAAATCCCTGAATATCTACCAGGTCATGGAAGCGCTCCGGCAGCTCATTCAGGAAGTAATGTT
>JYMV01026526.1_pt1 | contig 18821 bp, 15 predicted proteins | sample 338911 | NCBI WGS metagenome assembly JYMV01 (sample SAMN03354496, study PRJNA234377) | hydrothermal vent metagenome | biome: Deep sea; feature: Hydrothermal plumes at the Eastern Lau Spreading Center, Western Pacific Ocean; material: Seawater | place: Tonga | collected 2009 | depth 2000 m m
CTTGAAGAACTCAGAGTTGAACAATACCCGTAAGATAGACCGGATGTCACCACGGGATTCATTGTAGGCATCCACCAACGACTGGATGGCATCAGGATCGATGGGTGGTGTAACTTGCCAACTGGACACGTGAGGCTCGTCGGCGACGAAGAACCTGTAGAGGTGGCGGGCCAGGAACCGGGCCGTAGCTGGCTGGTTCACGATAATGTCCACGATGTCTTCGCCATCGAAGTTCCCGGTATGCCCTAGGAAGGTCTTCTCCCGATCGTCATGGTCCTCGGGTTTGTACTCGAAATCCCAATAAAAGCGGCCTATAGGATTACGGGGAATCTTGGGCTTAATGGTCCATCCGGTGAAAGCCCGGGCCGCTTCCCTTATATCATCCTCCGAGTAGTTACCGGCTCCCAGGGTGAACAGCTCCAATAGCTCCCGTCCCCAGTTTTCGTTTATGGCGCCGTCATGGTTGCCGTGGTTGTCCAGCCAGAAGATCATGGCCGGCGACTTGGCAAGCTCTACGAGCAGGTCACGGTAAGTGCCCAATCCGTATTCACGGAACATGGCGATCTGGCGAGTCAGCTCCGGTGGATTGTCTACCTTGGAGTTGCTGGTGGCGAACAACTGATGCCAGAAGAGGGCAATCTTCTCTTCCAGAGGCCGCTTGGTGTTTATCATCCGGTACACCCATTCGGCCTGATTTATCGGCGGCGCCGCGGCCCCTTCATAACCCGGGAACATCCGGTACAGCAGTTCGTCGTTTATGGCCTCCTGCCGCTCTGGATGCAGCAGCTCTTCGACCACGGCTTCGTACCCCGTGGAGGCGCGCTCCTCCAGTTCCACACGGGAATCGCCGAAGCCCGCGCGCCGCATCAAGTGGGCCATCAATCCAATATCTTCTTGGTGGGGCATTGCCACCTCTCCGTCTATCGGGCCCTAAGCGCTAAGCCAGACCCGATTGAAGTTGACGCCGTTAATAGGCCGGCTTGGCCGGGAATGGGGTCAATTGGAGCTCGTGGGTCCAACAGGATCTGTCTTGGGTGTGGAGATAATAGAAAGCCTCGGCGATCTTAACAGGATTTATTATCATGTCAGGTTGCTGCTGGCCTTTCGGCGTGGCTCGGGTGCCTGGGGAGTCGATAGTGCCGTCGATCACGACATTGGCTACGTGCACGCCGTATTCGGAGTATTCCTCCGTCAGCACTTGCGCCAGCGCGCGCATCATCACTCTCGGATAATACAGTGACTGTCCGGTCTGCCGCTTTCGTCCGCGCAAGGACGCCGGGTTGTTAGAAATGAGGAAAGAGCCTTCGCCTCGCTCCCTCATGTAGGGTAACACTTCCTTGGCGACCAGGAACGGCCCGCGGCTGGCGATGTGCTGCGCGGTTTCGAACATCTCCACCGGCATGTGTTCCAACAGTTCCTTCTCCGGCGGCAGGTCACGCCCCTCCAGGTAGCCAGCGTTGTAGACCAAGACATCTGGGTCGCCGGCTTGATCTCGAACCTGGGCGAACGCATTTGATATGGAGTCTTGGGACACCAAGTCCAGTTCTACAATCATGCTTTCGCCGCCCTGCTCGCCGATCGCAGCCTCTAAAGCAGATGCATTGGCGGCGTTGCGCGTCGTCAGGACGACGAAGAACCCCTCCTGTGCGAATTTTTGGGCTATGGCGCCCCCTATGCCCCAGCGCGCGCCGACGGGAATGTCGCTGTCGTCCAGCACCTTACCGTGCGCCAGTTTGGTATTGCGGCCATCTGCCTGCCACTTGGATGTCGCCCCCACCACGACGGCGACCGGTTTACGGGCTGAGTTCATGTTGATTCCTTTCGACGGTCGACAGGCAATCACTGCCTGAGATCTGTCGTTCCGTGTTGATTTTCCTTGCAATGATATGCCGGCTCGCCAGCCGGGAGATTAAGATACTTTCTTGTAGACCTGGATGCGGTCGCGGCGGCAGTCCAGGACCATGATGCGGTTCTGTTCATCCACCTCCACCGCGATGGGTTCCCGGAACCGCTTCTCCATCTCTAACATGTCTGGAACGGTGTCCCGCTGCTCGACGACGTCCGGGCTTCCGGCCAGTTGAAGCTCGGCCCACTTGGAGAGATTGGCATCGCCGGTCCACGAAGTAACAAAGTTACCCTGAGCGTCAAAGACTTGGACCCGGTCGTTCAGCCAGTCGGTGACGTAAATATCCCCGTCCCGGTCGACCGCCACTCCGGTGGGCCGATTGAGCTGACCCTCTCCAGATCCAGATGTTCCAATCTGAAGCAGGAACTGGCCTTCAGATGTGAACTTCTGAATGCGGTCGTTGCGCCAGTCGGCCACGAATATGGCCCCCTGGTGGTCAACTGTGATGCCCCAAGGCTGATTGAGCTGTCCTTCGCCGGCGCCGAATGTGCCAAACCCGGATACTAGGACGCCTTCGGGTGTGAATTTTTGAATGCGATGGTTGTTGCCGTCCGATACCAGGAGGTTGCCCTCGGAATCGAAGACCAGGCCGGATGGGCCGTCCAGCTCGCCGTCGCCACTACCTTTGGTTCCCCAGGTTCCGTGGGGCTGGCCTTCCCGGCTGAAGATTACGATGCGGCTCAGCCACTCGTCGGCAACAAATACCCGATCGTCTGGAGCCACGGCGATGGAGAGGGGCCAGATAAATTGCCCATTCTCGGTGCCCCTTTGGCCGAATTCACCGTGGAAATCCTGGTTAATGTCCAGCCACGAGATTCTGGTCCCGAAGGGCTGGGCCTCGTTGGCGCGGTTGATCACGTAGATGTTGCCACCCTTGGCCAGTGCCAGATCTACCGGATTACGGAACCCAATGCCCGATAGATTAGTGCGGCCCAGGGTAACGTCGTAACGAAAATCTCGAGTAACCTTTGCTTGCGTTGTCATTTCTTCCTCGCGGCTATTTGATACCAACAAACCCGCGACGCGGTCAGATGAAATCCAACTGCTCGAAGCTGCCACCGACCACCGGCTTGGCGTCGAGGCCCAACCACCGCTCCAAGATGGTGGAGTAAATGCCCCGAAAGTCGTAGCTAAAACGGAGGTCTCCATCCAACTGGTCTTCTGCTTTCAGGGAGGGGTATTCGCTGTACATACCCCCCTTTATAGGATCGCCGATCACGAACGAGCCGCCTCCGGACCCATGATCGGTTCCGGAGCCGTTGTCGCGCACCCGGCGGCCGAACTCAGTGAAAAGAAGCATGACCACGTTGTCTGACGCGTCGTGCTCCCGCAGGTCGTCGTAGAAGTCGCATACGGCCGGCGCCAGATCGTCCCAAAGCTTCTTATGGTCGGCCACTTGAGTGGCGTGGGTGTCATACAGGGCATGTGAGCAGTAAAAAACTCGGGTCCCCAGGTCAGCCAGGTGGACTTGAGCGATTCCTTTGAGGGCTTGGGCTATCGAGTTATCAGCGTATTCAACAGTGGATGAGTATTTTGCCGGAGCAACTTTCAGAATGTCGGCGCCTTTGAGGATATCTTGGCCGGTTTGGGCCAAGTAATTCATCACGATGCCTGATCCCACTGCGGGAGTGTACATCCGGGCAAATACGTCCAGCGCTTGGTTTCGTTCCTTGTCCCCTTCAATCCCTGTCAGAACGCCGTACTGCTCTAGATTAGCCACGGACGCCACTGGGACACCAGGCACTGCCAGGGCCCGGGGCAGGCTCTGACCAAGATTCACCCCAGTCAGGACATTTTCCGCGCCGGGATCCAGGTCACGAATCGCTCTTCCCAGCCAGCCCTCGGTACCCATTATCTCGGGCTCGCAGGTGTGCCATATATCCATGGACCGGAAGTGAGACCGGTTTGGGTTGGGATAACCAACGCCGTTAATGAGGGCCATTTTGCCCGTGTCCCAGAATTTGTCCTTCAGCGGTGCTACCGAAGGATGAAAGGCCAGCTGGCCGTCGATCGGCACGACCGCGTTCTGGGGAATGGAGACAACCGGGCGGAAATCATAATAAAGTGGGTCTGCGTAGGGTATAACCGTGTTCATGTAGTCGTTGGCGCCTGATAGCTGAATGACCACCAGGACGGGATCCTTCGTGGAAGTTGTCATCATTCTCCCTCCGTTGGTTTAGGCGAACTGGTACTCTCGAGAAGATGCGATCAGTTGGAGCAACTCACCCACCTTGCTGCCGAACGAGGTGCGCTCCTCTTCAGTATCCCGGCCCAGCGGGCCACCCCGCTCGACGTGGGCGATCAAAGCATGCCGGGTGTCCTCTTCGACGCGCATGGAACCCATCAGTTCCAAGCAGCCGTCGACGAAATCGCTAGGGGAAATAGGCTCCGTGTTATCGCCAAGGCGCGCCACGATTCGCTGGACCCCCGGCAGGCTCAGGTCACCCACACGGTTGGCGACGAAATTGACCCGGTTGACCAACGCTCCGCTGTTGATCCACTCTTTACCGCCGTGCCAACCCTCCACGCTGGGCGGGTTCAGGAGAATCTGTCCCATACCGCCGGCTTCACCCACCAGAGATTCTATCCCAGGAGCGGGTGTCAAATGATCGCCGACCAGCCGCATCGTGCCAACCACGACCTCCACGGGGCTCTTCACCCGTGCGTACCAAACGCTTTCGTCCTTGAAGAAGCCGGAGTTGAACAACACCCGCAGCACCGACCGGATGTCGTAGTTGGATTGCAGGTAGGCATCTGCCAGGACGTTGACCGCCGCCGGGTCCCGGGGCGGGGTGGACTGCCAAGCGGGCACCTGGACCTCGTCGGCCACGAAAAAATCGTAAAGATGGCGGGCGATGAACCGGGCGGTGGCAGGCTGCCTGGCAATGATGTTGATAATATCGTCCCCGTTAAACCGTCCTCTTTGGCCCAAGAACACTTTCTCGCCGTCATCGTGGTCTTCCGGGTCGTATTGGAACTTGAAGGCGTGGCGTTGGTAGGGAAGAGCCGAACTCATAGCGGGCGCGAGGGTCCAACCGGTAAAGGCCCGAGCCGCCATCTTGATGTCATCCTCCGTATAGTTGCCCACTCCCATGGAGAACAGCTCCAGCAATTCCCGGCCATAGTTCTCGTTGATCGAGTCCTTGTGGCTGTATCTGTTGTCCAGATAGATAATCATTCCGGGGTCCCGGGACAAGGCCACCAACAGGTCTGGGTAGCGGCCCAGAGCATTCTCCCGGACCATGTCGATATGAGTGTCCATGGTCTCGGGATGATCTATCTTGGAATCGCCGCTGCATAGAATGGTGTGCCAGAAAAGGGTCATCTTTTCCCGCAACGGCCGCGTGGTGGAGATCATCCGCTGCATCCAGTAGCCCTGAATCTCCGGCATGGCGTTACCGAGGTGGCCTCCGATCATATGGCGCCGCGCCAGGTCCTCTTCCCAGTCAAGGTTTTCATCGGCCCTGAGCAACTCTTCCACCGTGGCTTCGTAACCCTTGGCCGCTCGCGCCTCTAGTTCCTCATATGGTGCGCCGAACCCGGCGCGGCGCATCAAGTGGGCCATCAGTTGTATGTCATTATTCGCCATGGGCCCTTCTCCTTTTGATGAAAGATCAGGCAGTAGCCCGATTGATCCGGAATCTCCGGTGTCATCTCATCCCGGCCTAGGCCAACGAGGTAATGAGAGTATATGCTAGCCTTTGGATGATGAGCAACCATCATCTTCCCAATCCTTAGGCGCGAGTTCAGTCGAGAAGAGGATTACATCGAGCCTAAAGGATAACTATTCCTCAGTGTCACTACCTCAACGCAACACCAAGCAGCATCATGGAGGGAATTAACGTGCTTAAAGAAGGGGACCTGGCTCCGGATTTTTCGGCGATGGACCATGCGGGAAACGTGGTTAAGCTGTCAGACCTTAGAGGGCAGAAGGTCTGGCTATGGTTCTTCTCCTCACCGGGAGGCAATAATTGAACTCGCCATAGTCACGGGTACCGTGACAACCTTTCAGACTTCCAGAACAAAAACATCCGGATCTTTGGGGTCAACGACCGGGACCCGGTGTCGGCCCGGGAATGGGTGGAGAAGGAAGGGCTGCCTTTCCCGGTTTTATCCGACCCGGAGCGGTCCATCGCCCTGGCCTACGGCATGTCAAATGAGGGTGATAGCCAATATCTAGCCAACCCAGCTGAAGGTAGGCGGCCGGCCGTCATCATCGATGAAGAAGGTCTGGTGTTGAAGCTATTGCCAGACTTGGCGACCGTAGAGCAGCAAAAAGAGACTCTGGCGAGCCTAGCCTGAGGATAGTCATTGACTTGCCGGTGCATCGAACCGGGAGATGCTGAAGGCCTCCAGCGGTCGAGGGTCTCCATCTAAAACATAGCGAGCTGCCAGTTCGGCGCTACCTGGGCTCAACATGACCCCGACGTGATCGTGCCCGCAGGCTATGCTCACTCCATCCCACCCGGGCAGGGGCCCCATAATCGGAATTCCGTCCGGCGACCCTGGTCTAACCCCGGCTCGGGCGCCCACAAAAGAGGCGTCCTCTAAGGCCGGGAACAGCCCGATCGCCGTGGCCACCAGCTGCCGGATAGCATCAGCGGTGATCCGAACGTCGAAGACACCCTCTTCACGGGTCGCTGCTACTAACAGGCTGCCATCGGCCTGAGGCACGACGTATCCCTCGAAGCTGCGAACTGGACATTTGGGAAGAAATCCAGGTTTGCGAAGCAGGATACGCTGTCCTTTAACCGGAGTGATCGGTAAGGCTTGAGGCAACCAACGTCCGGGAATGCCCGTCCATGGGCCCGCCGCCAGCACAGTGTGGCCACACTGATAAGAGCCGGTTAAAGTACGCACTCCAACGACGTTTTGCCCCGAGGTTTCTAGGCCGATAACTTCAGTTTCTTCCAGGAACACAGCCCCCAGGCCGGTAGCGGCATGGACCAAAGCGTCTACTAATCTCTGCCCATTGATGCACCCTTCCCTAGGCGAAAAGACGCCTCCAAGGAGCCCGTCACCCACCTCCGGCTCCAGCTCCCGAATCTCCGGCGCATCCAGCCACCTGACGCCTAACCCAAGCTCACCCTGCCACGTGAGGTTTTGTTTTAGCTCGTCAACCTGTGCCGGTGTAAATGCTACCTTCAGGATACCCCGGTGCTGGAACTCGGGATCGACCCCGGCCTCGGCCAGCTCACTCGCCAGTCGTGGGAACAAGTCCAGACTCCGAATGCCCAGGCCGAAAGCGGCCTTGTGGGCCGGGTCCAAATGCCAAAGAGGGCCAATCACGCCAGCGGTGGCGCCCGACGCGCCCGAGCCGAATCGGCCGCGTTCCAGCACGGTGGCCATAATACCTTGTTTCGCCAACTGATAAGCGATGGAGCAGCCGATCACTCCGCCACCCACGATAACTACATCCGCGTTCTTTGAAGTCAAAATTGCGGCTCCCGACATTCGGCGATTCTGATCTATCCACCTCGTTGGGACAATGGGTCACTCCGCTTGTTCCGCAGTAACGCTCTGAGAGAGGCCAGTATACAATGCTGATGCTCCAGCAACGGTCTGAGGTCGATAACAGGCGATGAGGGTTCCTCCATAGCGAGCAAAGTTCACGCGCTTTATATCAAAGACATTGGGAGAGATCAGTGACCGAATTCAAATTCTGCCCAAAGTGTGGCGACCGGCTACATACGCTAAATGGACGTTTGGTATGCCAGGGATGTGGCTACATCTTTTACCGAAATCCCACTGTCGGAGTGGCGGTGATCGTTCAAAAAGGGCGAACAATCCTCCTCGGCCGCCGTGCCCGCGGGCAGTACAAAGGAGCCTGGTGTATCCCTTGTGGCTATTTGGAGTGGGGAGAGGAAGTGCGGGCCGGGGCTCAACGGGAGTTCTTGGAGGAAACAGGACTTCAAGTGGGAATTGGGCCCGTCTATACTGTTCACTCCAACTTTCACAACCCCCAGTCCCTCACGGTGGGGATCTGGTTTCGTGGCAGTGTCATTGGCGGGCATCTACAGGCCGGCGACGACTTGGACGCTGCCGACTACTTCCCGCTGGATTCCTTGCCGGACAATCTGGCCTTCCCTACCGACAAGCTGGTATTAGAGCAACTCAGGCAGTAATCCTAAATTTCCCGTTTGACCTGTCGATGGACAATCGACTTCCCCAACGCTACCATTCCCCCATACTAGCCCCGAAGGTGTTTTCACTTAGTACTCCTCACAAAATTAAGCCTGCCCTCGTCTTTCCGGCGAAAGCAGGAATCCGGAAGCCACGATTCTGGGTTCCAGCCTACGCTGGAACGACAGGGTTTTCGCAACTCCCTTGCCGTAATTGGGAGTAACGTACGTTATTCTGGTCATTGTGTTAGGAACTCTTAATTGCCAGTACGCCATTAAGCGCAGATGCGCGGGTTTATATCGCACGGAGGATAAGCCATGAAATTTGGGCTGATGTACGAAATACAGATACCCGAGCCCCATTATCCTGGGATCGAGCAAGAGCGCTACAAGCAGGTCTTGGCTCAGGCGGAGCTGGCCGACCAGGTGGGTTTCGATTATTTCTGGACGGTGGAACACCACTTTCTCAAAGAATTTTCCCACTGCTCGGCGCCCGAAGTGCTCTACGGGGCCATCTCCCAGATCACTAAGCGCATTCGTATCGGACACGCAGTGGCCCTGCTGCCCAACCAATACAACCATCCGGTACGGGTGGCAGAGCGAGCCGCGGTGCTGGACATTCTCAGCGATGGCCGAATGGACCTGGGCACCGGCCGCTCCACGACGCTGATTGAGATGGACGGGTTCGAGGTCGATCCGGAGGAAACCAAGGCCCAGTGGGAAGAAGCGGTCTCTATCATCCCGCGTATGTGGACCGAGGACCCATTCGCCCATGAGGGACGGTTCTTCAACATACCCGCCCGGTCGGTCATCCCAAAGCCGGTGCAAAAACCTCATCCGCCGATGTGGGTGGCCTGCAGTCAGCCCGATAGCTTCCGCGCCGCCGGCGAGATGGGATTGGGAGTGCTTTGCTTCAACCTGGCAGGATACGGCCAGATGAAGGAAAGGGTGGATATGTACCGTGAGGGCCTGAAACACGCCCATCCCGTGGGGAAGTTCGTAAACGACCAAGTGGCGGCCCTGTGCTTGGTCCACTGCGGCGAAGACGACGAAGAGGCCCGAGAGGTGGCGGCCCCTGAAGGACTGTGGTTCGTCAACAAGGCCGAAGAGTTGTATCGGCCCTGGCAGGGCCGGGAGGTGCCCGATTCTTATAAATTCTCCGTCAACGCCGTGCAGCAGGAACGGGTAGACAAAACGGCCCAGGACCACTTGGAATCGGGAGCCTTCGCCATGGGCAACCCAGACACAGTTATCAAAGTATTGCGGAAGTATCAGGAAGCGGGAGTGGACCAAGTTCTTTGCTTCATGCAGATGGGCAATCTGGAGCACTACCGAATCATGGAGTCGATCAAGCTATTCGGCCGCCAGGTAATTCCATTTTTCCAATAGGGACGCTCTGATCCTACCGATCGGTCATTAGCGTTATTGGTAAGCAGACTGAGGAAGCTATGGAACAACGGCGGTTTGGAAATCTGGGAGAAGTTAGCGCCCTGACTCTTGGCGGCGGGGGGACCGGGCAGGTCTGGGGCCCCACCAACCAGGAAGAGGCTGTGGCCACGGTAAAAGCGGCCGTCGACTTGGGAATCACCTTCCTGGACGCGGCGCCCACCTACGGCGACGGTAAGGCGGAAGATGTCATCGGTAAGGCCTTTGGTGGGAGGCTGCCAGACGGGGTGCGGGTGTCCACTAAGTGTAGGCTGGGCAAACTGCCGCCCGGGGAGGTACTAGAGCGCCTGCGGTCGAGCTTGAGTGACAGTCTGGCCCGGATGAGGCTGCGGATGGTGGACTTTTTCTTCTTGCATAACATGATCGTGGCTGACGAAGACCAGGCGCGTTACGACGGTACGCCTCGAACACTATTCGTCGATAGCGTGATCCCGGCATTTGAGACGCTAAAGGAGGAAGGCCTGATCGGGGCGTGGGGGATCACCGGTATCGGCGTGCCCGATGCCATTCTGGAAACCATTGAGGGCAGTCCACCTCCTCAGACGATCCAAGTCATTACCAATCTTCTAGATTCCCCTGGTGCGCTAAAGCGGTTTGAGGGTCCGGCCAAACCCAGGGAGATCGCCGCCGCCGCACATCGTCGTGGCGTAGGTGTCATGGGCATCAGGGCGGTCCAAGCGGGAGCATTGACCAGCGAATTTGACCGGCAGTTGCCTGACGACCATCCGGATCTGGCCGACTACCGGCGCGCGGCAGCCTTCAGAGATCTGAGCAGAGAGTTGGGTGAATCTCCCGCCGCGTTAGCCCACCGGTATGCCTTGTCCATGGATGGAGTAGCTACAGTGGTTCTCGGCGTAAAGAATCGGGCAGAGTTAGAGGAGTGTGTCGAAGCCGAAGCCAAAGGACGGCTTGCGCCGGAAGTTATGGCCCGCATCGATGGCACGGTGGTTCGGGGTTGATGAGATGCCCTAGATATGTCCCATAAGGAGAGCACCAGGAACTCCTCGCTGAAAAATAAAGGTCCTAGATGGACGCCTCAGATTCACCAATAGGTGCCGTGACTCGTACCCCGGCCCGCGGTTGGGCGGTGTTGTTGCTCTTCCGGGCTCAGGGCAGCAGTGTCATCCTCATCTCCTATACCTTCGGCCTGTTTCTTCCGTTTATCCGCGACGACCTGAATATTTCACTGCTCCAGGCAGGGTTGCTCCAGGGGGTCTGGTGGGTTACGGCTGCTACCGCCGCGTTGCCATTCGGCGCCTGGTTCTCTCGCTTCCGGCCCGTGCCAGTTGTCCTGGTGTCGCTGGTACTGAGCCTCCCTTTTCTATTCATGCAGGCCTTGGCCACCGGCTTCGTCTTTTTGCTATTGGCGAGATTATTCTTCGTCCTTTGCCACGTCATCGCCACCCCCGCCCGGACATTGCTGCTGCAGCAGTGGGCCGCACCCCGCCAATACGCACAGATCAACTCGGTTGGGCTCTCGCAGCACAGCTTGATCCTCGCGCTGGCCGTGGGCACAAGCGCCCTTTTTATCACGGCAGCCGGAAGTTGGCGCATCGCGTATTTGTTGATGGGCGGATTGATGCTGGTGCAAGCCTTCGCTTGGGTGTTGGTGGCGCGGGAGCGAAGGGCCCCGGTCCGCCGCTTTCAAAACCAGCTGAACGAGCAAGAAGGAACGCCGCTTCGGGCCTTGGCGCTTTATCCCCAAGCCTGGATCATCGCCGCGATGATGTTCTTCCTGTCGGCTACCTGGACCGCCATGGTGACTTTCCTGCCGACGCTTTGGCTGGAAGAACGGGGAGTGTCGCTCACCCTGGGTGGCCCCTTACTGGGTTTCCTCTACTACGGCCTCATTCCCAGCGGACTCTTTGGAGGGTTCCTGGCACATAAGATTCGGAACCGCAAGCTGTTGCTGGGTGTCCCGGCGCTCTTTAACGTGCTATTCGGGGTGGCCATCACCTTCACGACCAACCCGATTCTGCTGATGTTCCTGATCACCGGGCTGGGGATCGTGTGGGTTGCGACCCCGGCCATCAATGTGTTGCCCTTTGAGTTTCCTGGGATACGGCCCAGGGAGGTTGCGGTGATCTCTTCCTTGGTAGTCACGTTTTCGGGATTGGGCTTCGCCGCGGGTCCGGTTGTAACCGGGCTGGTAGCCGAGTTCACCGGCTCGCTGCAGACCGGGTTGGTAACTCTGTGTGTCCTCACCGGATTGGGTGTAGTCGCCAGCGCGTTCTATCCAGCTTACGCCCGAAATACCGCTCCACCGATGCTTCGTGGCGATGGAGACTAATACATCTGAGCGTTGGACGCCGCGCCTCTCAGGAGGAAGACGTCCCAATCTTTTTCAGATTCACCGCTGCGGCTCACATTTCCTGGGAAAGCGCAGCGGTGGTTCGGACTAACAGACCGGCCCGTTGGTGACAGCGGGGTCGACTTTTCGACGGAGAAACTGGCCTCCGCCGAGGGTTGCGTGTAGCTGGCCGTTCTCCACGACTACCTTTCCTCTCAAGATAGTGGTTGCCGGCCAGCCTTCGATTTCAAATCCGTCCCAAATGCTGTAGTCAGTGATGTGGAAGTCTCCCGTGGCCAAACTCTTCTTGATGTTTGGGTCAATAAGGACAATATCGGCATCGCTGCCTGGGGCGATGACCCCTTTGCGTGGGTACAGGCCCATGATTTTGGCGGCGTTGGCCGATGTTACGTCCACAAACCGCGGCAGCGTCATTCCGCGCTTGGAAACCCCCTCGCTGAACGTGATCCCCATGCGGGTCTCGGCCCCGTTGTGTCCTCCGGTCACGTCGGAGATGGTTTTCCCCGCGATCTTGACCTCCCAGGATGTGCAGTACTCGTCGGTGGCCATGGTGCTGAGGCCGCCTTGAACGATGCCGTTCCACAGGGAGAGCCGGTCCTCTTCCGACTTTAGGGACGGATAGGTGTGGTACTTCATGCCGTTCTCCTCCCGGTAGTTATCAGAGTTGAAGCAGCAATAGTTGTGGAGAGTTTCTCCGTATACCGGCATCCCTTTGGCCCTGGACTCTCCGATCGCTTGGATCCCCTGCCTGGCGCTGACATGGACGAAGTAGACCGGAGATCCGGTCCACCCGGCCACGTTCAAGACCCGGCGAAACGACACGTCCTCTGACTCATTATTGTGCACCAGCGGCATATTCCACCAGACGGTGCGCTCTTCGTCGCCCAGCTTCCGGTACATGTTCATCACCATGTCGTCGTCCTCGGAATGGACCAGCAACATGGCGCCGTGACGCTGTATCAGTTCCATCAGATCGTGAAGGTGGCCCATCCGGACCATTCGCCCAGGTCCTGGAGTGGTGGGAGGACGTACATTCGTGGTGAAAATCTTAACGGATGCGAATCCTTCCTCGACGGCCTCGCGCACCTGGCCCATGATGTTGGAATCAATCTCTCCCGATAGCATCAGGTGATGAGAGTAGTCGGCGTAGGAATTTCCCTGCCAGACCGAAGTGCGCTCGGCGATGGCCTGGTTGACGTCGATGCCGGGATTCTGGACGGCGAAGTCCAGCAGCGTGGTGGTGCCTCCAAAGAGGGCGGCACGGCTGACCTGCTCCGGCGGCGCCGTACTCAGGTTTTGGCCCTGGGCCACGAAAGGCGCGGCGATATGGGCGTGGGGTTCGATGCCTCCAGGAACCACTATCTTGCCCGAAGCGTCAATCACCCGGCCCGCTTCTTCGGTGAACGTGCCAGGGGCCCCAACTCCGACGATTTTGTCTCCTTGGACCGCTATCTCCCAGTCGCCCACGCCCCAGCTAGTCACGACTTGGCCGCCTTTAATAATCAGATCTAGCATGGTCTTCCTCCAAATAATACTTGGGATTGAGACACCCGCTCATTGCCGCCCCACACGGGCGGTGGTTAACATCTCCAACATCGGCCTTAAGGCGGGGAGACCGGTTCGGAGCGGGTTAAAAATCGCTCAGCATCCGGCCATACCCATATAGTTTGTCCTGGATATCGTTGTCCCTCAAAGCCATCCACCAGATCACGGGGTTAATGGCTAGAACCGGCTTGCCTAGCCAACGGTCCGCTTCATCGGCCAACTCGACAAAATTTAGATCCGTGCCGCACTGCACGATGGCTTCAACTTGGCCGGAGTCCACTTTGCGCAACGCCGCCCTGATCTCGTCCGCTTCCACGTGGGCTATGGCCACCGGCGATTGGCATTCCATATCCTTGTGGCGGACCACCTCGAAGCCTGCTTCATTGAAAAACCTGATGACGTGGCTGCTGGTGCTTGCCCAGTATGGGGTTAGAACGCCGATGCGCTTGACTCCTAATGCGTTGAGGGCTCGCTCGCAGGCCTCCGCGCCGTTGGCCATACCCAGGCCGCCGCTGTGTTCCTGCATCCGGGCTTTCCATCTGCGGTTCCCTTCCACGCCATGACGGAACGTAGGCGCGCTCATACCCATCACCATTAATCCGGCTCTGCGGTTAGGATTCTCTCAATAGTGGGCTTCATCTCCTCTTCTAACCGGCTCTGACGTTGATCTGTGGACTCAACGCTTTCCCGATCTCTGCTGGTGTTTGCCATATATATCCGGCTGATATGAGCCGTGACCCCCGGTACGCCCATCATGTAAAAATCGGGCTCTACCATGGTATTCGTGCTGGGCGCCAGAACCCCAAAGTTTTTTCGCCATCCACGTACGTCCGGCATATCATCCCTCCTAAACGCCGTCTATTAAATTGCCCAGGAGACTCGCAAAATGGATTTTATAACAATTTAAGGCCCAACGGTCCGACACTTACTATCAAAAGTAGGTCCTTCCGGTGCAACGATTCTTCCGCTTTCGTGGCTATCGCGCTTGATACTCACTTCTGGAGAAACCGTTGTGCCGTGTGGACAACCCCTCTCCTCCGACGTAATATGCCCCTAGCGACCGGATGCATGGACGTCGCTGACCGTCCAAAGTTTTCTGTCTCGTGGCCTCCCTGCCAGCGTTCGATATTGAGGTAAATATGGACGAGCTTATCGCGTATTTTAACGGAGAGTTTGTTCCTGACAGTCAGTGTCTGATCCACGCCACCGACAGGGGGTTTCGTACTGGAGACGTGGTCTACGATCTCCAACGCACCTTTGATGGAAAGATATTTAGACTGCGCGAACACCTGGAGCGATTCATGCGCTCACTTAAATTCACCCGGATGGACCCCGGACTTAATATCGAAGAACTAGAAGCGTTGACCCGCGAAGTCGTGAAGCGAAACGAAGATTTGCGTGAGCCTGGAGGAGACTTTACCGTCACCCAGTTCGTGACACGAGGCAGGGCGAAAAGTGTCGTCGATCCCGTACCCCCGACGGTGTGTATCCTGCCCCAGCGAATAGACTTCGCCCAGTTCGCTAAATTCTACCGGTCCGGCGTGCACGTCGTTATACCGCGAACCCGATCCTATTCCACCGAATCCCTTGATCCAAAGGTGAAGCATTATAGCCGGATGAATTTCGTCATCGCCAACCTGGAAGCGGCTGACGTGGATCCGGAGGCGTATCCAGTTCTGCTAGATGAGAACGGCAACATCGCCGAGCATATAGCCGGCAACTTTTACGTGATCACCGACGGCGTGCTCCGGATGCCGACCGACCACAGCTCTCTTCAAGGCGATACCCAGAGGGTCATCCGGGATATGGCTAAACGTCTGGGAATCCCGACGCGGGAAGAAGACATTCAGCCCTACGACGCCTACACCGCCGACGAGATATTTCTTACCAACACCACGTACTGTATCCTGCCCGCCGGGAAGATCGACAACCGGCCGGTGGGTGATGGCGTGCCGGGCCCCATCACTCGCCAATTACAGTCCGCGTGGAGCGAGATTGTCGGAGTGGACTTTGTTGACCAAGCATTGGCGTTTGCGAGTGCATAGTGCGGTACTTGTATATTTACCCCCGTGAGAGCCGATTCCTCTCCCAAAATAGTCGCTAAAGGAGCCAAAGATGCCCATACCTTCCTGGAAGTCGGGATTACAAGAGGTCGCTCCCAACGTCTTCGCTTATATCCACAGCGGGGTAGGATGGGACATATGCAACTCCGGCTTCATAGTAGGCGACGATGGCGTGTTGGTTATCGACGCCATGATGGTGGCCAGCCAGGTACGTCTGTACATGGAGGAGATACGCAAAGTCACCGATAAGCCCATCAGATACGTGGTCAACACCCACCATCATGTGGACCATTCCTTTGGCAACCAGTTCTACCTTCCGGCCGAGATAGTTTCTCACCGTGGATGCCGGGAAGCTTTAATCACCAGGGGCGCGGACGTGGGGATGCTGAGTGAACGATACCCCCATTACAGAGACGACTGGGCGGAGGCTAGGCTAACTCCCGCCAGTATCACCTACGAGGACAAAATGATTGTCCACCTGGGCGGCAAGGTGATTGAATTGCTCCATCCGGGTCCAGCCCATACTTACGGAGACACCCTCGTATACCTGCCTGAGGATAAGGTGCTTTTCACGGGAGACGTCGCGTTTCACTATCTGACCCCACTGGCGCGGGATGGACACATAAGCAACTGGATCAAGGTTGCAAACGGGATCCTGAATCATTTGGATGCCACGACTTTGATACCGGGACATGGTCCCGTAAGCGGCAAGGAAGTGGTTAGCGCGACCTTGAAGTACCTTCGTTTGGTAAAGCGGACCTCCCGATCGCATTTTCAGCGGGGCGCGAGCGTCGAGGACACTAGCCGTGCGGTCCTCTTGGGAGAGTATGCTGACTGGGTGGAGCCGGAGAGGGTCATGGTCAATGTTCAGCGCTTGTACCAGGAGTTCCGGGGCGAATTGCCAAAGGCCCGAGCAATGGCTTCGGATAGACATCCCATCTAAAGACGGATAGCCAACTGAGGAGAGTTAACGATGCCAACTAGGCAAATGACAGCCAATGCGTCCCACCTGATGGTCGAGCAACTCGTAGCGTCGGGAGTCAAATACGTCTTCAACAACTCAGGTTCGCGCGAAGCTCTGTTCTTCAACGAGCTGCACTCGCGGTCTGATATCCACGGAATACTTGGACTCCACGAAGGCGCGGTAACCGCCATGGCCGGGGGATACACCCAGGCCAACTTGGCGCCGGGTGTGATGGTCGTTCACCTGGGAGCGGGCCTGGCCCAATGTATGGGACAACTGATCAACGTTTGGACGGGCAGCTTGCCCGTAGTCGTGATCACCTTCGCCGGAGACACCGGCAGCTTTGCGGATAGGATAAGCTTGGACCTTAGCCACAATGCCGGCCCAACCGCCATCAGCGCCCCTATGACCAAGGCCAGCTGGACGGTGATCGAGCCTGAAGGACTGCCGGCTGCCATCGAGCGCGCCCTCCGGGTTGCCATGACTCCACCGGTTGGTCCGGTCCACCTGGCGGTCTTTGACCGGCTGCTCGGCCCGGAGCAGTTCACCGCAAACATTATCGAGGGTGCCCTGCCGGAGATCCGCACGGGCTACCCATCCGATAGTGACGTTGAGAAGATCGCCCAAGCCCTACGCGATGCTAAACGCCCCCTCCTGTACACCGGCGACGGCATCTGGAAAAGCGGAGCGGATGCCGAAGTCACCGCCCTGGCCGAACGCTTCGGTATCCCAGTCGTGGGCGAGTTGCGCGGCGTCTCCATCAAGCACCCGCTCCACTGTGGCGGGCGCCGTCTTGAGCAGGCAAGCGATATCGGCCCCGACCTCATCCTTTGTTTCGGTGTGCGCCACAACGGCGCCGGTACCGCCGACGATTATTCCGCCTTCTTCAACGCCGAGCGCATCATCGCCGTAGGCTCGGATGTTGAAAATCTCCAAAATATCCCAGGCTTGGACCTCGCTGTCCTCGCCGACGAAAAACGCACGGCGCAGCGCCTACTCGAGCTAACCGACTCCCCTTCGGACGATCTCGCGGACCGTCGAGCGTGGGCAAGAGAAGAGGCTGCATCACTCCGCGCCCGGCGGCGAGACGCCGCCCGATCGATCCCCCAACAGCAAGGCAAGGTGCGCCCATATGTACTTGCGGACGCTCTCGACAAGGCCCTGGAGCGAATCGGCGGTGGGCTGGTGACCATTGAGCAATTCGCCGTCGCCCAAGACATACTTGAGAACACCGGGGATGCCGGCAACAACGAGTACATCAGACCCGCCGGTGGCTCGGAAGGCTACGGCATGGGCGCCGCCATCGGAGCGAAGCTCGGCGCTCCCGGCAAACCGGTCGTCGGCCTCGTGGGCGACGGTTCCCTTTACTACTCGGACTCCGCCCTCTGGACTGCGGCAAGCCACAGCATCCCCGTGCTTTACGTAATCTCCAACAACGGAGCATACGGAATCGTGGCAGGTGCCTTTGGCGGCGCGGATGCCGACATGAAACGGACCGGCGAGTACCGGGGCGTTGTCCTAGACAACATAGACCCAGTGAAACTCTCGGAAAGCTTTGGCGTCGAGGCCATGGATGCTACCGACGAATCAAGTATCGCCGGCGCCATTGAGCACGGACTTAAAATGGTGGAGGATGAGAAGCGTCCGTTCCTGCTGAACGTCCATCTGCCCATCGGCCTGCCGGAAGGCGGACGCCCCAAAGCGCCTTATAGCTTCAGCGATGACTTGAGCTAAAGACATCGTCTGATTCTGATGTCCGGTCCCCGCTTCAGGGTCTGGACTTGTGAGCAGGCCCGTTCCTCGTTAACTGTCAGCGGAGTTGCTCGCGTACCTGAGGCATAACTTGGGTGGAGAAGGTCTCCAGCGTCGTGGCGATTCCTTGATGGGGAGTCGCGGACGCTCGGATCGTTACCTGAGTGATTCCCGACTCGATCATACTCACGACTTTAGCGCTAACTTCTTCTACCGTTCCGGCAAGGGTGGCGTCCCGTATCAGATCATCTGGCGCCTGTTTGGCCAGAGATTCCAATTTCTGGGTGTCGTGGGTGTAGCCTAATTGGGCGACTGCGTCTATCAGATCAGGTGTAACTTCTAACCCAGCAGCGATAGCGAAGCGGGTATAGGTGGATAAAGATCGAACCGCGGACATTCTTACCCCTTGGAGCGCTTCCTGAGAGTCTGCGGCGATACAGCAATTTAGGCGTGCTACCCGGTCGATGGCGGCGATGTCCCGGCCGGTTCTAGAGGCGCCTTCGCTGATAATGCCTAGGGAATAGTCCACAGTAGTCCGGGTCGCGCAGCTAGAAATTATGGCTCCATCGGCCAGTTCCCCAGCAAGTTTAAGTCCCAGAGGTGAATTGCTGGCGATGTAGATGGGTAAGTCAGGCCTGAGAGGGGGGAAATTGAGGGCCCCACCCTTGAATTCCACGGTGCGGCCCTGAAAATCAACCTCTTCGCCTCTCAC
>JYMV01012764.1_pt1 | contig 18818 bp, 12 predicted proteins | sample 338911 | NCBI WGS metagenome assembly JYMV01 (sample SAMN03354496, study PRJNA234377) | hydrothermal vent metagenome | biome: Deep sea; feature: Hydrothermal plumes at the Eastern Lau Spreading Center, Western Pacific Ocean; material: Seawater | place: Tonga | collected 2009 | depth 2000 m m
ATCGTCTTTGAAAAAGACAATTTCAATTTTCCTGTTCCGTAATCCTGCTCAGGTGCCATATATTGTATTATTATGCTGTAAAGAGATTCAAAAGTAACATCTAATTTATTAATTGCAATAAATTTGGTTTCTTTTTGCCGTTTTAGTTAATTTGAACCAAATCCACACAGAATTTGATCATGGAGGCAGACGAAGTAAAAGAAAAATATAAGGGTAAAATAAAACGGTTCAAGGAGAGGTTGGCGATGAAAGATAGCGAGCTCAATATTTTGCTCGAGATAACAAATGCTATAAACTACAACGAATCCACACTGGATATCCTTGAGAAATTTGAAAACTTTGTAAAGGACGAGCTTAAGATTGAAAAGCTTGTACTTTTTGCGAAATACAAGCGCTGGCGTTGCATTTTAGATTACAATGTTTCGGATAGGGAGATAGATCGCTTTGATGTTGAAAGAGATTTGCTACAGCATACCGATATTACATCGGTAAACTCTTTGGAAAACGAAGTTTTCAAGAACTTCGATATGGTTGTTCCAGTATATCACGGTGATAAGCCCTTAGCATATCTGATACTAGGTGATATTACAGAAGAAGCAGTAGGGGTAAGCTCTATTATTAAACATTTAAATTTCCTGAAGCTACTGGTTAATATCATAGTGAGTGCGATTGAGAACCAGAGGTTGCAGCGGGAAGCGCTGAGACAGGAGCAGGAAAAGCAAAAACTGATTGCGAAGCAGAACGAGATGTTGGAACTTCAGGTAGCGGAGAGGACGAAAGATCTGGTCGCAGAAATGGAAGAATCAGAACGTCTGCTGCACAATATTCTTCCTGTTTCTGTTGCCAATGAGCTGAAAGCGAAAGGCTATACCTCGGCACAGAGCTTTAAGAAAGTGAGCATGCTCTTTACTGATTTTAAAGGTTTTACGGAACAATCAGCTAAGATTACGCCTGAAGAATTGGTAAGCGAATTGAATGATATATTTAAGGGTTTTGATCAAGTGATGGGAGATTATGGTGTGGAAAAAATTAAAACAATTGGCGATGCATATATGGCAGTATCTGGCTTGCCTACCGAAAATGAGAATCATGCGTTGATTGCGATTCAAGCGGCATTAGCCATGCTGGATTTCCTCGAAAAAAGAGGAAAGAAAGCTAAAATAAAATGGCAAATGAGGGTGGGTATTCACTCAGGCGGATTGGTTGCAGGTGTTGTGGGTACCAAAAAATTTACTTATGATGTATGGGGCGATACGGTTAACACAGCAGCTAGAATGGAAAGCGGTGGAGAGCCTGGAAGAATAAATATATCTTCTGCTACATTTGACCTGGTAAAGAGTTATTTTGATTGTGAACACAGAGGAAAATTCCATGCCAAGGGAAAAGGAGAAATAGACATGTATTTTGTAGGTGAGCAAACCAAGGAAATAGAAACAAAAAATGTCATTAGCGTGAATAAAACACCCATTAGCGGGATCAAGGACTTTATTGTAAAAAAGCTTAAAAAGGAGCTTCCCAAAGGACTTCATTACCATGGCCTGCACCATACAATGGATATGTATGAGTCGGCAGTTTCTATCGCAGGCAGCGAGAACATTAAAGGCGAGGATTTTGAATTAATCCAAATTGCCGCTCTGTTTCACGATTCAGGGTTCACGCGTACCTATGAAGGCCACGAAGAAGCAGGCTGTGAAATTGCGAAGGAAGCATTGCCCGGATTTGGGTATAGCAATGAGCAGATTGAGATAATTTGCAAAATCATCATGACAACTAAAGTGCCTCAAACGGCAAAGACCAAGCTGGAAAAGATTATCTGCGACGCGGATTTGGATTACCTGGGTACAGATAAATTTGAACCTATCGGAATTACGCTGTTTAAAGAGCTAACCGAACGAGGAATTGAAATGGATGAGAAAAAATGGAATGAGCTGCAGGTAAAATTTCTCGAGAAGCATAAGTACTATACCAAGACCTGTAAAGAATTGCGGGACCCAATAAAAAAGAAGCACCTAAGAGAATTGAAAGAGCTAGTTGCTACGTACTAATAATAAGGCCTTAACCCCTACAATCATGAAATCGAAGATTCACGAAGACCGATTAAAGACAATTAATAGGGTGAGTAAAAGATTTATTGCCTTTACAGGCTTGCTATCATTATTTCTGTTTACAACAAGTACTGTTGTTTACGCTGAACATCCAACAAAAGAGGAAATAATCGTTGTGAAGCATGGTGAGGAGGTTCAACAAGATGCAGAAGAGGCACATGCAGAACATGGCGAAGGAGAACACAGTGGTGGAGAACATGGCGGATTAGAACCACTGCTCTTTATAATAATTGCCTTGATAATTGGCGCAGCGGTCAGACATTTTTTAAGGAACATTCCTTTACCTTTTACTGTGCTCTTGTTGCTGATAGGGATTGGACTGGGTATAATGGCTGGTAAAGGCGCTTTTGACGGTGTCTTTGAGAGCTTTAAGATAGGGGTTCATTGGGCCGGGAACATTGATCCACACCTGATTTTATATGTGTTTTTGCCAATATTGATATTTGAAGCTGCATTTGCCTTGGATGTACACGTATTTAAAAAATCATTAGGCAACGCAGTAATCCTTGCTGTTCCCGGAATTGTTGTGGCGCTGGTGCTAACAGCAGGTCTTGTTATAGTGACCGAAATGATGGGTATTGGATTCTCTGGGTGGAATTGGGCATATGCTCTAATGTTTGGTTCTGTTGTTAGCGCAACAGACCCTGTTGCGGTTGTAGCGTTGCTAAAGGAGCTGGGAGCCAGTAAGAAGCTGGGAACACTAATAGAGGGTGAGTCTCTTTTGAATGATGGAACAGCAATTGTAATATTTATGGTGTTTTATGCACCAATAGTGGCAATGGGAGGAGATGCTGAGTCTGGTTCTCCCTTCATTGAGTTCTTATATGTCGCTTTAGGTGGAACTTTATTAGGTATTGTTATTGGCTATATCGTTGTTGCTTGGGTGAAGAGAGTATTTAATGATTTTTATGTTGAAATTTCTGCGATCATTGCAGCAGCTTACCTTGTGTTCTACGCTGCGGAAGATTTTTTCCATGTTTCAGGAGTGTTGGGGCTTGTTTCGTACGGGTTAGTGATGGCCGGTGTAGGTAAGACACGAATTAGTCCGGAAGTAGGTCACTTTTTACATGAATTTTGGGAGCTGGCAGCATTTATCGCTAATGTTCTCATCTTTATTATTGTAGGTGTAGTGATCGCAGAACGTGCTGTGTTTGATGCTACTGCGAATGACTATCTGTTATTGTTCATTATCTATGTTGGTATTCATGCCGTTAGAGCTGTGGTCATTCTTATGTTTTATCCAATCATGAAACGAACCGGGTATGGTTTACCAAAGAAGGATGCTATTGTGGTGTGGTATGGAGCGCTTAGAGGAGCGATTGGATTGGCACTGGCATTGATGGTAGCTGGTATAGAACCAATTCAAATTGCTACAGCCTTGGAAATACCCGAGGCTCAAGCCGTGATTGTGATCAATCAGTTTTTATTCCTGATTTCTGGAGTAGTGGCGCTAACATTATTGATAAATGCTACGACGATAAAATTATTGGTTAACGGGTTAGGGTTGACTAAGATTCCAGCGGTAAAGGCGGCGATGATGGCCACCGCAATTAAGCAGATGACCCGTGAAACGGAAAAAACTGTAGAGTTACTCAAAGGAGACAAATTCATGAGTGGCGCCAACTGGAACGCAGTGCGTGCGTATTTACCAAACTTATCTGCGCCAGAAATTTCTGATGAAGAGCGGGCTGAGATGGACACTTTGGCGGAGACGCGAAGAAGAATCCTTGAAAAGGAAAAGAGCAGCTATTGGCATCAATTTGGTGATGGCCTTTTAGGAGCTATTGCTGTACGCAGATTAGCTGATGGAGTAAGCGAATTCCTGGATGAAGGTGGTAAGGTCCCACTTACAGAAAGAGATTATTTGGACAAGCTATGGAGCTCTCCAAAGTTCTTGAACAAGATTAAGGAAATACCTCTTTTGGGAAATTTTGCTAAGGGTGAGCTATCCAACAACATGTCCATGAGCTACGACATTGCGCGGGGTTTTGTAGTTGCTCAGGAGGAAGTCGTAAAACTCGTTGAGTCCTTGGCGGGAGGGGATGATGGTGCGTCACATGGGGAAATGGTGACTCAATTACAAGGGGAGATTAATAAAAATAGAATGCGTGGATTAAACTTCCTGAAAAATATGCGAGAAGCTAATCCGGAGATTGCAGCGGCGATTGAAACGAAACAGGCTATTCGAAGTGTCCTCAACAAGGAAAGAGGCGAGATTAAAAGGCTAAAATCTGATGGACGCATTGAAGCAGATGAAGCGGAAAGAATGGTGGAAAGCGTGGAGGAGAGAATGAAGAGACTAATGGATTCCCCACCTTCCATAGAACTGCCAGACTCTATTGAACTACTAAAGGAAGTTTCCTGGCTTCAGGGCCTTGAGTCCTCTGTGATCGATAAGGTGATAAGTATAGTTGATGATAAATTGTATGCAGCGGGTGATGTGTTGATGAAGGCAGGCGATCCTGGCGACAGCATGTTCGTGATTGCACGCGGTACGGTAAAAGTTATCATCGGTAATAACATCGTGGTAGATATACTAGGACCTGGGAGTGTTATAGGTGAGATGGCAGTGTTGAGCGGCGTTCCAAGGACTGCAACTATAACGGCTGATACGCCAGTAACCGCGCTTTCCATTAAAGCAGATGGAATGCAGGATCTGATGTCTTCCTCTAAAGAACTGGAAGAAAAATTGTGGAACCTCGCAGGTGTTAGATTCGCAGAAAACCTACTCTCTAAAATAGAGCCTTACCAATCATGGCGCCAGATACAATTCAGAGAATGGTTGGCAGATGGTAAGATCGTAACCAGAGAAACATTAGGAAAAGAGATGCTTGATTTACGTGAACACGAAGCTGTAATTATTGCGGGTACATGTTTCTCAATTGGAGAGGAAAAAACAGCCCTTCAGGCACCCGCTGTAATACACATACAATTCGTTAACCTTGCAGACGATGCACGTGTATATATCCGAGCAAAGGAGAGGGCCTTCGATTAGCGGAATCACGGATTAGCTACTACCAAGCCGTCGTTTTACGCTCTGTCCAAAAAAGCTGTGTAAAGGAAATATTACAGCTGCCGGAAGAGTAGAAATGGATCCACCTACGGTACCACCAAGACAGTATCCGTATCCACCGCCATGTGGGGGTGAAATGTTTAGCAAAGGTGACGAGGTTACCTTTGAACTAGTGGATTCTGGTCAGCAAATGGCATATAATATAAAGTCAAGATCTTAATTTCAATTGATCCAATTTAATGGGCCTCATTGATTTATCAATGGGGCTTATTTTTTGAGCTATTGTCAACCAATGATAAATTATACAACATTTTGTAGTACCCATTTAATGCCAATAACTCCTGGTGAGACCCGCTTTCTACAATTTTACCCCGTGCCAGTACCATTATTTTATCAGCGGCTTGTATAGTTGCCAACCTGTGTGCAATCACAATTGATGTGCGATTAGCGGTCAGCTCTTGAATGGCATGCTGAATTAATTGTTCTGTTTCCGTATCGACAGATGAAGTTGCCTCATCGAGTACAAGAATCTTAGGATTGATTACATACGCTCTTAAAAAAGCAATCAGCTGTCTTTGGCCTGACGATAACACTGCACCTCGTTCCTGTACGTTGTAGTCGTAACCGCCGGGAAGGCTCATGATAAAATCATGAACACCGACAATCTTTGCTGCTTCCTGTACGGTTTCCAGGGTAATCGAGTCATCGTTTAACGTGATGTTATTGTAAATGCTAGCTGAGAAAAGAAACACGTCTTGAAGCACAACTGCCGTGCTACTTCTAAGTGCTTCCAATGAATAGTCCGCTGCGTCAACGCCGTCAATCAAAACGCTTCCTTTGTTGATACTATAAAATCTGCCCAGCAGATTAATGATAGAGGTTTTACCGGCGCCAGTGGCCCCAACAATAGCAATGGTCTCTCCCTCTTTCACATTAAAGCTCACATCCTTTAGCACCCAGTCTTCGTTTTTATAGGCGAACCATACATTTTTAAATTCAATGCTTCCCCTTACCTCAGCGTCATCTTTTGAACCTGTATCTGGAATTACCTGATCAGTATCTAAAACTTTGAACACACGCTCCGCGCCCACCATACCCATTTGCAGGATGTTAAACCTATCTGCCAGCTGTCGTATTGGCCTAAATAACATATTTATGAAGAAGATAAACGCGATAATCTCTCCTTTGGAAATATCACCATCGTAAACCCCGGCCATGCCCCACCAAACCAATGAACCCAAGGAAATTGCTGCGAGGATCTCAATGATAGGGAAGAAGACGGAAAAGAGCCACACCGTTCTTAAGTGCGCCTGCTTGTGAATTTCATTGATCTCATTAAAGCGTTGCAGCTCCACCTTTTCCCTGTTAAATATTTGCACGATACTCATCCCGGTAATGTGTTCCTGGACAAATGCATTGAGCCTGGCTACCTGGGTCCTTACATCGCGAAAGGCAGACTTCAGCGCTTGCTTAAAAAGTACTGTGGTGAAAATGAGAAATGGAATACAGGCTAAGCTAACCAATGCCAACTGCCAGTTGAGTACAAACATGGCAATAATGACGATATTCAGCTGAAGAAGATCACCCATAATTACCAGCAGGCCCTGGGAAAATACTTCGGCTATGGTTTCTATATCTGAAATAGAACGCGTGACAAGCGTTCCAATGGCAGTGTTATCGTAATACGTAAGTTTAAAGCGCAGGATGTGCTTGTAAACCTTCAAGCGCAAATCCCTAATTACCGATTGCCCCAACCAATTGGTCAAATAGGTATTGTAAAATTGCAATAGCGATTCGATGAGCAACAAACCAATCATTAAAATGGTCATATAGCGCAATCCCTCCAAGTCACCGATACTTATGTAATTATCAAATGTATAGAGGATAAGGATTGGACGAGCCAGGGACATGAAGGCAAGCACAATTGTTAGAACAAACCCCAGGATGAAAGCGCCTTTATAGGGTATAGCGTATTTCGCCACCCTCTTTAATAGCGGTAGGTCAAAGGCCTTACCTGATACAGAGCTTGATTCGATTTCCATTTATAACGCGTTCTTAGGCTGTGAAATAAACAATTCTTTGGGATATATCACGCTCGTTAGGTGCAGCCCGGCAGCAGGTACCGAAGTCCCAGCTTTTGTACGGTCTCTGGCCTCAATGATTTCTACGAAGTTGGCAACAGATATTTTTCCCTGCCCAACTTCTAATAACGTTCCGACTATAGCACGCACCATTCCTCTCAAAAATCGATTGGCGGTAATCGTAAATGTCAATTTCTGATCGTCTGTTGTCCATTCCGCTTTGGTGATGGTACACAAGTTGGTCTTGGTCTGTGTGTTTGATTTACTAAAACTTGTGAAATCTTTGTAATTCAGCAGTTCTTGCGCTGCCTTCGCCATCAATCCGAGATCTAGTGCTCTAAAAAGGAAATGTGAATGCTCCACAAGAAAGGGATCCTTCTTCTGAGAAATAATATACGCATAGGTTCTGTACGTTGCATCGAACCGGACATTGGATTCAGGCGGCACTTTCCATATTTCAGCAATTGATATATCAGATGCAAGGCAGCCATTGAGTTTAAATATTGTTTCCTCATCACTTATGTTTTCTCTATCCGAATCAAAGTGCGCATAGAACTCCGTGGCGTGCACCCCGGTATCTGTTCGTCCGCAACCGGTACACTGAATGGCCTCATTTAACACTGTTGATAAAACCGTGTTTACCTCTTGCTGAACGGTATTTGCGTTGTCCTGAATTTGCCAGCCGTGGTAGTTGGTGCCTTTGTAGGATAGTTTTAAAAAATACCTTGCCATCGTCTCATTTTTAAGCGATCGCAAAGGTAAGAACATTAAGGCTAGCTCGATTTCTTCTACTTCTTGTTCTTCTTCTTCTGCTGCTGCTTGAGTCAGTCTCCCCATAATGAGGATGTGGTGCTTCGGATCAAGTGTGTTTTACAAAGCTCAATGAGGTACGCTTAACTACGCAGGAATTCCCTGGCTGATGATGTAATGTATAAACCAAGAAGGTCAGCTACATAAGTTCTATTGCGTTAGCAGGCCGGAATTGTGGATGTTGAGAAGAAAAAATTAGCTATACTTGAGTATGAGAATTTTAAAGAGCGGATTAATTGTTGCGTTTTTATTGTTAGTGCCTTATTTTCAACTAAACGCGCAAAACTGCTCATCGGCCAGATATATCGATCGCGTTTTTGACTCCGTAACAGTTACAACCGATGTTATATATGCCAATGCACCCTCAGTTACCACACCTTACGTAGCAGAAAATGTAACCATTAACATCGATCTCAAATTAGATGTCTTTGAACCCACCGGCGATACCCTGAACAAGAGGCCCCTGGTCATCTTGGCTTTTGGAGGGGGCTTTCTGATTGGTGCAAAAGAAGATGAAGACATCCGGGCTACCTGTGATTCACTTGCCAGGCTGGGATATGTAACGGCTTCAATAGATTATAGGCTGGGAATGAACATCCTGGTAACTACAAGTGCTGAGCGGGCTGTTTACAGAGCCATTCAGGACTACAGTGCAGCAGTGAGATATTTTAAAGAATTTGCAACAACATACAGTATTGATACCAACTATATATTTATTGGAGGTGTGAGTGCCGGGGCCATTACATCATTGCACCTCGCCTTTGCTGAGGAATCAGACCGCCCGGTTTCAACCTTTTCCTCCAGTTTTCCCAACCCTGCTCCTGACCTCGGTTGCAGAGATTGCAGCGGCAACAGCTATAACCACAGCAGTACAAATGTAAAAGCCGTTATAAATTGCTGGGGCGCCATGGGCGACGTGAATTGGATAGAACCCGGAGAAGACGTACCAATTATTTCCTTTCACGGCGACCAGGATGCCATAGTCCCATACGATTCTGGATATCCATTTACCGCTATGACTACCATGCCTTATGTGTACGGTTCACTACCCATTTCCCAACACGCGGATTCAATTGGCCTTTACAATGAGTTTTACCCCTTTCCTGGAGAGGGGCATAATGTATGGGGAACAGTGGTTAATAACTTGTTTGTTGGTGGCCCCACCGGATATTTTCAGCCCATATTACATTCCATTTCCGATTTTCTATTTCTTTTTATAAAGCCAAATACGGACTCCATTACTGGGGACGGCATGGTTTGCCTTAACGATACCTCAACCTATTCAGTAAACAATACAACAGGCTCTTTTTACTGCTGGACTGTTAACGGAGGCACCATAGTTTCTACGGACTCAACCCAAAACACTATTGATGTAATGTGGAATACAACCGGGCAAAATAATATTATTGTAAGAGAAATAAATAAATTTCAGGCCATCGGCGACACCCAGTCTTTTAGTGTAATGATAAATCCATTACCCACCATTTCGGTAGCAAACGACTTAAGTATTTGTGTGGGTGACACCGTAACTATTTTTGGCGGTGGTGCCAGTACATACCTCTGGTCACCAGCAACAGCACTTGAAGATCCAGCAGCAGACACGACTAAAGCATATCCCACTACATCTACCACCTATACACTTACAGGTTCAGACAGCAATAATTGTAAAGCAGAAGACTCTATGGCCATAACTGTTAATTCACTACCCAATGTTTCGGTAACAAACGACTTAAGTATTTGTATTGGTGACACTGTAGTTATTATTGGCAGCGGCGCTGCGACATACCAGTGGTCGCCAACAACAGCGCTTGAAGATGCAACATCAGGCAGTACCAACGCATATCCCACTACATCTACCACCTATACACTTACTGGCATAGACAGCAATAATTGTGTGGCAAAAGATTCACTTACCATTTCAGTAAATTCACTACCCAGTGTTTCGGTAACAAACGACTTGAGTATTTGCATCGGTGACACTGTGGTTATTAATGGCAGTGGGGCTGCGACATACCAGTGGTCGCCAACAACAGCGCTTGAAGATGCAACATCAGCCAGCACCAACGCATATCCCGCTACATCTACCACCTATACACTTACAGGCTCAGACAGCAATAATTGTGTGGCAAAAGATTCACTTGCCATTACAGTTAATCCATTACCGGTAGTTAGTATTCAAGAACAGAACGACACTTTATTTGCTGATATGGGATATTCTTACCAATGGTACCATAATGATACTGCGATGCTCGGGATTAATTCATCTTACATCATACCCCAGCAAAGTGGCAGCTATACTGTAGTGGTAACAGATACCAATGGCTGCGAAGCCGCTTCAACTGCCTACGATTATATATATGTAAATCTGCCTTTTATAAGAGCTAATAACCCGATTAAAATTTATCCTAATCCCAGTAATGGCATATTTACTATTCACAACACTACCAGTAGAGGAATGGACATTAAAATAACAGATATACTGGGTAAAACGATCTATTCCAGAAAGGTGAATGAAGAGGATTGGGGGGTAGATATTAGCACCTTGCCTAAAGGCACCTATATAATAAAGCTAACTACTGATTATTGTAATACCTTTCAAAAAGTTATAACTCTTTAGTTCCTTAATATTCAAAAGAACAAATAACCCTGATGAAGGCTTAGGGTAAGGAATTTTTTACAATCGCCATCGGGTTAGCAATGCCTTCGGGTTCTTTAATGACCATTCTTGCTGAACCTAAATCTTTCCCAATTACTATCGTTCTATTTCAGATCAAAGCTGCCATAATTGCACAATTTCTTCAATGGCATATAATTTGACTTACATGGTTTGTAATTAACTGATAAATAACCAGTTCGCATTAAGCGGACACAATTAATAGGAGGACCAAATCATGACATTAGTAAAATGGAGAAACGGAAGGGTACCTGCTTTTAATTATTTGGTGGATGAGTTTTTTAACAGGAATTCATACCATCCCATAACGAGCGAGTACCAAAATTCAACACCTGCTGTAAACATTCAGGAAACCAACACCGACTTTTTAGTTGAAGTTGTCGCACCAGGTTTTCAAAAGAATGACTTTACCGTGGAGGTTGACAACAATCAATTGATCATATCTTCAAAGCGTGAGAACAAGGCGGATGAATCTGGTGTGCACTTCACAAAACGGGAGTTCAGCTACGCTTCATTTCAGCGTACTTTCACACTACCTGAATCGGTAAAAGGAGAGAAGATTACAGGTAAATATGAAGATGGTATTCTCAAACTGACATTGCCCAAGCGAGAAGAAGCTTTGATAAAGCCGGCGAGAGAGATCAAAATTTCGTAACGTTAAATAGCATTGTTGTAGCATACATAAGCTATCTACCTTCTTTAGGTGAAGATGCGATTTAACAAATATTAACAGAAAATGGGGACCTACTAGTCCTCATTTTTTTACTTTTGCACTCCCACAATCAAAACACGTAATTAGATGATCATGACGGAAGAAATTGCAGATTCAGTTGATATTAAAGCGCTGAACGATAAGATTGAAAAGGAGAGTGCCTTCGTGGATATAATTACCATGGAGATGGACAAAGTAATAATCGGCCAAAAGCACATGGTGGAGAGGCTCATGATTGGATTGTTGTCCAATGGCCACATCTTATTAGAAGGCCTGCCCGGATTGGCAAAGACCCTGGCCATCAAGTCATTGGCATCTATTATTGACGCTAAATTCAGCAGACTTCAGTTTACGCCAGATCTATTGCCAGCGGATTTGGTAGGTACAATGATCTATAGCCAAAAGAAGGAAGAGTTCAGTGTGAGGAAGGGCCCCATATTCGCCAATTTCATTCTGGCGGATGAGATTAACCGGTCACCTGCGAAGGTGCAGAGTGCTTTACTAGAAGCCATGCAGGAGCGACAAGTCACCATCGGGTCGGAAACATTCAAGCTGGAAGAACCATTTTTGGTGCTGGCCACGCAAAATCCTATTGAGCAGGAGGGAACCTACCCCTTACCGGAAGCACAAGTGGATCGATTCATGATGAAGATTGTAATCGGTTATCCAAATAAAGAAGAGGAGCGCTTGATCATCAGACAGAACATAGACAAACCGAATCTCGAGCTGAAAGCCATTTTAAAAACCGATGCAATACTAAAAGCCAGAAAACTGGTAAGGGAAGTGTATATGGATGAAAAAATAGAGCAATACATCATCGATATCGTATTTGCTACCCGAAATCCAAAGGATTACAATCTCGAACGATTTGCAGATATGATTAGCTTCGGGGGCTCTCCAAGGGCGAGCATTAACCTGGCACTTGCCGCCAAGGCATTTGCCTTCATCAAGAGGAGAGGATATGTCATTCCAGAGGATGTACGGGCTGTTTGCCTTGATGTGATGAGGCACCGCGTAGGATTGACCTATGAAGCAGAGGCCGAGAACGTAACTTCCGAAGATATTCTGAGTGAAATCCTCAATACTGTTGAGGTTCCTTAAGTGAGGGACTTTGGACTGAAGAGAATTGGATATTTGTTCATAGCACTTTAAGAAAACTCTACATGGAGGCAGCTGAGCTTCTAAAAAAGGTACGGAAGATTGAGATCAAGACCCGTGGCTTATCAGATCAGATCTTCTCTGGTGAATACCACGCCGCTTTCAAGGGCAAGGGAATGACCTTCAGTGAGGTTCGAGAGTATCAATTCGGCGATGACATCAGGGCTATCGATTGGAATGTAACTGCCAGGTTTAACGCTCCATACATCAAGGTTTTTGAAGAAGAACGGGAGCTGACAGTGATGCTGCTCATAGATGTAAGCGCGTCTAAGGAATTTGGGACCATCTCTCAGTTTAAGCAAGACCTGGTAACAGAGTTATCCGCTGTTCTGGCCTTTTCGGCTATTCAGAACAATGATAAAATTGGTGTCATCTTTTTTAGTGATGTGATAGAGAAGTTTATCCCGCCCAAAAAGGGGAAGTCGCACATATTGCGCATCATCAGGGAGCTGATCACCTTTGAGCCTATCAATAAACGAACAGATATATCTGAAGCATTGAGGTATTTCACCAACGCAATCAAGAAGAGAAGTATCGCCTTTGTTATCAGTGATTTTATGGATGTAAATTTCAATGAAAAGGGGGAAATAGGGGAAGAAGCCCTGAAAATTGCCAATAAGAAGCATGATATTGTCGCTATTCGGGTGTATGATCAGAGAGAACAAGAACTTCCTTCTGTTGGCCTGGTCAAACTTCGAGATGCCGAGACTGGAAATTTCAGGTGGATTGATACTTCAAGCAAACAGTTGAGGGAACATTTTCAACAGTACAATTCAAACCGGAAAGACGTACTTAAAAAGCTCTTTTCCAGATGTGGAGTTGATGCAACTTCAATTAGAACTGATGAACCCTATGTGAAGCCACTTATGGGGCTGTTCAAGAAAAGAGAATCCAGGCGATGAATTGGACAGAAACATATAATAATTTGCGACGATTAGGAATAGCCTGCCTGATCATGTTCTCCACAATTAACGGACAAGATGCCAGGGCACAGGAAGTTTATGCTGTGGCGGTAATGGATACCAATGAAATTCTAATTGGCGACCAGATAGAGCTTCTGCTGGTGGTGGAGGCCTCTCCCGGAGTGTCTGTTACATTGCCTCTTTTTACGGATACACTCGTTGGAGGTATTGAAATTGTTACTCAGTCCGAAATAGACACTTCCTATTCTACAACAGATAACAATATAAGGCTTAGGAAATCCTACATCATTACGTCTTTTGACTCGGGATTCTATGCAATTCGCCCATTCCTTATCACGCTGCTAGGTGATTCTAATGTTATAGCAGAAACAGAAGCGCTCTGGTTGACGGTACGAACTGTTGAGGTGGACACAACTCAAGCTATAGAGGACATCAAAGCTCCATTGGAGGCGCCGTTAACGCTAGAGGAAATGTTACCCTATGCCATTGCGATTGTAGTCATTATCCTACTGGGTCTACTCGCTTATAAGCTCTACAGGAGATACAGGGAAACACAGAAAGAACCGGAAATTCCTGTGGTAATTATCCCACCCTATATTAAAGCCCTTGAAAATCTTAATAAGCTAGAAAACAATAAGTTATGGCAAAATAATAAAGTAAAGCTTTACTATACGGAATTGACTGAGATTATTAGAATATACATTGAAGAGAGCTATGGTATTATCGCGATGGAAATGACCAGCGATGAAATCCTGGCAAGCATTGACCACACCGGCATTTCCGGGGCAACAAAGACCAAATTGAGGCAGATACTGTCTCAAGCGGATATGGTAAAATTTGCCAGGGGAAAACCGCTTGCAAGTGATCATGAATTAAGTCTTCGTCATAGTTTTGACTTTGTGAATGAAACCAAACCCACTGTGAGAGTGGCTGCAGAAGCTAAAGACGCCGAAGAATTAACAGCATTAACAGATGACCATAATGGAACTGTTTAATAGCATAACGTTCGCCAATCCCGAGTACTTGTATGGGCTACTGTTATTGCCGGGAATAGCCCTGTGGTATGGATTAAAGAACAATACTGGAAAAGCAGATATACAGATGTCCTCCCTTCAGGGGTTTGCGGATTACAAGGGCAATTTCAAGACACGATCACGGCACTCACTTATCTTGTTCAGGATATTGGCCTTGGCAGCCCTAACAGTCGCCGTTGCCCGGCCCCAATCCAGTACAAGCTGGCAGAATGTAACCACAGAGGGAATAGACATTGTAATTTCAATTGATATATCAGGTAGTATGCTCGCCGAGGATTTTAAACCGAACCGGCTGGAAGCTTCCAAGGAGGTAGCTGATGAGTTTATCTCCAAAAGGCCAAATGACAGGATAGGCTTGGTTGTTTTCAGTGGCGAGAGCTTCACCCAATGCCCGCTCACTACAGATCATGTAATCCTCAGGAACTTATTTAAGGACATAAAGAGTGGTATGATAGAAGATGGTACGGCAATAGGAATGGGCTTGGCTACAGGGGTTAATAGGTTGGAGACAAGTGAGGCCAAGAGCAAGGTCATCATTCTTCTAACGGATGGGGTTAATAATAGTGGGCTCATCTCACCGGCCACTGCTGCAGAAATAGCAAAGTCATTTGGCATCAGAGTATATACCATCGGAGTAGGTACGGAAGGCACTGCACCCTATCCTTTTCAAACACCTTATGGAATAAAATACCAGGAGATACAAGTTAAGATTGACGAGGTGATGTTGAAGGAAATCTCCGATTTAACAGGAGGCCAGTATTTCCGGGCAGTCAATAAATCCAGCTTGGAAGATATATATGAAGAAATAGACAAGCTTGAAAAATCCAAAATTGAGGTGACTGAGTTCAAAAAGAAAACGGAGCGGTTTTTGCCCTTTGCTATTTTCGCTGGAATACTCGTCTTGCTGGAGCTTTTATTTAGAAATACCTTGTTCAGAAGCATACCATAATTTGATCATGGAGAAACTGAGACTGGAAAATCTGGAACTACTGCAGGCAATTGAAATAATTGGCGGGCTCACTATCGTCCTTTGGATTTTATTTTCGCTGGCCATGCGTTGGAAACGTAAGGCGCTCAAGAAATTTGGAGATCCGAACTTAATACAAGAATTACTTCCGTTTGCCTCAAAAGCGCGAGCGGTATTTAAGTTCGTGTTGCTCCTGTTGGTGGTGATCTTAATTGTGATTGGTATCGCCAATCCACAGATAGGATCGAAAATGGAGGAGGTAAAGCGAGAGGGAGTGGATCTGATTATCGCTGTGGATCTTTCTAACAGCATGCTCGCTGAAGATATCAAACCAAATCGCCTGGAGCGGGCCAAGCAGGCTATTTCTAAGCTCATAGACAAACTCCAGGGAGATAGGATAGGATTGGTGGTTTTTGGCGGTGAGGCCTTTGTTCAGCTACCGATCACCACAGATTACTCTGCAGCTAAATTGTTTCTATCTACATTGAGTGTGGACATTATGCCTACCCAGGGGACGGCAATTGGTGATGCGATTGAGCTGAGTGTGAAGTCGTTTGGGCAGGAGGCGGAGGAGCTGACGAGCGCCAAGAATAGAGCCATCATCATCATCACCGATGGGGAAAATCATGAGGATGATGCGGTTGAAGCGGCATCGGCAGCTTCTGAAGCTGGCATTGTCATTCACACAATAGGCATGGGCCTGAGCAAAGGAGCGCCTATACCCATTTATCGATATGGTACCCAAGTGGGATTCAGGAAGGATAAAGATGGTGGAGCTATCATAACGAAACTAAATGAAGTGATGCTTCAGCAGGTAGCTGCGGCAGGCAATGGAAGCTATATCAGAGCGAATAATGTACAATCTGGACTCGGTATTTTATTTGCTGAGCTCAATAAAATGGAGAAGGTTAAATTCGGCAGCAAGGTATTTACAGATTATGAGGACAGGTTTCAGTACTTTCTGGCCGCTGCAATAATCTTGCTTATTTTAGAGTTTTTTATCTCTGAAAGAAGGAGTAAATTTCTGAGTAGAATCAAGCTTTTTAAGTAATCATGATGATTAAGATCAGTAACATATTGCTATTTGTCTGTTTGAGCTGTTCCGCTGCATTTTCGCAGGATGACTTGAAATATGTAAGAGAGGGAAATAAACAATACGAAGAGGGTGAATATGAAAAGGCGGGGGAGAGCTATCAAAAGGCACTAAGTGAAAATTCGAATTCTTCCCAAGGAACTTTTAATCTGGGAGATGCTGCTTATAAACAAGAAAAATATGAAGAGGCTGCTGCACAATTTGAGACGTTTGCACTGAGAGACGACAATAAGGAAAACGTTGCCAAATCCTATCACAATCTCGGGAATTCTCTGATGATGTCTAAGGAATATGCAAAGAGCGTAGAGGCTTACAAAAACGCCCTTAGAAATAACCCCTCTGATGCGGGTACGAAGTATAACCTTGCGTATGCACAGCAAAAGCTGGCGGAACAGCAAAAGCAAAAGAACGAGGAAAAGGAAGAGAAGGATGACAAGGAAAATAAGGAGAAGGACGAACCTCAATCGGAAGATGATCAAAAGAAAGAAAAAGAAGACCAGGATCAAAAGGACAAGAAAGAGGATGATAAGAAAAGTGAAAGCGAGCAAAATCAGAATGAAAAGACGAAGGAAGAAGAGCAGCAGGAGCAGGAAAAACAACCTCAGCCAAATCAAATTTCACAGGAAGACGCCAAAAAACTGTTAGATGCACTTAAAAATGAGGAGCAGAATGTACAGAATAAGCTCACAAAGAATAAAATGAAAGCGACTAGAATCAACATTGAGAAAGATTGGTAAGAAAGGGATATAAATATGTGCTTTTATTTAGTCTTGCCCTGATTGTGGGATTAACCCTCCATGCCCAAAATCATAATATGAGGGCCACGGTAAGCAAGTTAAACGTACAAGTGGGTGAACGCTTTAAGCTGGAGTTCAAATTTGATGGAAATGTCAAAAAGTTCTCTCCTCCGGACCTGTCACAATTCAAGGTTGTATCTGGTCCCAATCAATCTAGTATGTCGCAGTATGTCAATGGTAACTTTGCGCAATCAATGGTCTATTCCTACATCCTGGCAGCAAAAAAGAAGGGCAAATTGAAGATCAGTGGTGCCAGGATAAATGCTCACGGGAAAGCACATCCTTATGACGACATAGTGATGAATGTATCTGTTGGAAATGCCAAGAATAAAGTTGCAAACCAATCGGTAGATGCTAAGCCAAAAGGTGGCAATAACGATCTGTTCATAAAGGCGTCAGTAAACAAGCGCAACGTTTATGTAGGAGAGGGCATTAGCGTAACCTATACAGTTTACTTTAAGGTGGATATCGTTGGCAATGAAGTGAGCCAGCTACCCGCGTTTAAAGGGTTTTGGACCCAGGATGTAGAAATGCCGAAGCAGGTGAAGGTATATAGTGCAACTGTAAATGGCGTTCGCTACCAGGCGGCAGATCTGAAGAAAACGATTCTTTTCCCCCAGCGTAGCGGTGACCTTGAGCTGGACCCAATGCATTTTAAAGCTGTGGTTAGAACCCGTGCTTCCGGGCAATCTCGCAGTATCTTTGACAACTTTTTTGGAGGCTATAAAGATGTGGAATACATCGTAAAAAGTAAGCCGATAAAGATTGTGGTGAAGCCACTTCCTGAAAAGGGTAAACCAAGAAATTTCAAGGGTGACGTAGGAAAATATAAGCTGGTATCATCAGTGGATAAAACAGAGCTCACAGCCAACGATGCGGCTTCGCTGGTGATAAAAATATCTGGAAGCGGTAATCTCAAGCTAATCGATGCGCTGGAGCTCAACTTGCCTCCGGATGTGGAAACTTATGACCCCAAAATTACAGACCGTGTTTCTGTTAAGATGTCCGGAGTTACAGGCTCCAGAACATATGAGCATTTATTGGTTCCCAGACATGCAGGTCAATATATAATTGAACCGGTAGAATTCAGCTATTTCAATCCAGCTAAAAAGCAATATTATACCTTAAGAGGAGATGAAATTGTACTCAATGTTGAGAAAGGAGAAGAAGGTGCACTGACGACCATAACAGGAATTGCAAAAGAAGATCTCAAATTTATTGGAAGTGACATCATGTTTATTAAAAATCAGGTGTTTACGCTGAACAAGAAAAGTGAGCCCTTCTTTTTGTCTGGGCTATTTTATGGTTATGTGAGCTCGCCATTTTTATGCCTGTTCATATTCTTAGCGGTCCGAAGAAGAAATCTGGAGCAACGCAGTGATGTGGCATTCATGCGGAGAAAAGGAGCGACTCGACTGGCGAAGAAGCACCTGTCAAAGGCAAAGCAATAT
>JYMV01026890.1_pt1 | contig 18817 bp, 15 predicted proteins | sample 338911 | NCBI WGS metagenome assembly JYMV01 (sample SAMN03354496, study PRJNA234377) | hydrothermal vent metagenome | biome: Deep sea; feature: Hydrothermal plumes at the Eastern Lau Spreading Center, Western Pacific Ocean; material: Seawater | place: Tonga | collected 2009 | depth 2000 m m
CTTTCTCTTTTGCTTCTTCAATCCAGCCGTGAAGGCGCTCTGCTTCGCCTTCTGAGATCATAGGGCCAATAAAGGTGTCTTCATTAGACGGATCGCCAGACACTAACGCTTTCACTTTTTCCACATAGCGCGACTTAAACTCATCGTATATTTTGCTGTGCACTAAAAGGCGCTGAACACTTATACAACTTTGCCCTGATTGATAATAAGCTCCGACAATTACCCGGTCGATGGCGTCTTCAATATCGGCATCTTCATCAACTACGCATGCGGCGTTACCGCCAAGCTCCAATACCACCGGCTTTTTTCCTGCTTTTGCTTTAAGCGCCCAGCCCACATCAGGTGAACCTGTGAAGCTAAGCAGCTTTAGTCTTTCATCTGTAGTGAATAAATCAGCGCCGTCGCGGCTACAAGGTAGAATAGAAAATGCGCCTTTGGGTAAGTCGGTTTCAGCTAATACCTCACCAATAATAAGCGCACCAATAGGGGTTCGCGAGGCAGGCTTAAGTACAAAGGTACAGCCTGCTGCGATTGCAGGAGCCACCTTGTGCGCAGCCAAATTCAGAGGAAAATTAAACGGCGATATAAATGAACATGGACCTATAGGGACCTTCTTGGTCATGCCCTGATAACCTTTGGCGCGCGCCGAGATTTCTAAATTCACCACCTCGCCGTTAATACGCACTGATTCTTCTGCCGCTATTTTGAAGGTATCGATAAGGCGGCTGACTTCGCCCTTAGCGTCTTTAATTGGCTTACCAGCCTCTATACAAAGCGCTTGTGCCAACTCATCGGCTCTTTCGGTAAAGCGCTTCACACAGTGCTCTAGCACCGCTTGTCTTTCGAAAGGAGCCATGGCGGCCATCGCAGGCTGCGCTTCTTCTGCTGCAGCAATGGCCTTATCGATGGTATCCGCATCGGCCATCGCCACCTTGGTTGCTACCTCTCCGGTGTATTTATTAGTCACGTCCAAGTCGGTATTGGCATAATGTGGCTCACTCGCTAAATAATAGGGATAGCTTTCCTTCAACATTTTTTACTCCTTACCTTTCTGTTTCGTATGATTTAGTGTTTTGTCATTCATACTGTAATCAACTGGACAATCGATAATATGTACGCCTTTTGTGTTCAAACACTTATCAACTAAGTGAATAAGTACATCCGCGTCGTCAACTCTCCAGCCCTGTGCGCCGTAACTTTGTGCGTATTTAACAAAGTTGGGGTTGCCATAATCTAAACCAAACTCGTCAAACTGCATGTTTGCTTGTTTCCACTTGATCATTCCGTACGCATCGTCGCGCAAGATGATCACCACAAGGTCAAGCTTAAGCCTAACGGCAGTCTCAATTTCTTGGCTATTCATCATAAAGCCGCCATCGCCGCATACGCTTACCACAGGGACATCGGGCTTTACTAGTTTGGCTGCTATAGCTGATGGCAAACCGGCTCCCATTGAAGCCAGTGCGTTATCTAAAAGCAGGGTATTCGGATGATATGCAGGGTAATTTCGGGCAAACCATATTTTATATACACCGTTGTCTAACGTAACAATGCCGTTATCAGGCATAACTTTACGAATATCGCGTACAAGGCGTTCTGGTAAGATAGGGAATCGATTATCGTCTTCTGCTTCAGCACGGTGGTCTACATAGGCTTGATGCACATCTTTGTAGAAGTCGAGTTTCCAACTGTCTTGGGGAGTAATGCCTTCTTTTATTTGCCAGATGCTGTTAGCAATATCTCCAACGACTTCGAGTTGCGGGAAGTAAACAGGGTCTACGGCAGCCGAATCAAAGTTGACATGAATCACTTTTTTATCGTTGTGATGCATGAAGAACGGTGGCTTTTCTACCACATCGTGGCCTACGTTGATAATAAGATCGGCACGCTCTATTGCCCTGTGTACAAAGTCACCGTCAGACAGAGCAGTATTCCCTGCAAAGCGCGGGTCGCTTTCGTTTAGTACCCCTTTACCCATTTGGGTGGTAACAAATGGAATGCAGGTTTTATCAACAAACTCCCTGAGCATTTTCGCTGTTAGCTTTCTGTTTGCTCCGGCGCCAATCAATAACAAAGGTGACTGGGCTTCTTCAATCATAGTAACCGCAGCAGCAATTGCTTTGTATTCGGCGATAGGTCGACGGGCCATGCTAGGTGTTAGTATTTGGGCACTGGTTTGCTCTGCGGCAATGTCTTCTGGCAGTTCAATGTGTACAGCGCCAGGGCGCTCTTCATGGGCTAGACGAAATGCCTCTCGCACAGTAGAAGGAATTCTATCGCCACTCACAATCTGGTTGGTGAATTTAGTTATCGGCCGCATCATGTCAACGATGTCGATAACTTGAAAGCGACCTTGTTTGCTGGTTTTGATCGGCTTTTGCCCAGTAATCATCAACATTGGCATAGCGCCGAGTTGAGCGTAAGCCGCGGGAGTAACTAGATTAGTGGCCCCGGGTCCTAAGGTCGAAAGGCACACTCCCACTTTTCCGGTAAGCCTGCCGTATGTAGCAGCCATAAAACCAGCGCCTTGCTCGTGACGAGTCAGCACCAGTTTAATAGAGGACTCGCGCAACGACTCAAGTAAGTCGAGGTTTTCTTCACCTGGGATACCAAAGACGTATTCCACGCCTTCTGCTTCTAACGCTTTAACAAATAAATCGGACGCTTTCATGTGCTGCACGCTCCTTGTAATTTGAGCAGAAAATAAAGTGCTTATTAGTTGTGCTACGAAACAATGCTGCGAATGGGTTTACTGTGCGTAATAAAATGCCCGTTGCTAACGGGCATGTTAAAAAATAGTGTATAGGAGAGAAAAAGGAAGTCTAATCACTGATTATTATGCGCTTGTATGCGAGCAAAGAACCATCTTCGTTTTGTGACACACTAAATGTATATTCATTGTAGTCACTGCCAAACACTGTATCTTGCCCCAGCAACGTGTCTGGCTCACCCCGGTGACTGTAGTCGGGATGATTGGTACAAATGTCTTGGCAAAAACTATCGGAAAAGCCAAATTGAGAAACCAATTGATCAGTATTGTTGCGACGTATACGAAAATGGATGTGGATAGCTCGGCTGCTGTACCAGCCGGGAAAACAGCTTTTTAGGTTTATTCTTCCGCTAGCATCTGTCACCGCAATACCTCTGAACCACTTCGCACTTAATGCATCCGCTTCATTTCCCGTGCAAAATGCCGAATTAAATCCTCTGGCATCAGCACTATCACTGGTATCTCCTGAATAAACGCCATCTACATCGCAATGCCATACTTCAATTTCATAACCCGATAGGGGATTACACGCTTCATCAATTAACTGAAGACACAACATCATCGGCAAACCTGTTTGCTCATATGAGATGTCGTCAAGATAGTCACTTTGAAAATAGCACGGGCCTTCCGTTTGAGAACCTGTGAGAGCCACACTGCATACAGAAGCAGTGTCAAATAAACTATCGTCTGGAAAGTCTGACGTCATAGCTGACGTGCCACCGCTTGCCCAACCGTCAAAATCTTCTTCAGGTTCGGCATTTGAATCGGTGTTGTTATTGGAAGATGAGGAGTTAGATGTTGTGGAACTGTCAGAGGCGGAATTGGAACCTCCACACCCCCACAATCCGATAGCAATAGGAGCCAATGTAAGTCCCACCGCTGTTTTCATAAAGCGGCGTCGCTTTAGCGGCTTTTCCGTTAATTTGTTTGATGTCATCGTACGTTGCCCTTGGTTGTCTTTGCAAAAAAGACATTTAGCTAAAGGACAAGGTTCTCTTATTTACTCAAGCTTTACGTAGCTTTACACAGTAAATAAGCAAAGTGAAAAAAGCGCAGGTATTTGGGTAACTAAACCTAGGTTATTCAGCACTCCATTCGGATAGTGCCTTCTGTGTTACTTTATCTACCTCATGTTTATTTTCGCTTATCCACCAGCGCTCCATAATACGGACATTTTTCTGATTGGCTTTATAGAATATATCCACAATGTCGCCAACAAATGGAATAAAACCTAAGCCAAAGTCGATTGCTGAGTTTTTTACCATTTGAGCTATTAGCGCTTTGGGCATACCCAATGATTTTCCCAGCCAAACTATTCGAAGTGAAACGAAGAGCATCAGCGCGTCACCGGCTCCTGGGATAAGGCCCACGATTGAATCCAAGCCTATTCTTATTGGGATAAAAGGGAGCTTTACAGCAGTATCCAGCAAGTTCGCCAGTTTTTGCGCTTTAAGTAGTGCCTTTGGTGCTTTGCCTTCCACGACCTTATCTCCCTTTCAATATAATAAATGCGCCACCAAGGGTGATTTCCCTATTGGTTTTCCTCGAAACGTTTACTGTCAGCTTTTCAAACGCTACTTTTCAGCGCCTAACGCTCTTGCTAAGCCTGCGCGCAAACCGTTGTCCGACTGTACTGTCCACCCATGCAGGTTTTCTTGCACTATGTCAAAAAGCACGTCTATATGTTCTTTGTCACTGTTAAGTGCCGCGATGTATTCATAGCGCTCACCACCAGCTTCCATAAAGTACTCGCGATTCTCTTCACCAATTTCTTCAATAGTTTCCAAGCAATCGGCTGAGAAGCCAGGGCACATAACCTGAATGGATTTCACCCCTTTTTCAGGTAAAGACTTTAACGTTTCATCTGTATACGGTTTCAACCACTCTTCTCGACCAAAACGAGATTGGAAGGTTGTCATATATTCGTCGTGTGAAAGGCCAAGTTTCTCGGCAAGCAAGCGCGACGTTTTGTGGCACTCGCAGTGATAGGGGTCACCATTCATTAAATAGCGCTTAGGAATACCGTGGTAAGACAAAATAAGCTTGTCCGCTCTTCCATGGGTTTCCCAATGCGCTTTTACTTTGTTCGCCAGCGCGGTAATGAAATTATCGCGGTCGTGATAGTGATTCACGAAGCGAAGTTCCGATAGCATCAAATGTGGAGCCAGTTGTCGACGCGCTGTATTGAGGGTAAAGCGGTAAAACGACGAGTTTGCGTACGCCTTTTTCCAACATGGACTCGATGGTATCACCAATGGCGGGCTTGCCGTAGCGCATGGCAAAATCAACAATTACGTCATCGCCATATTGGGTTTTACAGCGTTCAGCAATAGCTGATGCTTGCGCTTTAGTAATAGCCATAAGTGGAGAGCCTTCTTCCGTCCATACGGTGGAATAAGCCTCAGCAGAACGCTTAGGGCGAAAGTTTAAAATGATACCATTTAATACAAACCACCAAATCGCTTTAGGCACTTCCACAACCCGCGGGTCAGAAAGAAACTCTTTCAAATAAGGGCGTAACGCCTGCTTAGTTGGCGCTTCCGGTGTCCCCAAATTCGTTACCAGTACGCCAATTTTATCTGGTTGCCCGTGAGTAAAACCTTTGTTCGATTTGTATTTCATGTATTCATAGTCCGAGAAGTACTGCGCTATATCCGTATTATACTGAAAAAAGTGCGATTGCGTTAATAGTTTTTGGGCATTAAAAAAGCGACAGGTGTTCGAAAATACTTTTCAAAAACACATGCCGCTTTCTTAGTTTGCTGCCGCATTATGCGTGTGGCAGCCCGTAAAGCTATCTATTTAAGGCTGATAGTAAGTCGCTGCGCCCGGGCCTACCGGCATACCGAGTAGGAACACCCAAATGTAGAACAAAATTGTCCAACCTACGATAAACACCATTGAGTAAGGCAGCATCATGGCAATGAGCGTGCCCATTCCCAAGTCTTTCTTGTACCTTGCAGCCATGGCCAAGATGAGTCCGAAATAGCTCATCATAGGTGCGATAACGTTTGTGACTGAATCACCAATACGGTATGCAGCTTGAATCACTTCAGGCGCGTAGCCTATGAGCATGAGCATTGGCACAAAAATAGGTGCTGTTACCGCCCATTGCGCTGATGCACTCCCTAGCGACAGGTTCACTACACCACACATCAAAATAAACAGAATAAACACCGCTGGGCCATCTAACCCTGCCGCTTGTAACAACGCAGCACCTTTAACGGCTAATACTGTGCCTAGGTTTGTCCATACTAGCGTAATGTAAAGACCCATTGCCCCCATGCTTTTAGACATGGCATCAATAACATCTTTGTCGTTCTTCATCGACTTGGTAACTTTACCGTAAACAAAGCCAGGAATAGCAAAGGTGATAAATATGAATGCAACAATGCCTTTAAGGAACGGAGAGCCCGCTACTTCACCTGTTTCTGGATGACGCAATATACCGTTTTCTGGCACTACCGTCAGCGCTAGTATCGCGCAAACAATAACAAACGATATACCTGCCCAACGCAGGCCTTTCTTTTCTAAATCCGTAGGCGCGTCCATTGATTGCTTGCCTAAATCTATGGAAGCATCAGCAGGGTCAAATTTACCGAGTCTCGGCTCAACAACCTTTTCGGTGACCAACGCGCCCATTGTGGCTACAACGAAGGTACTGATGAACATGAAGTACCAGTTTACTTCTGGACCTACCATATAGTCGGGGTCAATCATGTGAGCAGCGGCTTCCGTGATACCCGACAACAGTGGGTCGACAGTTCCAAGCAGTAGGTTGGCGCTATAGCCAGCCGATACACCTGCAAACGCGGCGGCCAGACCCGCTAACGGGTGACGACCTAACGAGTGGAAAATCATCGCTGCCAGTGGAATAAGTACCACGTAGCCAAGCTCTGATGCTGTGTTTGAAATGATACCTGCGAAGACGATAGCAAAGGTCACGGCACGTTTAGAGGCATTCATTACCAACGCGCGCATTGCTGCTGATAACAGGCCAGAATGTTCTGCTACCGATACACCAAGAAGCGCAACAAGTACGGTACCCAGTGGCGCAAAGCCTGTGAAATTGGTAACCAAGCCTGTCACTATTCGCTGCAAACCTTCTGCGCTCATCAGCGATATGACTTCAATCATACCGTCTTCTTCACGCCCCTTTGCACCTATTGGGCGAGGGTCAGCTACAGCAATGTCAAAGTAACCAAGTATCCCACTAAGTAACACAATGAAAAGTGAAAGCAGAGCGAACAGCGTTACTGGATGTGGGAGCAGGTTTCCTAACCATTCCACCGTGGTGAGAAATCGCGAGAATAACCCACCTTGTCCGCCCCTATCATCGGCAGACACTGTATTTGTATTTTCCGTTGTCAAAATCTTCCCTCTGTCGTTTATTGACGTCTACCACACCAAGGTTAATGCTGGGAAGGCATCAACCTTGTACATAAATAGTGACGTGTTTTAATAGTATTCAGACGGTATTTTACCCGATTTAGTAAAATTTTGGCAGTAGATAGGGTAAATGAAGGGTTAAGTCAGTGTACATTTTCCTAAATTGCCCGGCTACACAGATTAAATATAACTCGCTATATCATACCATTAGCCTTTCAAAAGGCGTAAAAAAACCAGTCTAAAAAGACTGGTTTTTAAAGCTTCAAATTACGGCTATTTAGTTACCGTTTGACTTGTTCATATACTTGAAGAAGTCGCTGTCTGGTGCAATAACCATGACATCTTGTTTGCTGTTAAAGCTTTGCTTATACGCGTCCATACTGCGCAGGAAGCTGTAAAAATCAGCGTTCTTTGAGTAAGCGTCAGCGTAAATTTGTGCCGCAATCGCATCACCTTCACCACGAAGTTGACGTGCATTACGCTCAGCATCAGCAAGCATTACCGTTACCTTAGCATCAATATTTGCCTTAATGACTTCGGCTTGCTCTTGACCTTCTGAACGGTGCTCACGAGCTACGGCGGCACGCTCTGCGCGCATACGCTGGAAGATCGAGTTGCTCACTTCAGTGGGTAAGTTAATCTGCTTAACGCGTACGTCTACAATTTCAATACCTAGCTCGTCAGACGACGTAGAAGCTTGTTCCATTGCTTGGTTCATAAGCGCTGAACGCTCACCAGAAACGATTTGTGCAATAGTACGAGTACCAAACTCAGAACGTAGGCCGTTGTTTACTTTTTGCTTCAGTAGCGCTTCTGCTTGCAGCTTGTTGCCACCCGTTGATAGGTAGTAACGTGCAAAGTCTTCTATGCGCCACTTAACATAAGAGTCAACAATCAGGTCTTTCTTCTCGCTTGTTACAAAGCGATCAGGCGTTCCATCCAACGTTTGAATACGCGCATCTAAATGGCGTACCGAGTCAATAAACGGAAGTTTAAAGTGTAAACCTGGCTCAAAAACCCGAGTTTCACCGGTCGCGTCATCGCGCTGAACCTTACCAAATTGAATAACAATGGCACGCTCACCCTCTTTAACTGCAAACAGAGAACCTGATGCAAGCAAAACAAGAAGAACGAATGCTGCTATTAATAAATTCTTCATTATGCTTATCTCCCTTCTCTGTAGCTGTCACCGCGCAAACCAGAGGTTGGCGACGAATTACGGCTTCTGCCTGAGGTATCAGTCACAGGTGTTTGTAAGCTTTCTAGCGTGTTGCGTGAGCGATCGTTAGACGACGACTGCTGACGCTCCATAATTTTATCCAGAGGCAGATACATCATGTTGTTTCCGCCTTTGCTATCAACCATAATTTTGCTGGTGTTAGCCAACACTTCTTCCATGGTTTCAAGATAGATACGTTCGCGAGTAACCTGAGGTGCGCGCTCATATTGTGGAAGCAGCTCTTCAAAACGTGCCACTTCACCCTGCGCTTCCAACGTTACACGCTCTTTATAGGCTTGCGCTTCTTCATTCATACGATTTATCGCATAAGCTTCAGCTTCACGAATAAAACGTTGTTCATCTTCCTGTGCAGCAATCGCATCATCAAAAGCATCTTTAACTTGCTCTGGTGGGCGGGCATCACGGAAGTTCATATCGATAATGGAAACACCCATGTTGTAGGGTTCAATGATCGCTTGAAGCTCTTCCCATACACGCTGACGCGTTACTTCACGGCCGTCGGTAAGTACGTCGTCCATTTTAGAGTGGCCAACTACGTAGCGAATAGCGCTATCAAGGGACTGACTTAAACTCTGCTCAGGGCTTTCAACGGCAAACGTCCAACGATACGGGTCTACAACGCGAAATTGCATTTCCATTTGAACGCTTACCACGTTTTCGTCTTCTGTAAGCATAGAGCCTGAAGATGACTGGTCGCGAATTGACTGAACATCAACTGGGATTACTGAGTCAATGAACGTTGGCGCCCAACGAAGACCCGGCTCAACCTGCTCGTGATACTCACCGAAGCGAAGCACTACGCCACGCTCTGCTTCACGAATAGTGTAAAAACCACTAATGAACCAAATTACGACAAGTAAACCTACAAGAATACCAGCGCCGATACCACCTAGGCTTTTGCCTGAGCCGCCACCGTTGCCACCTGACTTTCCAAACTTACCAAATAAGTTCTTAAAAACATCGTCCAAATCTGGGGGACCTTGCTCTTTCCCACCGCGATTCTTCCACGGGTCGTTATTATTGCCACCCGGCTCATTCCAAGCCATGCTGATACTCCATAGATTACTGTTATATTTTTGAATTTCGCATGCTCAATGCAGTGACTAGCACTGACTAATGTCGCACAACATACTCTGATATTCCGTTTTCCAGACGTTTTTCAAGTCTGTTCCAGTCAGCGGCGGGCATTCTTACATCAACTACCCAGTCTCCCTGACTGTCGTATTCTTCACTAGCAATACAGTTTAGTTCGTACAACACGCCGCGCAATCGACTTTGTGCAGGCGGAATCTTTAATGTGTAATTCACCATACTTTTACCTAAACATTCGGTTAAAGCTTGGCTCAATAATTCCGTTCCTTCGCCTGTTTGTGCAGATAGCCACACTCTAACAGGCACGCCTTCGTCGTTTCTTTCTATACGCGGTTGAACGTCGTCTAGTTTATCAATCTTATTACAGATTAGTAATTGTTGAATCTCTCCAGCTTCAATTTCTTCAAGTACATCATTAACTTCATCCATGGTTTCGCGATATTTTACATCAGCAATATCAACCACATGGAGCAGTAAATCTGCTTCTTGAGTCTCTTGAAGTGTCGCTTTAAACGCAGCAACGAGGTCGTGGGGAAGATGACGAATAAAACCTACCGTGTCGGCTAAAATAGCCGGCCCTACGTCTTTTAAATCGATTTTGCGTAACGTGGGATCTAGCGTTGCAAACAGCTGATCGGCAGCGTAAACGTGTGAGTCGGTAATGGTGTTAAACAGCGTCGATTTTCCCGCATTCGTATAGCCAACTAAGGATACCGTTGGAATTTCAGCGCGTTTGCGCGAGCGGCGACCCTGCTCGCGTTGCTTTTGCACTTTTTCCAAACGACGAAGAATGGCTTTAATACGACCACGAAGTAGTCGACGGTCAGTTTCTAGCTGTGTCTCACCTGGACCGCGAAGACCAATACCACCTTTTTGACGCTCAAGGTGGGTCCATCCTCTGATGAGACGAGTTGAGATATGCCTCAACTGGGCTAGTTCGACCTGAAGCTTACCCTCATGTGTTCTTGCGCGCTGCGCAAAAATATCGAGAATTAGCCCCGTTCTATCTAACACCCGGCATTTACACACCGCTTCTAAATTACGCTCCTGAGAAGGAGAAAGCGCGTGGTTGAAAATAACAACGTTGGCATCGTGTGCTTTCACTGCCGCTGCTATTTCCTCTGCCTTACCTGAACCAACAAAAAACTTAGCATGAGGCGCACTGCGCGAAGTCGTAATAACTTCTACCGCATTAACCCCTGCTGAAGACACAAGCAATTCAAGCTCACTTAAGTCTTCTTTACTGTTCTCGTCGGAAAAATTAACATGAACAAGTACAGCCTGTTCACCGGCTTCATAACGGTCAAACAAGCGCGTTACCTTTTAAATTATTCACCTTTAGTATTTTCAGAATCTCCTGCGCTAGGCATTGTGATAGCGCGTGCTGGAACAACAGTAGAAATCGCGTGCTTATACACCATTTGGCTTACTGTGTTCTTCAGTAAAATTACGAACTGGTCGAAAGATTCAACCTGTCCCTGAAGTTTAATACCGTTTACCAGATAAATTGATACTGGAATACGTTCCTTACGCAAAGCGTTCAAGAATGGGTCTTGTAAAGATTGCCCTTTAGCCATTTGATATCCTTAGTTTTTATTATTCGTGATAGGAATTTCACTATCACTGCACGTCTAATATATACCACACTCAAACATTTAAAGTGTGACTTTCGCTGTAATTTTAGTCAAATTATCGTTAGCAAATGTGTCTAGCCATGTAACCTGCTCCCAGCCCCGTAACCACGTGAGCTGACGCTTGGCAAGCTGCCTTGTAGCGATAATGCCTCTTTCACGCATTTCTGCGTAACTCAATTGGCCGTCTAGGTACTGCCACATCTGTCTGTACCCTACCGAACGAATAGAAGGCAAATCTTCATGAAGATCACTGCGTTCGTAGAGCTTTACTACTTCATTCTCAAACCCTTGCTCCAACATCAAATCAAAGCGGGTCGCTATACGTTCGTGCAACACTGCCCTGTCTGCGGGCGCTATGGCAAATTGTGCAATGTTATAAGGGCACTTTTCACCCTCTTGTTGTTGCCAATGTGCCAACGTCTTGCCGGTACTTCTATACACTTCCAGCGCACGGGTAATTCGCTGTGGGTCGTTGGGGTGAACTCTCTCACCACTAATTGGGTCTACACCACGTAATTCATCGTGTAATTTAGACCAACCCAAGCGTTGTGCCTGCTGTGTTATTTCGTCCCGTATCTTTTCATCTGACTTAGGTAGTGGCGAAATTCCATTTATCAAGGCATTAAAGTACATCATTGTACCTCCAGCCAAAATTGGCACCTTGCCACGCGCTAAAATATCGCCAATAAGTGCATTAGTGTCGTTTACAAATTGCGACACCGAATAGCTTTGTGCAGGGTCGATAATATCAATTAGATGATGTACTACACCTGCTCGCTCTTCCTGCGTTGGCTTCGCAGTGCCGATGTCCATACCTTTATATACAAGGGCTGAATCAACACTAATTACTTCGCTGTCAACCTTGGCCGCTATATCAAGCGCCAAGCCTGTCTTACCTGATGCCGTGGGGCCCATAATTGCTATTACTGGCAATGCAGAATTTATGCCATTGGACACTTTATTCTCCCCATACATCTAGCACTGAATTTAAGGGGCGCACTTTAGCAAATTGCTCAATAATTTCCCATTGTTTCACTTCGCTCTGCTGATCCAACCAGTACCACAGCGCATTTGATGTCTCTTCATCTAAAACATGTTCAGGCAAAACCAATGATTTTACGGCATCATCAAGTGAATTTACTTCATCATTTAGTTCAACTAATAAGAAGTATTCAAACCACTTGAGCCACGGCAAGTGCCTGGTGCCGGCCGGCACCTGTTGCAGCCGATATTTGCCAGCCACTTTATTCACTTCAAAATGCGCGTCGTTTAGCAGTGTAATTAGTTGCTCATTGACATTATTGAGCGAAACAGCAACGGGCATTAACAACGGTTGTCCATGCTGCGCTTTTAAAAATAGTTCGCTTAACCAGATACTTGCAACTTTAGTTGCACAAAGAAGGTAAATTTTTTCTGATTTTGGGTAAATTCTACACTGGGAAGTTAGATTAACGTGCTCTGCAACGGGCATCGGGTCTGCATTGTTGTTAATAATGTCGCTATTTGGCGTCATTAACGCATTGTAATTTGACTGATATGCCGCACTTGGCCCTCGACTTTGCTTATGTGCAGCGCCACCACTTCGTCCACCACTGGCACTTCCCGAGGATGTATTTCTTGGACTGCCTGTAAATTGCCCATAAGACTGTGGCGCGCCTTGCGAGATTCCCCCCGTCGAGTAACGAGAAGACTCGTTGAACGCCTGTGCATTATCCGACGTTTGATTCTGTAAAGGCCTAATGTAATCGTGTTCTACCTGAGAAGACATGAAATCTGAGCCCGAAGGACGGCTTGCGTCCATTCCTGATAAAGGCTGTTCGTCGGTCATGGCATGCAGCGCATCACTCACGGTTTTACAGATAAAGTCGTGTACCAATCTGCCTTGTTGAAACCTCACCTCATGCTTGGCGGGATGAACATTTACATCCACATCTTTAGGGTTAACCGTTAAGTACACCACAAAGCTTGGTTGCTCCACCACCCCCCAAACGCTTTCGTACGCTTGGCGAATAGCGTGCATAATAAGCTTATCTCGCATGCCTCTGCCGTTAACAAAACTGAACTGGCAATCATTACTGCTGCGAAGCATGGCCTCATTACCTAGCCAAGCATCAATGTGAAGACCTTCATACTCAGTACTAATATGTACGGCGTTTTGAACAAACTTTTGTCCAACCACAGCGCCAATTCGGGTGGCTAAACTGCCTGCTTTGTCGGCGATAAAGCGCTTTGCTACTTTATCGTTGTGTTTTAAAACAAATGAAACCTTGGGATAGCTCAGTGCTATGCGTTTTATGACTTCTTCAATATGCTGAAATTCGGTTTTTTCGGTGCGTAAAAACTTACGTCTTGCTGGCGTGTTGTAAAACAGATCTGCCACGTCAATTGTGGTGCCAACAGGGTGGGCCGCTGGCTGGATATTTACCGCCATTTCCCTACCCTCACAATAGGCCTGCCACGCCTCACCTTGAGACTCAGTGCGCGATGTCAGTGTTAACCGGCTTACCGAGCTAATACTGGCCAGCGCTTCGCCACGAAAGCCAAGAGAGAGAATTTGTTCTAAGTCATCCAGAGTGGTGATTTTGCTGGTTGCATGGCGACTTAATGCCAGCTGCAGTTCACTTTTGACAATGCCTGACCCATTGTCTTTTATTCGAATGCGTTTGTGGCCACCTTTTTCAATATCGACTTCTATTTTGGTGGCACCAGCATCAAGGCTGTTTTCTAGTAATTCTTTAACCACAGACGCGGGGCGCTCAACCACTTCACCAGCGGCAATCTGGTTTGCAAGTTGGGGAGATAAAAGCTGTATAGGCAAAGGACTACCCTATGATATTAACTATATGGATTCGTGGCGATACGACATGTAAGTGCAATGAGTGCTGAAAAAGCCGATGAAACAAAACCTTGGTTTATGTTCTCGGAATATTTAGTACCTGCCCTACGCGTACAACATCACTTGAAAGATCATTCGCTGCTTTGATGCTGCTTACTTTTACATTGTAACGCTGTGCTAATAACGAGAGCGACTCGCCGCTTCTTACTTTGTGCGTTCGGTTGTTCGCCCTTTCTTGTGCCCACAGTGTACCATCAGGGGGAACTTGCTTGAAGTAACGCTTAGTCGCATTAAACATGGCACTCGCTAAGCGTTCGCGATGTTTAGACCAGTTCAGATTCTTCTCTTCTTGCGGATTAGAAATGAAACCAACTTCGACCAAAATAGAGGGGATGTCAGGCGCGGTCAAAACTGCAAAACTGGCGGCTTGTGGTTTTCTTTTATGCAGACTGGTCACCTGCTTTAGCTCTTCTACCACTTTATTACCTAAATCGTGGCTGGTCGCCATGCTGTGATCCATCGATAAACCCAGTATGGTTTCAGTAAGATATCGCTCGCTTGATTTATTATTGATCACTTCAGCTGCACCACCGAGTAATTCAGAGTGACGTTCAGATTTCTCTAGCCAGCGGCCTAATTCAGTGTCTGCTCTTCGCATGGATAGTACCCACACCGAACCACCTCGCGGTTGAGGCTGACTAAACGCATCGGCGTGGATGGAAATAAGCAAATCGGCTTTTTTCTCGCGCGCAATTTCAGGACGTCGATTAGGAGAAACATAATAATCATCGCCACGAGTCATGATGGCGCGCATACCTCGCTCCCGGTTTATCATGTCTTCCAGTTTTTTGGCGATACTCAGGGTGATGTGCTTTTCATAGGTACCAGCCGGACCGATTGAACCTGGGTCATGTCCACCATGCCCGGCGTCGATGGCGACGATAATGTCTCGGTCTCGGGCACTGGTAGAATCATCAATAACGACAGAGCCAGTTGATGCCGACGCTGATAACGTTGGCGACGGCTTCGGCGGGCTATCTGGTAAATCGACAACCAGCCTGTGTCCGTAAGCACCATCGGGGGTTACTGCAAATAACGAAGGCTTTGTATTTCTATTGAGCTCAACAACCACTCTGGCAGATGATTTGTTTTTCGGTGTGGAGTAGCGCAGCTTTTTAATCAAATCACCGCTGTTTTCAATGCCAGAAAGCTTAGCGGTGTCGCTGGTGTTGTTAAGATCGATGACAAGCCGAAGCGGATTTTTAAGTGTAAAATAGGTGAACTCTGGCGCTGATTTCATATCGAAAACAACGCGCGTATTGTCCGGCGACGGCCATATCCTAACCCCGTCGATGTTATTTTGCGCACCGTGTGCGAATTGCACGACGAAACACAATAATAATACCGAAACTATACTGCGCACCATAATTAGCCTTTCTGTTATTGTTATGCTGCTCTCGTCAACTCCGGAGCGGCTATTTATTCAGTTTTTCTTTCATTTCGCATTTGCGCTAAACGCGCTTGCATTGCTGAAGCAATTTCGCACCGTGGGCACTTTTTGCTTCCAAATTAAACTGCCTACCCGATGGCGTAATATTTATACTAATCACTAAGTCTGGGGATGCCAAGTATTCGCCCCCTTTTTCCGACCATTCAATAAGCGCGATAGCGCCCGAACCAAAGTAATCGCGAATTCCCATGAACTCTAACTCTTCTGGGTCGGCTAAGCGATACAGGTCGAAGTGATAGATATTGACGCCGTCCAACTCATAAGGTTCAACCAATGTATAGGTTGGACTTTTAACGCTACCTGAATGACCTAAAGATTGAATGAAATATCGGCTAAATGTCGTTTTCCCTGCACCTAAGTCGCCGTTTAAATAAATAACAGCATCGGTAGGGAGTTGACTCGAAACAGCCTGCGCTAAATCTCTGGCAAGCTGCGCAGTATCATCTACTTCATTAGCAAAAAAAGAGGTATGCGGGTAAGACATCAACAATATTCCACAGTAATAGAAAGCCGAATAACACAGTAGATGCCTGCCCGTTCAAGACAAAACCACGCTAACTAGTGGTTTATAAGCGCACGTACTGCGTCAAACAAATCGCTCGCTATCATACCACGTTGACCATACAGTTGGGCAATATCATCGCCAGCCTTAGCATGAAGCACTACACCATATTTCGCTGCAATATCTGTTTCTACGCCTTGCGCGAGCAACGCGCCCAATATTCCGCTTAATACATCACCGCTTCCTGCGGTAGCCATACCTGGATTACCGTGACGGCAAACCCAGGTTTTCTTTTCATTGTCGATAAGCGTGCCCGCCCCTTTTAGTACACAGACCGCATGGTATCGCTGTGAGCACTGCCTTGCGTAGTTAAAACGGTCGCTTTCTACATCATCAATAGAAACACCGAGTAAGCGCGCAGCTTCGCCCGCGTGAGGGGTTAAAATACTGTCAGACAAGGTGTACGCGGTTGACTGCTGACACAACAGATTTAGCGCGTCAGCATCAATGACCACAGGCTTATTTTGGCTTTGACAGTGCTTCATGGTGGTTTCAAATGCGCTTTCTGCCCATTCATCTTGCCCAAGACCCGGTCCAATAACCACACAGGTTGCCCAAGCTAATGCATCTTCCAAATTAAAGTCGGTGACCATGAGTTCAGGTCTGCCTGCACTGACCTGAACGACTGACGACTCATGGGTATACACGCGTACCATGCCCGCACCACTTCTCAGCGCGGCTTCACTGGCGAGTCGAATGGCACCTGCTGTTCCGCGGTTACCGCCAATGCACAACAGTCGACCATAAGTCCCTTTATGACTGTTAATCTCCCGTGGCCCCATACCTTTAAAGTGGTCGATATTTAGCATGGTCGCGCTCGCTTTAGCTAATGCTTGGAACGCTTTGCCGATACCCAAGTCCGCATACACTAACTTACCGCACGATTGTTTACCTGCACCAGTAACAAGCCCCGGCTTAATGCCCACAAAAGTAACGGTGATATCAGCCTGAACACATCGCCCCAGGCTCTGTCCTGTGTTTGCATCAAGCCCTGACGGCACATCAACGCTTACAACCGGTGTTGATGACGCATTCACCGCATCAATGATGTCTGCAAACTCATTGCGAATATAGCTATTAATACCTGTACCAAGAAGCGCATCTATCACTACGTCAGACTTCTCGAGGAGCGCAGCGTCAAACCCATTGATACTGCCTCCTGAATCGAGCCAGCGCTGCTGTGCTTTGCCAGCATCACCATCCAGCGTACGTTCAGGCTCAACCGCACATAAGTGCACTTGTTTACCCGCAAGTTTTGCGTTTATTGCTGCAATGTAGCCGTCACCCGCATTGTTACCTTGGCCCACCAGCACTAAGTAAACGTCTTAAACACCACATCACCAGCTCGTTGCATCAACGTGAACATATCGCAGCCCGAATTCGCGGCGGCTTGTCCCTCATTTTCCCTAACCTGATCGGCCCGAAATAATTTGTATGATAAACTTGACGTTAATTGAGTATCTAGCATGAGCACATGTCCGAATTTAGTTCTATCGACCTTGTTGAATTAACCAACAATATCAAGGCTTGGGGTACAGCGCTAGGCTTTCAGCAGGTTGGCATCAGCGATATTGATCTACATCAGCACGAGGCACACCTTCAGGAATGGTTAGACAATGGGTATCACGGTGACATGGCCTTTATGGAGAGTCATGGGATGAAGCGTGCCCGGCCTGATGAGTTGGTCCCAGGGACATTACGGGTTATCAGCGTTCGCATGAACTACTTACCGCCTGACGCCTCGTTTGCCAAGCATTTAAAAAAGCCAGAAATAGGATACATCAGCCGCTATGCATTGGGCCGTGACTACCACAAAGTGCTGCGCAAACGTCTGAAGCAATTGGGAGAGAAAATCACAGCATCCTTGGCGCATACCCAATATCGCCCGTTTGTAGACTCAGCCCCCGTATTGGAACACGCTATTGCTGAAAAAGCGGGTATTGGCTGGACGGGGAAACACAGCCTGACACTCAACAAAGAAGCCGGCTCTTGGTTCTTCTTAGGTGAGCTGTTCATCAATTTGCCATTACCCACTGACTCACCAATTGAAGAGGGTTGCGGCACCTGCACGGCGTGTCTAACCATCTGCCCGACCAATGCAATTGTTGCGCCTTATAAAGTAGATGCCCGTCGCTGTATTTCCTATCTCACCATTGAATCAGACAAAGATATTCCCGAAGATTTGCGCCCCATGATGGGCAATCGCATTTATGGCTGTGACGATTGCCAACTTGTTTGCCCTTGGAATCGCTTTGCCGACGTTACCAGTGAAGAAGATTTCCACCCGCGACAAGTGCTACACGGCCAAAGTCTCAATGCGCTTTTCGGCTGGTCTGAAGAAACCTTCTTGCGCAATACGGAAGGCTCTCCCATCAGGCGGATTGGCTTTGAGAAGTGGCAGCGTAATATTGCCGTTGCGTTAGGAAACGCTCCGTATGATGAACAAAGCATTCTGCTTTTGAAAGAAAGACGAGGGAGCGTGAGTGACTTGGTGGACAGACATATTGATTGGGCTCTTAAGCGGCAGCAAGAGAAGCAACAAGCGTCTGATGCAAAAAACAGGCAGCAAGCGCGGCTTATTCGCGTAATTGAAAAAGGCTTACCAAGAGACGCCTAACGCCAGTACACGCTTGAATAAGGCATACCGCGAATTCAATTGGCGATATACACGTTTTGGGGTTAACCCGCTGAGGCAAGCTGACTGTTTAAATCGGCCTGAGTGCTATTCCGATAACGCACACGAGCATTTGGCGAATGGGATGCGGCGAAAGAAACGTTAAGTTT
>JYMV01015561.1_pt1 | contig 18814 bp, 17 predicted proteins | sample 338911 | NCBI WGS metagenome assembly JYMV01 (sample SAMN03354496, study PRJNA234377) | hydrothermal vent metagenome | biome: Deep sea; feature: Hydrothermal plumes at the Eastern Lau Spreading Center, Western Pacific Ocean; material: Seawater | place: Tonga | collected 2009 | depth 2000 m m
ATTTTTTTTTTAAAACGATCTGAATATTTTTGAATAGAGTTTTTGATACGGTCTACCTCGATAATATCAATGCCAGTTCCAAATATCATAGTTCTTATCTTTTTCTAAATTAATAATTTGAATTGTAGGAAGTTAAGGTGTGCTTATTTTTCAAGCAAGAATCTATTTCCTGTTGCGTGATAGCTCCATGTCTCAGAAGAGTGGGAGGAGAAAAAGTTGTGTCCACCAAAGTTGAAACTTTCCCTCCAGGAGCAGCTCCCGGGTCAATAACAAGATCTATATCACTTCCGAAAATATTTAAAACTTCTTTTGCCGTTCGTGTGTTTTCTCCGCCTTTTTTGTTAGCGCTTGTGGCTGTCAATGCACACCCGGCCGTTTGGATTAAACGACGTGTCCATTTGTTTTTTGGTAAGCGTATTCCCACTTTCCCGGTATTTGCAGTCAAAACGTCAGGTAATTTGGAAACAGCATTAAAAATTAAAGTTAGTGAAGCAGGCCAAAATTTTTGTATCAATTGATCTGCCTCTTGTGATCTGTTTTTTGCAAATTGGTTTACCTGGTGTTCAGTTGCAATAAGAACCAGAAGAGGTTTGTTATAAGCTCTTGATTTGATCTCAAAAATTCGCCGAATACCCTTCTCGCTAAACGGATTGACTCCTAACCCGTAATACGTATCTGTTGGAAAAGCAATGACACCCCCCGACTCTAGAATGTCACGAATACGTTTAGAATGATTTGTTAACGGAGCATTGGGATCAACCCTAAGAACTTGTCGCATAGTTTGATTTGAGTTTTTTGCTTTTTCTTTCCACTTCCTTGGCCTGATCTTTTTTAAATTTTAGCAGTTTTTTTTGAATATTTTTATCACTTAATGCTAATATCTGAACGGCAAGAACACCTGCATTTTTTGCCCCGGCTTTTCCAATGGCCATTCCAGCGACAGAAACCCCACCTGGCATTTGAGTGGTTGAAAGTAATGCGTCGAGTCCGTTAAGTGCTGAAGAACTTATAGGAACGCCGATTACCGGTAAAGTGGTCTCGGCAGCTATTACTCCAGCCAAATGTGCTGCAGCACCGGCGCCAGCGATTAAAATTTTAATGCCACGTTTGGAAGCTCCTACAACATATTTCCGTGTTCGTTCTGGAGAGCGATGTGCGGATGATACAATTACTTCATGATTGATGCTAAAATTTTCCAAAACTTTACTAGCTTCTTCCATGATAGAAAAGTCAGAATCGCTTCCCATTAAAATTCCAACAAGAGGTTTACTCAAAATATATTCTCCTTAGATTCATTTTTCTATTTTAACACCGAAAAATCTTGCTACGTATGGGTAGGGGAATTTTCCTGGATTAGATTAAGGCTAATCCAAAAAAATGTAATTTTTAGAATTTCCTTCCTCGCTTTTTCATTTTAGCAAAATAATAAATTGAAAACAAAATATTGCGTCTTTTTTGTATTATGAAAAGTCTTCAAGAAGAGGCAAACATTTTTTTGCGTCCATGCTTTATTTCGGGAAGAAGCATTATGGTTGCTAGAATCATTAGTCCGCATGATATCCATCCGGTCATTGTTGCCCCTACTTGAGCAGCAGTCCAATAGCCTATGATTGGTCCTATAGTCCCTCTTATTCCTGTAAGGCAGACGTGGACTGACATGTATGCAGATACTTTTCCTGATGGAGCGTATTTGGTTACCCATAGTGCCCAAGCGATACTTCCTCCTGCAAAGGCAAGTCCGATCAATGCCGACCCTGCTCCAATAATCAGTAAGTTTTTGCTGATGAAAAATAAAGCTATTCCGATTCCAAATAAGACATTCAATATCATGCGAAGTACAATGAAGTTCATGCTGTCAAATAGTCGAGCCCAGAAAGGGATAAACAGAAAACGTATTGTTTCTGGAATAACCGTAATTATTAATGCGACAATTACGGGAGAAGCTTCGATCCCATAAGTTGTTGATGCTATGTAATCTACTCTCAGTGGAAGTACCCAAAGGTTGGCAAAGCCCATTATAAACCAAGTGAGAAGGACATAACCAAACTCTCTATCGGTAATTGTGTATTTGAAATTACCAAACGGATGACTGTGGGAGGTTTTCTCAATCACTTTTGATGGCATTGAGCTAATGGCCCATGCTTTGGCAATTGCACATACTCCAACTACGGTAAAGACCCAATTAAAGTAAACAATATTTATTTCCAGGATCAATGATCCGGCAAGTCCAAAAAGTGCAGAAATTGCTACGGTTAGAAGTAATGGTTTTGATACGCTTGCGCCACGCTTATGATGAGGATAGTTATCGCTATATATTGACGTCAAATATGGGATAGCCGCACTTCTGAAAATGTAACTAACGGTAATCATCAGGGCATAAAACTCTAAAGAGGGGACCCACGCCCCTATAATAAGGCAGACTGAAGCTAATGCGGAAGGAACCGCACTGCACCAAGATTTTTTCAATCCTTTCCCGGCGGTATAATGAACCAGGGGAAGAGATAAGACCATTCCTATGAATGGACCAGCAGCAATCAATGATTTTATTCCTTCTCCAGCGTTGTAGTAGCGAATGGCTATAAATAGAGCAAAAGTCTGTATGCCAGAACTCATTACGCCCTCAAAAAAGCCGCGCCACAGGTCATATTTATAGGTTGTTTTATGGAGTTCAGAGGTTGTTAAAGATGAGTGCTCTAAAGACATTTGCGGTTTCTGCCTCTTTTATAATGGGGAGTTATTATTTATCCTAACGGACCGGAATAAACGTAAGGTAGAAAAAAACTAAAAACCGTTTCTTCCCTTACTATAGGGGTTTAAAATGAAGTTGAATTTTAATATGCTAATTAGGTTAGGTTAACCTAATTAGCATATAGGGGTCTAGATAGATTACTTGAACTTAACAATAGGTTAAATTTTAATCAATGTTTAATGACGAAATGGTTCTGCCGCAAGCAGAAATTATAGCAATTGGAAATGAAGTTATTAGTGGTCTTATTCAAGATACTAATGGTAGGTATTTGAGCAAACAATTACACTTGCTAGGGATTAATACTTCAAGAATCACGGCAGTGGGTGATGATGAGGGTTCTATTGCCAGAGTTGTAGAAGGCGCTTTGGAGCGGGTTGGTATAGTTATAGTTACTGGAGGTCTAGGATCAACACACGATGATATTACAAAAGATGTACTCGCCCGAGTGTTCAATTCTGATATGATTATTGACGATAAAGTAATGAACATGCTCGAAGCAAAGTTCAATGAACGTCAGCAAAAAGTTCCTGAAAGAGTGCGTAGTCAATGTAAAATCCCCGAAACTGCTGAGATTTTATACAACGAAAAAGGAACAGCCCCGGGTTTTCTTTTTGAACGTGATGGAAAAAAATTATTTTCTCTTCCAGGTGTTCCTTTAGAGATGGAACACTTGTTTGACAAATATATTCGCCCCAATCTTAAAAAATTGCAAAAAGGGGTGATTGGTCATCGGGTTATTAAAACTGTGGGCTTGACAGAGGCTTCTCTTTGGGAAAAGTTTGGGCCAGTTGAACCGTTGGAAAGATTGGCTACCGTGGCATCACTTCCTTCCTATTTAGAGATGAAGGTTCGTTTGTCTTGTTGCTCGAAAACTTCAGAAGAGGTTGAAATTAGATTAGGTGAAGCAGAAGATATGGTTATGACGTCGTTGGGGGAATGGGTCTATGGAAAAGATAATGAGACTTTAGAAGGTAAAGTAGGGGAATTGTTTCTAGAAAAAAATAAAACGCTGGCGGTTGCTGAATCCTGTACTGGTGGATTGATCGGTCACCGATTGACACAGACGCCGGGAAGTTCCGATTATTTTCTAGAAGGAGTTGTTGCGTACAGTAACGAGGCAAAGAACAGTCGTTTGGAAGTTTCACCCACGCTGATACGAAAATATGGAGCTGTGAGCGAAGAGGTGGCGCTTGCCATGGCAGACGGTATACGTAAAACTTCAGGTGCTGATATTGGGTTATCTGTTACTGGAGTTGCTGGTCCGGATGCTAGCAATAATAAACCGGTAGGAACAGTATTTATTGCCATTAGCGACGAAGAAAAATCAAATTGCAAATATTTCCGTTTTTATAATGATCGAAGTCGTAATAAAGAGAGGTCAGCCCAGGCCGGACTTGACCTACTTCGTCGATGGTTCCTGAATCGCATATGAAAGAAACAGTACGATGAGTCAAATTAAGTGTTTTAATTGCGGACATGAATATGATCATGAAAATACTATTTGCCCTAATTGCAAAAAATCTAAAAACCCTAATATCCCAAACTATCCGCGTTTCAAGGGTCCGGGAATTATGATGTTTTTTTGGGTTTTTTTCGTCATTCTTTGCTTTGGGTTGATGCTTTCTTACTATGCTCAGTAAAAAAGCTCTCAGTGTTTAATTTCTTGAAAGGGTAGTATAAGTAGCATACCAGCGACAAATCCTCCGATGTGAGCAAACCACGCTACGCCGCCATCTCCTGAGACCACCCCACTGAAAACCTGAATTAGTATCCAAATCACTAGAAGAATGATAGCTGGTACTCGGATAATGGTGATTAAAAACCCTAAAAAAACTAATGTTTTTACCCGTGCAAAAGGAAATAAAATAAGGTATGCGCCGAGTATTCCTGAAATAGCGCCGCTCGCTCCTACCATCGGAATATCAGATTGAAGGTCTGTAAAAATGTGCCCCATAGAAGCAATTGTTCCGCAAACCAAATAGAAAATAACAAATCTAAATTTACCAAGAACATCCTCGATATTATTTCCAAAAATCCAGAGATAGAGCATGTTTCCCGCCAGATGGCCTATTCCTGAATGGATAAACATTGATGAATAAATAGTGGGATAGGTACTGATAGGTGATTCTATAAGGTGTGCGGGAATGAGTCCGAATGTAGCAAATGTTGTAATGGTCCCCATTGGTTGGCTTATCTGGTATAGAAAGATAAGTGTATTAGAAATGATAAAAATAATAGTGATAAGGGGGAAGTTTTTAGTTGGATTTTCGTCTTTAAGGGGAATCATTAAGGGAAGAGGCCCTGTTTAAGGATACTATTGTGATAAAATACAAATCCAATATGATTATAGAGAACCTTTCAAATGAACGAAACAAATGAATTGCCAGTTCCTCTTCCTGACGACGATGGATCAGCTCTTGTTGGTTCCAAGCTAGAAGAATCACGTGAATGGGTAATCAATACCTACCGTAAACATCAGAAAGTTAAAACATCTAGCTGGTTAGATAATGTGCTTGGGGAAGGACCACGCGCTAAGTCCTATGTGCTTCCCGTTTTACTTGACACTAATCCCATTCGACACAGGCAAAGTATTCAGGAACAGGTTTTCCCTGCACCAAGAATTATCCACGAAGATTTACTTATGACTGATCACACGAAAGTTATGCTGGAGGCAGGTTGTGGAATGGGGAAAACAACTTTTTTGAAATACTACCAAGAGCAATTGCTTCAACAGACACCGCACCCTGTTTACCCACTTCCGGTTTATTTTAGCCTTGGAAATCTGCAAGAAGGCGAAGGAATAACACGGTTCATGGAATCGGTTCATCGAGAAATGTTGGATGTTATTTTAATCGAGTGCCAGGAAGACTCCGAACTTGTTCTTGATGAAGATTGCCTTCTTAAAACTATCAAGGCTCTAGAACGAGAAGGGAGAATTCTTTTTATGCTGGATGCTTTGGATCAACTGCCTGCTGAAGACCGGTTTCAGGTTTACTTAGAGACTTTCGTCGACGACAAGACTTTTCGTAGTAACCGATTGATTCTCGCTACTCGAAAATTTAGTTTCGGACCCCTTGCCACAGACTCCATAATTCAGAGAGGAAAAGATGCGGCATTTCATGTGGCTTTTGAAAAAATTGATGAAAAAAAATGCAACATATTTCTAGGAGAAGCACAAAAAAACAAAGAGGTCTCAAGTTTGGGTAAGTATTCGCCTGAATTAATGGAAGTACCTTTGGTTTTGAAGATGCTTCGTGTTCTTTCAGATTTAGATAAACTGAGCGGTCTTACCACTCGCGGTGAAATTTATTTAGCTTATTTCAGACACCTAAATAAAATAAAATACTCTGAAATAATTTTTGAGCGATTGGAGGAAGTGGCGCTTCAGTTATTTGAAGATGAGCTTTCTCAGCGCATCGATGATATTGAAACAGGTTACTCCAAAGAGCGTCTAAAAAAAGAGGGATGTGACACGTTAATACGGGATGAAACTATTCCACCTGAGTTAGAAAAAATTCTTCAACAGACTCCAGGTCGTTGGCAGTTTAGGCACCCTTCATTCCAAGAATATTTTGCAGCTAGAAGCTTGGCTAAAAATAAAGACTGGAAGAAAATTGTCGCTTTAAAGTGTCGAGATGAACGTTGGGAAGAAATGTTAAAGTTTTTTTCAGGGATGGTTTTGGCTAATGATGTGTTTGATATTTTTATGGATCAGGGAGCCCTGTTTCTGGCAGGAAATTCTGTTTGTGAAACGAGAGAATTATCAGAAGAAAGGCGGTTATTGATCGCCCAGTTGCTTAAATATCAATGTAGAGAGTCTTTTCCACAATTCTCTCGATGTCGTTTAATTAAGGTTGAAGATGTTGTGGCGGCTAACGAGTCATCAACTTTACTGACTCTGTTAAAAAGTTTATTGAAAAGAGAAAATAGGGACGGACGGATTCTTTACTCGGTAATAGAGCTGCTTTTGGGTATAAAAAAAATTGATTGGTCTGATTTGGTTGATCGCCAGGACTTTGATTCTTTAAAAGAAGTTAAGGAATTAGAGGAATTCCTAGGAGAGGCCTCCAATCCGGATGTGGTTAAATTATCAAAGGTAAAAAGATGGGGCGAGATGGTGACAATACCTGAGGGGAAATTTATTTATCAAGATGAAAAGGATGAGGAGGACCATGTTTTCTTGAAAGAGTTCTCGATTATGAAATTTCCAGTAACCAACGCTTTGTATAAAGAGTTCGACCCAAACCACATACTCCGTTTCCCCCTATATTCTTTTTCGGATGACCATCCTGTCATAGGGATAAACTTTTATGAGTCTTTAGTTTGTGCTCTTTGGTTAGGAAGGCGGCTGCCGATAGAAAAGGAATGGGAAAAATCCGCTCGTGGTATAGATGGGAGAGATTATCCCTGGGGAGAAGCAATGGGTTATCAAAACGATTACGCTAATACCTGTGATTTTGTGATTGGAAGAACTTCCCCAGTCACCGAATTTGAACTTTTGGATGTTTTGATATGGCTGGTAACGTATGGGAGTGGTGCGCTCAGCTTCATTTAAAAGGACAAATAACTCAACGGGTTGCTAGAGGTGGGTCCTGGTTAAATTATATGGTTCACTCTAAATGTGCCTATCGCAATACCTTTGACCCCGATGAGCGTTATCCTGCTAGCGGGTTCCGGTGTGTTTCCCTACCACTTACAGAAGTTGATGATGATGCCGAAGATGACGAATGACTAATGTCTGAACTATAAGGGTTGTTAAAAAAGAGGTTTTTCTTGACTTGCGAATTTGATCGACATTATATGAGGCTTGCTCTTGACCTTGCGCGTAAAGCAGAAGGACAGACTAACCCTAACCCAGTTGTTGGGGCGGTTCTTGTTAAATCCGGTGAAGTTGTTGCAAAGGGGTATCATAAAAAGGCTGGCCTTCCTCACGCGGAAATTATTGCTTTGCGTAAGGCAGGCAGTAAGGCTAGAGGAGCCGACCTCTACGTGAATTTAGAACCTTGTTGTCACCATGGAAGAACTCCACCCTGCACAGAGGCTATTATCGCGGCTGGAATAAAAAGGGTCGTCCTTGGTATTCGTGATCCTAATCGACTTGTAAGTGGAAAAGGAATACGTTTCCTTAGAAAGCAGGGCGTAGAGGTGGTTACCGGAGTTTTAAGACGAGACTGTGAAAAGATTAACGAATCTTTTATTAAGTATATTACTACAGGGCGCCCATGGGTGATTCTTAAAAGCGCGTTTTCTTTGGATGGGAAAATTGCAACGAGAACCGGGGACTCAAGATGGATAACTGGATCCAAGGCTAGAGCTTACGCACATAGACTTAGAAGCAGAGTTGACGCAGTTCTAGTTGGTGCAAAAACAGTCCGAGTGGATGATCCTCAGTTGACCGTGCGACCCAAAAAGAAAGGTGCGCGAAACCCAGCTCGTGTTGTTGTGGCAGGGAAAAATACTATCTCCATCTCAGCTAAAATTTTTAATAACGCTCACAAGGAACGGGTTATTTATGCTACTGGCTCCAGTTTATCATCAGCCCAAAAAAATAAATTACAGGAAATTGGTGTGGAAGTTCTTTTGGTTAAACACAAGAAAGAACAAGTAGACCTTCCTTTGCTAATGGATAAGTTGGGGAAAATGGAAATCACATCTATTATGATTGAGGGAGGGTCGGAGATCAGTGGTAATGCCTTGAAGGAAAAACTGGTCGATAAAGTAATTTGTTTTTTAGCACCTAAGATCATTGGTGGCAAAAATGCTCCCAGTCCTGTCGGTGGCCAAGGAATAGCTAAACTAAAAGATTTCATACAAGTTAAAGAGATGTCAGTCGAAAAATTAGGGAATGATTTGGTGATTGAGGGAAATATACACTAAGGGAGACTTATGTTCAGCGGTATTGTTAGTAGTGTTGGAATAGTTAATCAAATTATTCGAAAAAATGCGGGAGCTGTATTAACAGTTCAAGGAGGTGATGGTTTTAGTGGATTTAAATCAGGGGAAAGTATTGCTGTCAATGGTGTCTGCCTTACAGTGCGAGATAGTGCGAATGATACTTTTACAGTTGACTTGAGTACTGAAACGCTCAGTCGAACTTGTTTTAAAAATATTGAAGATCGGGCGGATGTTAATCTCGAGCGTTCTCTCACACCTTCAGATAAAATCAGCGGCCACTTTGTCACGGGTCATGTAGATTGTGTTGGACGTATTACTTCTATTGATCATAAGAGCGGTGAGATAATTTTTTGCTTTGAATATCCAACTGAATACACTCCATATATTATCGAAAAAGGTTCTGTTTCAATAGATGGTATTAGCTTGACCGCTTTTTCATGCATCGGCAATGTGTTTTCTGTGTCTATTATTCCATTTACGTTTTCTCATACAAACCTTGCTTCCAGAAAAATTGGGGATGCCGTTAATATTGAATGTGATATGATTGGGAAATATATATATAAGGCCTGTGAAACCATTCTATTGTCTGGCGATGCAGACAAACAGGTTTCGCTGGACATGCTTCGTAGGCAGGGTATTTTGAAATGAAAAAAATTCATTTTCTATTCATGAACAAGAAACTTTACGGGGGAAAATAGAGAGCATGGTAATGAGCGAACTTAGACAAGATCAGAAAAATAATTTTAGTTCTATTGAAGATGCGATGGAGGATGTTCGTCAAGGAAGAATGATTATTATCGTTGACGATGAGGACCGGGAAAATGAGGGTGATTTAATGATTGCCTCCGAAAAAGCAACACCCGAAGCGATCAACTTTATGGCTAAATATGGCCGTGGTTTAATATGCCTTGCGTTGACTGAGGAACGGACTAGTGAATTGGGGTTGTCAATGATGGTTGAGAATAACGAGTCATCCTTTGAAACACCTTTTACAGTTTCTATAGATGCTAGAGAAGGAATAACCACAGGTATTTCCGCTAGTGATAGATCTTCAACAATCCAAACCGCAATTAATGCTCAAACAGTAAAAAGTGATTTGGTTAAACCGGGACACATATTTCCCCTTAGAGCCCGCGCGGGAGGTGTTCTTGTCCGCATGGGACAAACCGAAGCTTCTGTTGATATAGCTCGTATAGCGGGGTTATATCCTTCAGGAGTTATTTGCGAAATCATGGACGATGATGGAACCATGGCCCGCTTACCAAGTCTCATAGAGTTTACACGTGAACATGGTCTTAAGATGATAACCACTAAGGATCTTGCGGAATATCGTTTGCAGCAAGAAACACTTGTTGAAGAAGTCGTATCTACCCAATTGCCTACTGAATTTGGTGTTTTTAATTCAGTAACCTTCCGAAATACATTAGATGATCAAATTTATATTGCTTTGATTAAAGGGGAGATTAGCGCTGAAATTCCTACGCTAGTTCGTGTTCACTCACAATGCCTAACAGGAGATGTGTTTGGTTCATTTCGTTGCGATTGCGGCGAGCAATTGAAGAAGTCGATGGAAATGATAGCCGATAATGAGAAAGGTGTATTACTTTATCTTTATCAGGAAGGAAGAGGAATCGGTATTATTAATAAATTGAAAGCCTATGCCTTGCAGGATGAAGGTCAAGATACAGTGGAAGCCAATGCCTCACTGGGTTTTAAACCTGACCTTAGAGAATATGGTATTGGCGCACAGATTCTAAAAAAAATTGGTTTGGGAAAACTTCGACTGTTAACCAATAATCCTAGGAAAATAGTGGGGTTAGAAGGATATGGTTTGCAAGTGGTCGAACGTGTTCCCATCGAAGTGAACCCCAAGAAAGATAATCTTAAATATCTCAGTACGAAGCAAAAGAAACTGGGACATATGATTGGAAATATTTCTTAATGGGTTTTTTGAAATGGCAAAATTTATAGAAGGAGATTTGGATGCCGCTGGTTTGAAAGTTGGCATAGTAGTTAGCCGTTTTAATGTTTTTATTACAGAACACTTATTGAGCGGTGCTATCAATGAACTGGTGAGTCGGGGAGTTGATGAGGATGACATTGAGGTAATTCGTGTTCCTGGTGCTTTTGAGATTCCCATGGCGGCAAAAAAGATTTGTTCTAGAGGGAAAGATGTCATTATTTGCTTAGGTGCGGTGATTCGAGGAGGGACGCCTCACTTTGATTATATAGCTGGTGAGGCGGCTAGCGGGGTAGCAGCAGTTGCCAGAGATGCAGATATCCCTATTATGTTTGGTGTGCTTACCACAGATAATATAGAACAAGCGGAAGATAGAGCCGGCGGAAAATGTGGGAATAAGGGCGCGGAGACGGCTCTTGCAGCTATTGAGATGGCTACGCTTTTTAAAAAACTTTAACCTCTCGGTATTATGGGAAAAAGAAGATTGTCAAGGGAATTAGTACTCAAGTTTCTTTACCAATTTGAACTGAATGAAGGGGATCTGGATGAACAGATAAAATTATTTTTGGAGCGAAACTCATCTCAGGAAGACGTAGAAAATTTTATGAAGGAATTGGTGGTGTCTCTTCTTGATAAAATGGAAGAGATTGATGAAATTATTCAAAAATTTAGTGACCATTGGGTTCTCGACCGCATGGCGGTGATTGACCGAAATATTTTAAGAATGGGAACGTGCGAATTACTATTTAGTTTTTCAACCCCACCCAAAGTTGTCATTAATGAAGCTATAGATATAGCCAAAAAATACGGCAGCGAAGATTCTCCAGAGTTTATTAATGGAATTTTGGATAAGGTTTATAATGAAACTGGACAGAAAGGGCCCCTTCCTTTTACAAGTTGAGACCTTATCCTCCCGATTCGGCAGGAAATAGTGAAATTTATAATTTTCTCCGATGTTCATAGTAACCTCGAGGCGCTACAGTCTTTTTGTCGTGCCACCGAATCTGCTCTTCATGACAAGAAGGTCTGTCTTGGTGACATAGTAGGGTACAATGCCGACCCCAACCCTGTTGTTGAGTGGATTCGTGAGGAGACCGACTTTGCTTTAGCTGGTAATCACGACTACTGTGTCTTAAATCAAACTGATGCTAGTTACTTAAATCCTGCTGCCTATCAAGCATGCGCTTGGACACGGAGAAACCTGACTCAAAGTAATAAGAATTTTTTAGATACCTTGCCAATTGAAAAAGAGGAGGATGGTATTTATTGGGTTCACTCGTCTCCTTTTGAGCCAAAGAAATGGCATTACGTTTCTACAATAAAAAGTGCAGAAAAAAATTTTGATTATTTTGAGCAGGCTATTTGTTTTATAGGGCATTCGCATCTACCGGGTATTTTTGAAAAGAATAAAAACAACAAGATGTATTCACATGATACTTCCAAACTGGAGCTTGACCCTGACTCGCGTTATATAATTAACGTTGGTAGTCTTGGGCAACCAAGGGACGGGAATCCGGATCCTGTATTTGTTTTCTATGATTCGGTGACTCACATCGTGGAGTTTTGCCGATTTTCCTATGACTTACTCTCAACTCAGCAAAAAATAATGGCTTGTGGCCTCCCTTCTAGCCTAGCAGATCGCTTGAGAAATGGTGTATAACACCAATAAAATCAGATATTAAGCTTGTTGACCTGCTTTCTTAAAAGTGATAGCATGCAAAGTCTCAATAAAATTAAATAGGGCACTTTTGCCGGACGATGCTAGGTATGTATTATTTGATATTCACTGTTTCATAAGCTCTTGGGTATTTTATGCGATTTTTTTTAAAGAAGTTTTTTCCCATTAAACTTTTTTTGTTGCTTTCTCTGTTGGTTCCCTTGGTTCCAGGGCAAACCGTATTTGCCGCTTCTTCAACTGCATCAATTGATTATGAAAAAGCACGTTCATCTTATCATAGCTTTTTTCAATCAAAGAAGGGGATGCATAGGCGGGATCAATGGATTTCGATCATTCGAAAATTTGGCTTGGTTTATAAAAAACATTTTCCAAGTAATGAAGCATACAAAGCTATATTTACAACCGGGGACTTATACGAGCAACTCTATTCTATTTCTAGACGGGATAAAGATCTTGATGAAGCCTTGGAAGCTTATAAAAAAACAGTAAAAGAATTTAAGCCGGGTCGCTTAACAGATGATGCTCTTTACCGTCAAGGAGAAATATTTTTCAATCGAGGAGAATATGACGCTGCACTGAATTCCTTTGAGAAGGTTTTGACATTACTTCCCAAGGGGGACGTTGTTGCAAAAGCAAGATCTAGAATACCGCATGTTAAATCCTTTGTGTCGACAAGTTACGTACCTAAAAAAGTATTTTCCAAGAAAATAAAAAACATATCTCGCCTGAACAAAAATTCTAGCTTAACCGTTGGCAAAAAAATAATTCTAGAGAAAATTAATTACACGGTTGGGTCAGATTCTGTTCGAGTTGAGGTACATACAAATGAAGCAGTTACTTTTTCTCAAGGTCGTTTGTCTGAACCAGAGAGGGTATATATAAACTTTAATGAGACACAACTGGCCGACAGTGTGACCAAGAACATTAAAATTGGAAGTCGCTTTTTGAAGGGTTTGCGATTGAGTCAGTTTGATAAAAAAAATACGCGCTTGGTATTTGACTTGAACGAATCAAACAACCTTAAAATAGGTGTTTGGCCTGAAGGATCCAAGTTGCTCATTGAGTTGAGTGATGAAAAACTTCCCAAAATGAAGTTGGTTTCGAAACCGAAGATTTTTGTAAAATCGAAAAATATTGCCCCCGTTAAAAAAAATAAATCTAACAAAGAGCCTAGCAAGGTTGCTGTCAAGGCATCCAAAAACGGCTCTTTTCTATTGGGTAATAAAAAGACACCCTTAATTGTAATTGATGCTGGTCACGGAGGCAAAGACTCGGGAGCGAAGGGGCATCGAGGCCTTCGAGAGAAGGATTTAAACCTTGCTATTGCTTTACGTTTGAAAGATATTTTGAAGTCTCGTTACAAGTACCGTGTTATTCTTACCAGAAAGAACGATATCTTTATTCCGCTTCCGGGGCGTGGAAAAATTGCCAATGACAGTAATGCAGATGTCTTTATTTCAATACATGCTAATGCAGCTTCTAGACGAGGAGCCCATGGTATCGAAACTTATTACCTTGGCTATGGTCATAATGAAGAGGCAAAAGCGACAGCTGCTCGTGAAAACGGAAAACTTGTCAAATCGGTAAAAGATGACCAGACACAAGAAATTTTGGCAAGTATGATAAGCACCACAAAAATCAACAAATCCAATCGATTGGCCAGTAGTATTCAAAGTCAATTGTATCAGTCTATGAGAAAAAAATATTCTGGTATCAAAAATTTAGGGGCAAAGGAAGGCCCTTTTTTCGTGTTACATGATACGAATATGGCAAGTATTCTTGTTGAAGTTGGATTTGTTACAAATCTAAGAGAAGAGAGTCGCTTAAAACAAAGTTCTTACTTAGATAGGCTTGCTTCCTCAATTGCAAAAGGAATCGCTAAGTTCGTTCAGGATTTTGTTCCGATGATCTAGAGAGATTGAAAACCATGTCTGCATTACCCCTCGTTGCTATTATCGGCCGAGCTAATGTTGGGAAATCTACATTATTTAACCGACTTGTCCAGAAACGTAAGGCAATCGTAAATAATACCCCAGGAGTAACTCGCGATCGTATATACGGTCAATCTGATTGGTTGGGGCATTCTTTTGCCGTAGTCGATACAGGAGGAGTAGATGTTGATGGGGTAAGCGATATAGAGAATCAGGTTGTTGAACAGGCCTTACTAGCCCAAGATGAAGCGGATGTTTTGATCTTCGTTGCTGATAAGAACTTAGGGCTTACCCCTGAAGATAGAAAAGTGGTTGACCGGTTAAGAAAATCCGGGAAACCATTTTTTTTTATTGTTAACAAGGTTGACGAGGTTAGGCATGAGAAAGAACTCACTGATTTCTCTGCGGTGGGTATGGATGCCATTTATCCAGTATCAGCAGAGCATGGATATGGTGTTGCAGACATGCTTGATGAGTTGGTGGCCGTACTACCAGAGGTGAAAGAAACCACCCTCTCAGAAAATACTGTTCGCGTTGCTATTGTAGGACGCCCCAATGTTGGCAAATCATCATTAGTCAATAGATTGTTGGATTCGTCTCGATGCATTGTCTCAGATACTCCAGGTACAACTCGAGATGCCATAGATACGATGCTCAAGCAGGGAGATAAAAACTTTTTACTGGTTGATACAGCGGGAATCAAGAGAAAGGGAAGAACTCAGCAGATATTAGATAAATTTAGCGTAATAATGGCCTTAAAAGCTATGGATCGCTGTGACATAGCAGTTGTTCTTGTTGATGTTTCAGAAGGCATTACCGATCAGGATGCAACTATTGCGGGTTACGCTTTTGATAGAGGGAGAGGATGCCTCTTTGTTGTAAATAAATGGGATTTGGCAAGGCCACTTGGCGCTACCAAAAATTCTATTGAAGAGCAGATAAGGAAAAAATGTAAATTCCTAGATTTCGCTCCAGTCATTATTTTGTCTGCATTATCGGGATATGGAGTGGAAAAGTTCTTGCCTCAGGTAGAGTTGGTTTATGAAGAGTACAAGAAGAATTTGTCAACGGGGAAACTAAATGATTGTCTCGAAAAAGCCATAGAGAAAAACCCAATACCAAGTTACCGAGGTAAATTTGTAAAAATCCAATACATAACTCAAATCAAGAGTCGGCCGCCTACTTTAAAGTGTTTTGTTAACTACCCAGAAGGAATTCATTTCTCTTATAAAAGATATTTGACCAATAGCCTAAGAAAAACTTTTGGGCTTTCCGGAACACCGGTTAGATTATTTTTTTCAGGAAAGAAAAAAAAATGAATTAAAATGAGTTAACGGTGTTATGGAAGGCAAGACTCATAGCGCTTTACTACCCTTCGTATGATTTTTATGAATTTCTCACGGTAATAAAAAAATAAGATGAAGTTAAGCACCTAAATATCGAATTACAACCCCTTTTCACATCAACAAGTTACCTCTTTTCTGCAATGCCCCTTATAATTAGATTTTGCATCCAGATAAAATAAGGTTTGAGAAACGGCCATTTTCCAATAGTATTAAACAGACTGAAACGTATTTGATTTATAATGCTTCCCACTTATTAGATTAAGGTAGATTGGATACGTTTTAGGGTTAGGCTTCAGTTATTGGTTTATAATTGTATGCTCTTAATCCTTTTTTGGGGGGCCTGCGATGAAACAGTATAGTCTCCAAGATATAAGAAATGTTGGTGTAGTCGGGCATGGTGGTTCAGGAAAAACTTCCGTTGCGGAAGCAATGCTCTTTCTGTCGAGAGTGAATGATCGCTTAGGAAAAGTTGGTGATACTTCTTCACTAATGGATTACGATCCTGACGAAGTGGCCCGTGGGCATTCAATTAGTGCTTCTATTGCTTTCTACGAGTGGAAAAAAAGTAAGGTTAATCTGATCGACACCCCGGGAGACAGCAACTTTGTGGCCGATACGCCAGCGAGTCTCAGGGTTGTCGATGGTGTTGTGATAGTGATAAGCGCTGTAGACGGTATACAGTTTTACACTGAAAAAGTATGGAACAGGGCTGCAGAACTGGATATCCCCAAAATTATTTTCATTAACAAAGTCGATCACGAGCAAGCCGACATAAAATCAGTTTTAGAATCAATTAAAAAAAAGTTTAAAGTAAACCCATTTTGTATTCATACCGCCGTTGGCAAAGGAGAAAAATTTACCGGCGTGATAGACGTTTTATCCAAAAAATTTCACTCGTATCAAAAAGATGGGTCAGGAAAAAATAAGACTGATGCCATTCCTGACCTGATGGCCGAAGAAGTGAATTATTCTTTTGGGGAACTTACCGAGTTGGTTGCCGAGGTAGATGATGATTTAACCGAAAAATATCTCGAAAACGGAGAGCTTTCTGAGAAGGAGTTTGATGATGGATTTAAAAGAGGATTAAAAGAGGGTAAGTTATTGCCAGTTTTTTTGGGGTCGGCTACTCAAAATATGGGCGTTGACCTTTTGATGGATTCGATCATAGACTATTTGCCATCCCCAGACCAGAGAGGACCAGTAAAAGGGAAAAACCCAAAAGACGGCTCGGATAAACTATGCAATGCTGACCCTAAATCTTCGCTAGCAGCTTTTGTGTTTAAGACCGTTGCCGATCCATACGCAGGGAAACTAACTTTTTTTAGGGTTTTTTCTGGAGTAGTTAAGGCGGATTCATCTGTTTATAATGCGACTCAGGAAATCGTAGAACGTGTGGGTCAGGTATATTTATTACAAGGTAAAAAACAGATCGCTGTCACTGAGATTTTCGCGGGAGATATTGGTGCGGTTGCCAAGCTAAAGGTTACAACGACAAGCGATTCTTTATCATCAGAGAATAACCCCATACAATTTGACACGGTTTCCTTTCCAAAACCAGTGTTAACGAAAGCTCTTCTTCCAAAAACGAGAACAGATGAGGAAAAAATCAGTAATGCTTTAAAGCGACTTTGTGAGGAGGATCCTACGCTTAGTGTTGAACGTAAAGCCGAAAGCCATGAACTTCTGGTGTCAGCGATGGGGCAGGTGCACCTTGATGTTTCTTTGGAACGACTGAAACGTCGGTTTGGTGTGGAAGTTTATGTTAATACCCCCAAAGTACCGTATCGAGAAACTATTCAAGGATCAACAAAAGTACAAGGTAGGCACAAAAAACAAAGTGGAGGGCGTGGACAATTTGGTGACACTTGGATAGAAATTTCGCCGCTTGAAAAGGGAGGTGGGTTCGTTTTTGAAGATAACATTGTTGGCGGGTCTATTCCAAAGACATATATTCCTGCTGTTGAAAAAGGTATAAAAGAGGCTATGGATGCAGGTGTCCTTGCTGGGTATCCAATGGTTGATATAAAAATACGGTTGTATGATGGCTCTTATCATGATGTTGATTCTTCGGAAATAGCTTTTAAAATTGCTGGATCAATAGGTTTTAAAAAAGGGGTGCCTGACTGTCGGCCGACTCTTCTGGAACCAATCATGATTATGGACGTTATTGTTCCCAGTGAATTTGTCGGCGATATTATGGGAGACCTAAACTCAAAGCGGGGAAAAGTTCTAGGAATCGATGCGGATAATGACCTCCAAAATATTCACGCAGAAGTTCCTATGTCTGAAGTACTCAATTACTCGGCCGACTTGAATTCGATGACAAGTGGTAAAGGCGTGTTTACAATGGAGTTTGATCATTATTACAATGTGCCGGAGCACTTAAAAGCAAAAATTATTGAAGAAAACCAAAAAGATTTGGAAAAAACAGGTAAGAATGATGGTTGATATTTGTGTGTATTGAAATGAGAATAATTTAGAATGGTTTGATTTTGAAAAATATAGATCGATATGGAACTGTTGTTAAAGCAGATCTGGTTGAGTGTGTATATAAAAAAGTAGGGTTTACTCGCCAGGAAGCTGTGGAGGCAGTTGAAATTATTTTAAATGAAATTAAAATATCTCTTGCAAGCGGGGATAATGTCCGTATCTCTGGGTTTGCAGGGTTTCATTTGAGAGAAAAAAAAGCGAGAAACGCAAGAAATCCAAGGAGTGGAGAGGCTGTTCTTATTCGAGCGAGAAGGGTTCTAACTTTTAAGCCAAGTCAACAGCTATTAATTACTACTAATCGGTTGATGTATGAATCAAAAGATACCGGATAAGTTATTTTTTAAAATTGGCGAAGTTGCCAAGCTAACTGGTGTGGAACAACACGTTCTTCGATACTGGGAAGACGAGTTTGAGGCACTTCAACCAAAAAAAAACAAATCAGGTCAACGATTTTATGAAAAAAAAGATGTCGAACTGATCATTAAAATTCAGAGACTGCTGTATCTAGAACGTTACACGATTGCTGGAGCCAAGCAAAAAATGAGAGAGAGTAAGAAGAAAAATTCTCAACTGTCCCTAGGTTTTGATCGTGAGTCCTTTCTAGATCAGAAAAGAGATATTATTTCTGACCTTGGATCTATTCTTGAACTTCTTCCTGAAGATTGAATTGTGCGGCTAAAAGATTGGATTTTTTAATTTGCAAAATATGAGATGATTTTTTAAAATCATGGCCATAGGTTAACCAAAGGCTTTTTCAGCAACGCC
>JYMV01034172.1_pt1 | contig 18806 bp, 20 predicted proteins | sample 338911 | NCBI WGS metagenome assembly JYMV01 (sample SAMN03354496, study PRJNA234377) | hydrothermal vent metagenome | biome: Deep sea; feature: Hydrothermal plumes at the Eastern Lau Spreading Center, Western Pacific Ocean; material: Seawater | place: Tonga | collected 2009 | depth 2000 m m
GGGAGTCGTTTCACCTCAAGCCTTGAAGGATTATCGTAAGGTGGCGATAATAGGTATTTTCGTAATGTGCGCAGTGTTGACGCCCCCGGATCCCATCACTTTGATACTCATGGCGATGCCGCTGCTCGTCCTGTATGAAATCAGTATTTGGGCGTCGCATCTGATTTATAGGCACGAAAATGACGGCGAGGACGGTTCCTGATGTTTAGTACTATTGGAATGTTCGAAATCATATTCATTGGGGGCGTTGCGTTAATGATCCTTGGTCCTGAAAAATTTCCCGGTTTCGCGAAGGTCTCTGTGCGAACTTTCCGGGATATCAAGAAGTACATGGCTGAAGCGCAGCGGGAAATCGCGACTGAGCTGAATCCTATGAAGAAGGAACTGGACTCTCTGAAGAAGGTGGATGTAGAGGGGTATATTGAAAAGCTGGTGGGTGATGAGGATGAATCTGACAGTAGCACCGAAGGTGCCGATGACTACGATGATGACTACGATGACGGGGAGTACAATGTGGAGCCTGATTCGAGCGTGATCAATGACTGGTATCCAGAGGACCAGAATGAGATTATGCCGGGCGGCGATGAGACTGCGGATATGGATGAGGATTCCGAGCAGGAGTATACGAACGGGTCGGTGGCGCATGGGGACTATACGGAGACCGAAGAGGCCTCGGGGGAATCGGGCGAGGTGGAGGCATCGGTGGAATCAGCGGTATCGGATTCAGAATTGTCTGTTCCTGAGCGTGAGGATGACTTCGATATGACTGGAGGATTCGATGGGCGTGAAGAAGTGGTGGATGTGGAGAACCCGGAACTTCGTGAAAGCTGATTTACAGCGTTAGGCTCCGAAGCGTTGTCCTGCTTCGATGCCGTTATCGACCGCCCACTTTTGTGCTGCGAGTTTCCCCCCTCCTGACGGCTTTACTCTGCCAACTATCAAAGTGCCTCCCTCTGCGGCGATGATGATTCCCGTTTCTGAGATGGATATGATAGTTCCGGGGACGTGATCGTGTTCTCCTGGAGCATTCTCGGCGTCGTAGAATTGAATGGGGTTTCCATTCACAGTCGTGTTGGATCCTGGGCTGGGATCGGCTCCGCGAACCAGATTGTAGACTTCGTCGATTGGTTTTCCCCAGTCGATTCTCGTGTCTTCGGCTTTGCACCAGCCTTCGTAGGTCATCGCGGATTCATCTTGTTCGATGCGTGGAGCTTTACCTTCTTTCACGAGTTGAACGGATTCGGCCAGCGCATCTACGCCCATGTCAAACAGGTTGTCGAAGTAGATGGTGCCGAGTGTATCGTCGGGGCCGATGGCGACTTTTTTCTGCATAAGGACCGGGCCAGTGTCGAGTCCGTCGTCGGGCCAGAAAATAGTCAATCCGGTATCAGTTTCGCCCTGAATGATGGGCCAGTTGATGCTGCTAGGGCCTCGGTGTTTCGGGAGCAGGGAGGGGTGGTATTGAATTGTGCCTTGCCCTGGGGCATCAAGAATTTTCTGAGGCACGATGTCGGTCACGAATGCCATCACCCCGAGGTCCGCGTTAACTGCCGCAAAAGCTTCTATGGCTTCGGGAGATCGCATGCGCTTGAACTGGAATACTTCGATATCGTTTTCGAGCGCATGTGTTTTGATTGGATCGGCGGGGCGTCCTTCTTTATCGGGAGGACAGAAGATACCGACTATGTTTTCTCCGTTTTCAAGTAGTTTCTTAAGGACGGCTTCTCCGAAAGCCGCTTGGCCGGTTATAGCGATGCGAAAATCTTCTGACACAGATCAATCCTTCGGGATGAACAGCATTTGATGTTAGGAAAACAGTATAGCAGTCAGGGAATTTTTCAGGATGATTCGTCCGTCCCGGTTTTGCTTTTGCGTCGTTTTCTTTTTCGAACGGAGTTGGCCTTGTAGTACAGAGCTGGCTCAATAATCGGAGGATGAAGGCCTTGTGTTTCGATATCGCCATAGCTTACGCGTCCCCGGTAGGTCCGGTTAGAGAGGATGATGGCAATGGCTTGTCGTGACCAGTTGTTATTCTTACGGGTTTGAATGTTTTTGGAATGCAGATATTGAACGACTTTCCCCGTACTTCGTGTACTGAGGTATTCTCGAAATATAACGCGAACGACTTCCGCTTCTCTGTCATCGATTTCGAGGGGACGCTCGTGCGGATTTCCTCTTCGATAGCCGTAGGGTGCAGGCCCAGTCCCGTAGCGACCGTGTTGTACAGCATTGAGCTGGCCTCGTTTGACCTTTAGTCCGTGAGAGGGATCGCTTTTCCCTCCGCCCACGTGAATTTCTTTCTCGAGAACATTGTCTTCGGTTTGCTTCATTGTAATCCGCCGCCTTCTGGTTTACCGTTATGAATGGAACTACTCCAATATTTCGGTATATTTCTTTGAGCGCATTTGTCTTGGATCGCAAGCCCGTACATCGACAAAGAAACTCAATTGAAACGGCTAAGGAAGTTGCAGCCCCGTTCGCCTGTTTCTTAGGACAACTTTACGATAAATACGCGAAGATGTCAATAGTTATGTATAATTATTGTCAATTTTGCGGAGTAAAAACTGAAGAATTAGAACTTATGTAAATAGACTCTATTAGTCCTAAGTTGTTTATTTTCACGTATTTAAATGAAAATAACCCTACGCTGTCCCTACGGACAGTGTCGGGTTATTTATTTACAACATAATAAGTTCTTGATGCTGACTATTTTGAACGTTTCTTCTTTGACAGGCTGAGGAGACTTGTTGGCGTTTCTTCATACAGGTTGGAGTCTAGAGAGAAGCTTTTGTCGATGATTTCAATAATGTCTTTCTTGACCATCCCGGCCGCTTTTGCTTCTGAGGTAACTTCGTGCAATCGATTGATGAGGCGGCGTTTGCACGTTTCGCGACATTTATGTTCGATATTTTTGTTGATGAATACGCCCATTCCGCGGCGCGTGTACAGCAGTCCCATGACCTCCAAGTCGCGATATGCCTTGGCCACGGTGTTAACATTTACTTTGAGCCTTTCAGATAATTCCCGTACCGCCGGCAATTGATCCCCTGCACTGATTTTTCCCGATGATATGGCGAACTGGACATGGTTCTCTATCTGGATATAGACAGCCACACTACTTCGGATGTCGACGCTAGTTAACATAAGATGAGTCCTTCGTTTTCAATTCTGATGACTTTAATTGCGAAAAAAATTTGTATTACCATACATACAATGATAAATCTACCGCTGGGCTGTTATATCTATTGGAATTGCGATACAATAGACCATATACATCGACCGATTCCTTCTGGTATGTTCACTTACTGTACATGACCAAGTTTTTAGAATCAATTCAAAGCGGAAAATATTTCAATGAAAAAACAGTATTCGGTACGCAGTCGGGCAGTATTTTTCGTAGTGCTCGCAATTTTTATCGCTCATGCGGGTGACGGCGACAGATTCGTATCGGCGATGCAAGAATCTCCAAATACGACACCGATCCCTGAATCAGAGAATATCTCGAATCGGCCAGGGGTAACCGGAGTATTGTCAGTTGACATCACGGATATTTTGGGGAATTTTCTCGAGTCGAGAGTACGTTTGACACACATTGACCACAATGAGACACTTTCGCTGCGTGTACCAACAGGTCAGGATGACTTCAATGTCGGGATCGGAAAGTACGTAGCGTATATATCTGTGTATGATGAAGGCGTCCCCTATGTAGTCTCCTCGCAGCGTATAGAGATTTCACGGAATAAGACATCATATCTATTGTATGAATTGTTGGAAGGCGCGGGTGCGGGCCGTCCTCTCGGTGCTTTCGATCAGGATGGCGATCAGTTTCTGGGGCGTGTTGAGATAGCGGAGAATACTGATCCCTCCGATGCGAATTCTGTTCCAGGGATTACGACTCTAAATTGGCCTGCGCAATACCATTCATCCGAGGCGGGCTGGCTACGGGGTGAGCTGCATGCCCATTCGAAATACGGGGTAGGAACCGAGAAAGTTTCGAGGGTGATTCGACGGGCCGAGAAACTGGGCTTGGATTTTCTTGCGATTTTGGATCGGAACACATTGGAGGCGCCCCTTGACCCGGAATTTCGATCTGATACGGTTGTACTGATACCCGCTATGGAGTGGGGTTCCGATGACAAGGGCGTGGCGCTGGTGTACAGTCCTCGAAGTCTTCCAATGTTGCCGGAGACATCTGCCGAAATGGGTGCAATGATTCGAACGATTCGGAGGCAGGGAGGCTTGGTGTATGCGGCGCATCCTTGCTATCCCATCGGGAGCTGGAATTGGAACGTCGATGATTTGAATGGGATACAGGCCTGGTGTATGGGATGGCGAAGTGTCCCCGGAATTACAGTGAATGCGGTTAACGAATACAATCGAATTCTCGTTGATGATCGATTCGTACATCCTCTTGCAAAGGCGGCGAACCTTCCAGGCCTTTCTTCGAATGGTCAGAGTACGATGTACTGGGACTATGAGTTGAATCGTGGTCTGCGCCTTGGGGTAATCGGCGGCAGCCAGACGGGATCCCGAAAGGTCAGGATGGCAGAACCAGTGACGTATGTATATGCGATGGAGAAATCGCTTCAGGGAATTCTTGATGGGATACGGCTAGGGCGAACCTATATATCGCGAGGACTGGACGGCCCTCAGATCGATTGGGTTGGCGATATCTCTGATGATGACACAATCGATGTCAGCATTGGGGGGATGGTTCCCCTTGACGTGGAGACTAAGTTTTATTGTCGCATCCGCGGTGCCAAAGGCAAAAAACTTGAAATCATGCTAAACGGATCACCGGATGCGTCCAAGATGATTCCCAAGGATGATTGGATTTTTGAATACGTCCGTAGACCCGAGGATCCTGTCATTTACCGAATTCGAATCGTGACGCCTCCGACCGAAAAGGGATTCGGCCTTCTGGAAACAGTGGCGATGACCGGACCGATTTATGTCCGGGGCGTCATGTCTGACACGCTTATAGACGGGGAATTGCTGAAAATTGAGAATGATTATATAGATCCTGAGGATCTTAGTAGTTTCATGCAGTATTTGGAGAATAACGGTGTTGGGGCGAAAAGGGTGGGCGAGTAGTAGCAACATTTCGTTGAAAAGGCCGATATCGGCTACTTTTGGGTATTGATACCATGTTTTAAGTGTTGACATCTCGCAGGAACTGCGTTATTGTGATACGGCTATTACGTAGAATACGCATTATGATATAGATGTCAACCGAAGGAGTTACTGGGAGGTACGGGTTGTGAGTGAAGCAGAATCTTCAGAAGCGACACAGGTTGGGCGTTGCGAGGGGAAAGTAAAATGGTTTAGTGATCCGAAGGGTTATGGATTTATTGTGCGCGAAAATGATTCAGATATTTTCGTTCATCATTCCGCTATCAAGATGGACGGGTTTCGTACACTGAACGAGGGAGACTACGTTATGTATGATTTGATGGAGAGTCCAAAGGGTCTTCAGGCATCGAACGTCTCTCCGAAAGAAGCTCAGTAGTCAGTTGTTGTCGGGTTTGGTAGATGTCCAGGGCGACCGTTTTTATCATGCGTCGTCGTTTTCGTCGTCCGCATCCGTCTCAGCCGCTTCTTCTTCGATTCTGCGGGCTTCAGCTCTCAGGGCTTTTTGTTTGCGGAAGACCGTTATGTTTTCGACGAGTCCCCAGACGTACCATACTGAACCCGCGGTGGCGATGCCCGCCAGAAGCGACAGGCTTATCGTTAGAAGTGAGTTCATTATTGATCCAGTTCGATACTGTATCCGTGGGGGATAAGCGGGTGCGATCCGTAGCGCGGAGTCTGTACACGGGTACCTCCGTTTTGCCGTTCAAGATTGGTGCGGTATCGATTTTAATCCGTCTGAATTTCCGTGATGCGATTGAGCAGTTCTTGATTGCTATTTTCGAGCTGTCGAATTGTGTCCTGCATCTGTTTGCTGACCGTCAGAATATCATCCGTTTCCGAGGTGGCAGTGGTGTTCTGAGGCGCGATGGGTTTATCAGAGAAAGCTTCAGGATCCAGTACTTCTATAGCATCGAGTTCGACCGGCTTTGGAGCGTCTGCGGCAAGTGACAGGGAGTCGAACCAGGCTTTTCCCTGACCTGTTATGACGCATCGAACGACTACGAAGTCGGTGCCTTCCGGGGGAGTAAGAGATATCGTTACTTTTGTCCAGCCGTTGGATCCGCTCAGGGGGTGTTTGTCGAAGGTGGACGCGACGGCTAGTACACGCGCTCTCCACTTTGCGAAGCATTGTATCCAGAGTCCGGCCTGACTCACATTTTCAGTACGGATATGCCCGCTGAGGGTAAGTTTTTTGCCAACGAGGTCGTCTTAGATGATTTGACTCCAGTTGTTGACGGGTTCTTTTTTGTATAGGTTTGGGGTGTGGAGCATGGCGGCGTAGTCCCCGTCATGTGCGGTGGTGTCCGCCTGTCCCACGGCATGGTTGTCGGGCATGATGAATACGTCCCACTGATTTGGCATGCCATCCAGATTTAGTGAGTCGAAGCCTGGATTGGCGAGCAGATTGTCTGCCCACACGGTCGTTGCGCAGAAGCAGAGTATATGATACAAGAGCCATTTCATGAGATGAGTGTATCAGGGCGCAGTGATCCTGTCAAAGCACGGGAGGCATCGCGTGTGTCGAATGTTGAGGGCTATCCCAGTCCCTGGAAGCGCAGGCTCAGGTCTTTTGGACTCGAGGCGTTTGCCAGGGCGACTTCCTTACTTATTGTACCTGCTTCGTGGTGATCGTAGAGCGCCTGATCGAAGGTCTGCATTCCGTATTGTTCCTTACCTTCAGAGATGATACGGGTCAGATCTCTTAACGACTTGCCTTCAACGATGAAGTCGCGAATCGTACGTGTACCCAACATGATCTCCATTGCGACACACCGCCCTACGCCGTCTTTTTTCTTGATGATTCTCTGGGAGAGTATTCCGCGAATAACTGTGCCAAGTTGTTTTCGTACCTGTTCCTGCTGGTGCGGCTCGAAAAAGTCGAGTACGCGGTTGATGGTTTCAACAGCGCTTACGGTATGCAGTGTTGAAAAGACCAAGTGTCCGGTTTCAGCCGATGACATGGAGGTACCGACCGTTTCCGCGTCGCGCATTTCCCCGATAAGAATGATATCCGGATCCTGCCGCAGGGCACCGCGCAGGGCATTGGCAAAGGACAGCGTATCTTGACCCACAGCGCGCTGGGTGATAATAGATTTTTTGTCTGCGTGGAGGAATTCCAGGGGGTCCTCGACGGTGATGATGTGTTCCGGTCGCGTTACGTTGATGTAGTCAATCATTGCAGCGAGGGAAGTGGATTTTCCGCTACCCGTGGGACCTGTGACGAGGACCAGTCCGTTGCGATGTTCGGTGAGGGGTTTGAGGACGTCGGGGAGCTTGAGCGTTTCGATGGAGAGGATGTCGACCGGAATGATGCGGAGAACGACGCGAGCGTCACCGTCGTCGCGACAAGCGTTTATGCGGAAACGTGCTTTACCGGGGAGCGTGTATGAGGAGTCGAGTTCCATGAGCTTTGTGAACTTGGCCATGTCTTTGGTGGTCACGCATTCGGAAAGAAGCGTTTCAACATCGTCGTTCGTCAATTCCGCCCCATCCATGCGGGTCAGAGTGCCGTCTAATCGAAATATGGGGGGATTGTCCGTTTTGAGGTGAATGTCGGAAGCTTTCTTGTCGACAGCATCCAGTAAAAGTTCGTCCATCGTCTCCATGAAATGTTCTCCTCGTCACCATCGGTTAGGTGGATTCATCGTATCGGATCTAGCTCGGAGTAATCAAAGCGAAACTGAGGGCGTGGGGGTGGTCGTGAGATCGCCTGAGTGACCATGAATCAGGAGCGAATAACCAGCCGCGGCAATCATGGCACCGTTATCCGTGCAGACTGCCATCTCTGGAAGAATAACCGGGATGTCGAGTTCTTTCGTGAGGCGATCGCGGAGGAGTTGGTTAGCCGCGACTCCTCCGGCCACCACTAGCCGCGGAGTATGCGTCTGTGCGATGGCCTGCCTGGTTTTGATGATTAGACTATCTACGGCCGCCCATTGAAAACTTGCCGCGATGTCCGCGACGGGCCGATCAGGATTACGCTGTCGCTCGTAAAGCACCGCGGTCTTGAGCCCGCTGTAGCTGAATTCCAGATTGTCCGTTTTGGCGAATGCCCTGGGAAAATTGACTGCTTGCGCTTCTCCAGACTCTGCGGCTTTTTGAATGCTTGGCCCGCCGGGGTAAGAAAGATCGAGGAGGCGCGCGACTTTGTCGAAGGATTCGCCGACAGCGTCGTCGCGTGTGGAACCGAGAAGGGTGTAGTCGTGTGCCTTGATGCACTGAATCAGCTGGGTGTGTCCGCCGCTTACGACGAGTACGAGGCAGGGGAACTTGGGTTCTTTGCCTTGAAGAAATGCAGAAAAAATGTGTCCTTCGATGTGATGGACCGGGATGGTTGGGATGCCTTTGGCAAACGCGTAGGCTTTAGCGAAGTTCGCTCCGACGAGCAGGGAACCCATGAGTCCCGGCCCATTTGTGAAAGCGATGGCGTCGACCGGGTCATCGATTTTGTCGAGTGCGGCATCAACCATTTGTGTGATGACTTCGGTGTGCATACGCGATGCGATTTCGGGAACGACACCGCCGAATGCTGCGTGAACGTCAATCTGTGAGGAGACATCATTGACCAGAATACGGCATCCATCTTGAACCACACCAATACCGGTATCGTCGCAGGACGTTTCAATTCCCAAAATCGTGGTCATTGAACCAGTTCAGAGGCGTGTACGAGTGTGATGCCTTCCGCCTCAAGAGTCGACAGCAATTCGCCGAGTACGGAAGCTGTGTTGGGGCGGAAATGGCGGATAGCAATTGCCTGACCGTTAGCTTTTGCTATGGAAACGACTTCTTTGAATCGGCGTCTGATTTCTTTGACGGCGTTGTCGTGATCGATAAAGAGGTCGCGTTCCGCAGATGCCAGGCCAAAAGCTTTGGATATTTCATATGCGCGTGTATCGGGTGTAGTCTTGCTGTCGACAAAGTAGAGATTGAGGGCTTTAATCGTGTCGATGAAGAGTGCCATCGCTTTCGCGTTTGCTGTGAATTTTGAACCAGTGTGATTGTTGATTCCTATCGCATGGGGAATCTGTTTCAATGCGTCCTTGGTCGCGTGTGTGATTTCGCGTTCAGACATATTGGTGTTTAATTGGCCGGGATGTCTGAGGCCATCATAGGTGTTTTCCATGGGCATGTGAAGCATGATTTCAAAGCCCTTTTCGAAGCCGAGCTCGGCAATCTCAGTGCCTAAAGGTGTATTGGGCAGAATCGACAGAGTCAGCTTGGGACTTAGGGACAGGATGGTTTCGGTCAATGCACCACCGTATCCTTCGTCGTCAACGATAATTGCGAGTTTCGCGACGGTTGTGGGAAGGACAGCCTGCTTGGGTTCAATTAGCGCTGGATTCGAAGCTTCTTGTGACGGTACTCGAGCGAGCTCAATGTCGTCGGCGACGTTTGTCGCGTTCTGAGGCATCGGTGCTTCTCTGTTTGCCGGGACCCAGCCACTATAAGTTGCTTTCTTCGGCTGGGGGGGGTCGGCCGGCGGAGCAGATGTAGCCAGTGAATCCTCTGGTGATTTATCCGATTCGGGGGGACTGGGGAGCGCGGCCTTGTTTATTATCGGCAATTGAACGGTCGGGAGGTTTATGTCTGAGGCTGCCGAGTCCCTTGGTTTCGATGGAGGGGGCCCGAGAGCGTCATAGTTTGGCGCTTCGTTGACGCTGAGCAGGCGTACGTTTGCAAACACGAACTCACCGTAGGACACGATTACACCTTTTTTGACACCGCCATCGATAAAGTCGCTGACGTTCAACTCGTTCCGTCTCATTTGTTGGTTCAACATACGTTCAAGCGCATCCGGGTCGACTGATTTTGGCAACTGTACAGAATATTCGTGAAGATAGTAGTGCGCCTCTGATTCTTCATAAAGGGTAGGGTTGGATACGGAAATAAGGTCTGGTGGAATGTTGTGACTTGTCAGAAAGTTTTCCAGTGATCGGGCCGTTTGTTCGGACAGGCTCAACAGGTCGAAAGGGCGACTTGCGGTGTACTGAAGAATGGACAGAACAGCGGCGGTCATGACAAATCCGAATGCTGTATATCCGGCGAACACGGACATCCACGAGTGCGGGATTTTCGGCAACTCAAGGGTATCGGTTTGAAAGTCGAGTTCGTCCAGGTTTTCCAGTTCTTCGCTCATTAAAAATCCAACCATTCAACGGTATCGATATATTGACCGAGGAAGGACTCTCCTACGGTACGGAATTTGTTCGGATCATCGCTAACGAGGTATTCATGTATAGGCAACTCTTCTGCATTCGCTGCCTGGTGCAGCTCCGTTAGTATTTCTTCGACGACACGCGCCGTTGCTTTAGCACTGTCTACCAGTGTAACACGTTCTCCTATTGTCTGTTGAATGGTTTTCGTTAGCAGTGGATAGTGCGTGCATCCGAGCACGAGGGTATCCATGTCATCGATTCTTAACCTGGAGAGATATTTTTGGGCTACTTGCGATGGAATGGGCCCTTCGATCCAGCCTTCTTCGGCCAGGGGTACGAAGAGTGGGCATGATACCGAGCTGATTTGCGCATCCGATGCTATAGTGTGTATTGCTCTGGTGTAGACTTCACTTTTTATGGTTCCTTCAGTGCCGATAACGCCGATAACGCCTCCGCGTGATGCCTGAACTGCGGCCTGTGCGCCGGGTTCTACAACGCCGACAACAGGTATGGAGTACGTGTCTTGCAGAATCGTAATTGCGTGAGCCGATGCAGTGTTGCAGGCAACAATGAGGAGTTTTATACCCCGGTTCACGAGGATATCAGCGCAGGCTGTGGCATAGCGGACTACAGTGTCAGACGATTTTGTCCCGTACGGTACTCGAGCGGTGTCTCCGAGATAGATTATCGATTCGTTGGGCAGCAGTTTCATAATCTGACCTGCTACCGTAAGTCCGCCCACACCAGAGTCGAAAATTCCGATCGCGGCGTCCGCGTTATGCATCGTTGGTCGCGTTTCCAGCCGATGCGGGTACTGATTGCCTTGGACGAACCGGATCTGTCAAGTCGATGTGCGTTGGAAACGATTGTTGATACGCTGAGCCTTCGAAGAGGAATCGGACGGATTTCACCGACAAATCGTTTTGGCCCTTCAGGGCAAGTTGAACGAGTGTTTTGACCACGCCGTCTACCATCAGCATTTCGGCGCTGGCGCTCTTGATATGCCCGGCTTCGAGATCGCGGGAGAAGTCCACAATCAGTTCACCATTCTCCATCAAATACATGGCGCGAATGCGTGTCTTGTTGGAGAGTATTGGGGCAAGCGCGGGCAGGTAGGGTCCGTCGATCAAGTAAGAGATCGCGGTGCGACAGTTTTCAACCGTGCTTGGCGTCAGTTGGAGTCTATGGAGTTCTGGCGAAAGGGTTGATGTCGTTTTTGACGCGAAATAGATCGGTATTTCATGCGAGATCCGAGTTTGGATTGGGGTTTTTGTGACTACGGGCGGCAGATCGTTTGAGCCGAGCGTAAGGGCCAGTGGTGTCTGACCCTGCTGGAACATCTCGTATATAAGAAGGCTTACCGTAAATACAAGGGTCAGCGTTATCAATCCCCAGATACTGAGCATTGCCGTTCGTACGATATTTTCGGGACGTGTACGCTGGTTCATAAAGGTGTAATTTCTGATTGAATTCTTTCGTTGTTGAGCGTTGTGATTGGTAGGGGTTCTTTCGCGCGCTGAAGCAGGAGTTCGATACCGTTCGCGATTCCAATGGCGATTTTGGCCTGATAGAGTTCGTCACCCAGTAAAGCCTCTTCTTGTCGATTCGTCAAGCATCCCACTTCAATGAGGATAGAAGGTCGGCGCGATTTGTGAAACAGTGCGTTCGGAATCGGGTGAATACCACGGGATGCGGCGCGGGTCTCCTTGATAATACTCTGGCTGATGATCGAGGCGATATTCCTACTTTCTTCTGAAAAATCTGCAGAGCGAAAGGCCAGTGCGCTCGGATTTCCTTGCTTAACTGTGTCGGGTTGCGGATAGAAAATGGCTATCCCCTGCGTTTCCTCCGAAAATGCACCTCCCGCGTGGATGCTAACGAGGAGGTCCGCCTGGGTATTTTGAGATATCGCATTGCGCTGTTGTGGAGACAGGCTTGTGTCTTGTACCCGGGTCCGCGAGACCGATAATTGGTAGGTGCTTTGAAGCAGCGTTTCGAGTTTGCGCGATATTGACAGGACAATGTCTTTCTCAGTTGTGCCTGCTATTCCTTCGACTCCGGGTTCATACCCTCCGTGGCCGGGATCGATTAGTATTGTTCGTATTACCGGGTAAGGCTGCTGACTTGGAACCTGGTTGGGACGATCTCGCGGGGGTGCTTGCTGGAATTCTGACGGACCTTCGGAGGATGAATTTTCGGCGATTGGATTTCCGGAGGGAAGGGTTGGTGCCGAACAGGAAACTTCGAGGCGAAATGCTTTTCGGAAGAATGGCGCACAATCGTTTAGTGCGATATAGATGCCGTTCTCATTTGCGACTATATTATGACCGAGCGGGAATATACTTAGTGCGTTGACACGGTTTTGGTTCAGGCCGACCCACGCGGTTGTGCCTTTCAGATCGACTCGCATGCGTTTGGACACTACCGTGGAGGCTCCCCCCATCAGTTCGACGAGATTCGGGAAGTCGATATATTCAACCTGATTGATGAGGACCGTAGGAATTTGGAGCGATTGACGCTGATTTTCGTGCTGGATCTCGATGGTCGATATCTGGGAATGTACCAACGGAGAGACGAGGAAAGACGTTAGAGTTATTGCTAGAGTAGAATAGTATGCCTTGAAGCCCAATGAACATCTCTCTAGTGGCTAGTTGAGGTTATGATTTTTCATACGTTGCTCGATCAGCACATTGTTTTCAATGGAACGAGATGGGCCATCAGGGCGTAACGTTTCGGCTTGGTTTCATTCACGCCTATATTCTACCTCAGGTTCATTTTTGCGTCAACTATTCTCACATTTTAGTCAGCGTAACGGGTCTGAAAACTACGTTTTCCTATATATCCATGATTTCTGTTCATATTTATCTTCGGCAAGTCGGCGCGATTCCTCAATCAGGGCTTTGCCGGGATTGTCTGTGGCCAAATCGACCTCGAAAGCCTCGGAGACGGACTGAACGAGAAAATCGCGGGAAACCGCTAGATTGGTGATGAACGCATCGTGGGCTCTACTACCTCGATACTCCGGGCGGTCTTGGGGTTCCCTGATGAACGAGGAAAACAAGGGGATATCGGCATTGTAGAGTAGCGTGCCGTGGTGCAGAATATGGTCCTTCCGGCGACGCTGTGCGTTGCCAGATACTTTGAGGTCCCCTAGGGCCAAGTCGGAAATCCCGGCTTTACGAAGCTGCGGAATTTTCAAGACGTTTATGATTTTGCCCAGGATATATTCGTAAGAGCCGTGAATAGACGCTATCTCGGGGCGCGCGTCTTTCGATAAAACCAGTGTGAAATTAAGACAGCCCGGACCTTGTACCACGCATCCTCCCGCGGAACATCGCCGCATAATCGGGATGTTGTGATCTTTGCAATACTCCCCGTTAACCTCCTGTTGAATCCCTTGAGTGAGTCCCAAAACGACAAACGATGTTGGACTCTCCCAGAATCTCAGCGTTTCTCTATGCCCCTCGGAACCTGCTTCCCCGAGTAATACTTCATCGAGAGCAAGATTGCAGGCTGCATCTGCGAAGGTATAGTCCATGGATTGCATAAGTTTGTATTCAACAAGAGCAGTTCAGCGATTTTGCTGCAAGTACTTCGTCGAGGCGACCGACCGGCAGAGTCTTTGGTGCGTCAAGATAGGGATGATCTTCCTGTTCGATTCGCGCGGCGATTTCCAGCATGGCATCGCAGAAACCGTCCATCGTTTCCTTCGACTCGGTTTCCGTCGGTTCGATCATAATACTCTCGGGAACAGTAAGTGGAAAATAGACTGTTGGCGCGTGATAGCCGTAGTCGAGCAATGCCTTTGCGATATCGAGCGCGCGTGTGCCTTTCTCGGCCTGTGGAGCGGCGGTGAAAATACATTCGTGCATGAAGCGATTCTCGAACGCAGATTTGTATGCGCCTTTCAAGCGTGCGTGGATATAATTGGCATTCAATACCGCGACGTGAGAGACCTCCTTCAAGCCCAGATTGCCAAGATGAAGGATATAGGCGTAGGCGCGCACGGCCATACCAAAATTTCCGAAGAACGGCGCCATTCGCCCAACAGATTTCTCCGGAGTGTGCAAGACAAACTGGTCTGCGTCTTTTACAACGCGCGGTCCTGGAATATAGGGCAGGAGTCGTTCGGAAACGCCTACAGGGCCTGAACCCGGCCCGCCCATTCCATGAGGCGTGGCAAAGGTTTTGTGCAGGTTGAAGTGCATTACGTCGAAGCCCAGATCGCCCGGGCGGCATTCGCCCATGATGGCGTTGAGATTTGCACCGTCGTAGTAGAGCAGCGCGTCGTGCTGATGTGCGATCTCAGCGATTGCTTCGATGTCCGATTCGAAGAGACCATGGGTATTGGGGCAGGTCAGCATGACTCCCGCCACGTCGTCGTCCATGACAGCGTTAAAGGCTTCTATGTGAATCGTGCCGTCCTCGTCGGAAGGTACTTCGACGACATCGTATCCCGCGATCGATGCGCTGGCCGGATTCGTACCGTGGGCGGAATCTGGAATGACGATTTTGGTTTTCGTGTTTCCCCTGTCACGATGATACGCGGCGATAAGCAAGGCGCCAGCCAGTTCCCCGTGGGCTCCAGCTATTGGCTGAAGCGAGACCTCTTTGAAACCCGAGATTTCCGCAAGAAGCTTCTCTGTCTCGTAGATGACTTCGAATGCTCCCTGGCACTGAGACCATGTTGCATCGGAAGAAGAAGTATGCGGATGAAGCGCGGAGAATCCGGGCAGTGCTGCGACGACTTCGGCAATTTTGGGATTATATTTCATGGTGCAGGAGCCGAGTGGATAGAAATGGGAATCCAAACCGAAATTGCGGTTGGAGAGTTCGGTGTAATGCCTGACGACATCGAATTCGCTGACCTCGGGCATTGCGGCCGGCTCGCTGCGTGCAAGTTCATTTGGGAATGAGGAAGCCGGCACGTCTAGCTCGTCCAGAGTGATCCCCCGGCGGCCTTCTCGTGACTTTTCGAAGATTAGCTGCATGAGGCGGTCTCCAGGGCTTGGGCGAAGGCATCCAGGTCTGCCCGTGTTCGCTTTTCGGTGACGGCGATGAGCAAGTCATTGGACCCGCCGCAGTTGAGGTCGCTCAGGGGAATCCCGGCCTGAAAACCTTCGGCTGAAAGGAGCTGGACGACTTCCTTGGCATCTTTCTGGAGTCGCACGGTGAATTCATTGAAAGTGGGGGAGTCGTTCAAGATTTCGGCAAAGTCCAGTTTTGACTTCAAGTACTCTGCTTTCGCATGACAGTGCGTTGCTACATCGACAAGCCCGTCTTTTCCCAGGAGGCTCATAAAAATCAGTGCGCGCAGCGCGCACAGCGCCTGATTGGAGCAGATATTGGACATTGCCTTTTCGCGGCGAATGTGTTGTTCACGTGCCTGAAGCGTGAGGACGAATCCGCGACGACCTACTCCGTCAACCGTTTCTCCGGCGATGCGTCCTGGCATTTTGCGGACATGCTTTTTGAGTGTCGCCAGAATTCCTAGATAGGGACCTCCGAAACCCAAAGGGATTCCGAGGCTCTGACCTTCCGCGATGGCTATATCCGCGCCCATCTCGCCTGGTGTTTTCAGTAGGCCAAGAGAGATGGGATGGAATGAAACGACCAGCAGCGCCCCGGCTTCACGACAGGCCTCTCCGAGTTCGGTAAAATCACGCACGGAGCCGTCGAAGGCTGGATTCTGGACTATCACGCAGGCCGCATCCGTCGGGTCATCGCCATCGATAATATCCATGTCAAGATTTGCAGAGTGTGATTCGAGGATCGCTCTGTAGGAGGGGTTCAGCGAGGAATGGCAGACGATTCTGGTGCGATTCTTCTTGATGCGCATCGACATCGTGGCTGCCTCGAAGACCGCTGTACCGCCTTCATAGAGTGATGCGTTCGCGAACTCCATATTCGTGAGCCGGCAGATCGCTGACTGATATTCGTAGATGCATTGGAGCGTACCTTGTGCGCATTCTGGCTGATAGGGCGTATAGGCTGTATAGAATTCGCTGCGCATGGAAAGCGCGTCGACTGCGGCGGGGATATAGTGGTCGTAAAACCCGCCGCCCATGAAGCTGATATCGGATACGGAATTTTTTGCCGCCAGATGATTTAGGCGAGCCAGTGTCGCCATCTCTGAGATTCCTTCAGGGACATCCCAAGATTTCAGGCGGAGCGATTCGGGGATGGTACTGAACAGATCATCAATGCTGGACACACCGATGGTGTCGAGCATGTCCTGCCGATCCTTATCGGTAACGGATGTCCAGCTCAATGGACTTGCTCCTGAGTAAACTTTTCGTACTCGTTCGCATCCATCAATGCATTCAATTCCGATGTATTGACGTTTGCCAGTTTGAAAAACCAGCCCTGCTCCTGGGGTCCTTCGTTGACCAGTTCCGGCTGGTCTTCGAGCAATTCATTTACAGCAGCGACGGTGCCGGAGACCGGGGAGTATATGTCGCTGGCGGCTTTTACAGATTCGACGGTCGCTATTTCGTCGCTGATGCCGAATTCGGTACCCACTTCGGGCAGTTCGACATAGGTCACGTCGCCCAGTTGCTCTGCCGCGAATGCGGTGATACCTACGACATAAGTGTCGCCTTCGGCACGAATCCATTCGTGGTCTTTCGTGTACTTTGCATCGCTTGGATACATATTTCCCTCTCCTTTTCTACGATAAAGGTTTGATTATAGTTTCAGCCTGCAGGTTCCATCGGAATAGAACGGCGCCGTGCAGGTTTCTATTTCAAGGTTCTTCGGTCCGGCAGTCAATGCAGTCTCCGGGGCGGACAATTCCTGTGGAATGCGCGCATAGCCTATTCCGTGCCCGACGCTTGGGCCGAAGGTTCCTGTTGTTACGATGCCAACAGCTCTGCCCTCATTGTGTACTTCAAAATTGTGACGGGGAGAGCGTCGACTGTTTGTTTTGATGGGAGTGAGAACCGGATAGTCGTTGGATTCGCGCAGTTCTCTCAGAGCCTGCTTCCCGACAAAATCTTTGTCCCAGTCGACAAAAGGTGCCATATTGGCCTCCAGCGGTGTGATCGCATCATTGAAGTCCTGTCCCGACAAGGCGTATCCAACTTCTGTACGCAACGTGTCCCGAGCTCCCAGCCCTGCCAATTCCACGCAATCCATTTCGTAGAAGCGCTGCCAGATCGTCTCAGCAAGATCGTTGTCCATAAACAGTTCATACCCCAGTTCTCCGGTGTACCCGGTGCGGGACAAAAGAATTCGGTGGCCCTCCCAATGGGTCCAGGTGGCGTTGAAATATTTCAGAGATTCCGCGGTTCCGAAACCAGCTTTTAACGCGCATTCCCGCGCCATCGGCCCTTGAATATCGATCTTGGCGGTCTCATAGGAAACATGCGTCATGCCGGGATTGTTTGAGCAGAAGCGGTCGGTGATTTGTTCGAGCGGACCCGCGTTGGTTACGACGTACAATTCGTCTTCGGACATTCGAAACGTGATGAGGTCGTCCAAGATCCCAGCTGCGTCATTTAGAACCGCGCCGTATCGGCAGCGCCCAACGGGAATTTTGCTCAGATCCGAAATGATCTCTCGTGAATAGGCCTCAATGGCATCGGCACCCTTGACGACGTATTCGCCCATGTGTGAACAATCGAAGAGCGAAGCCTGAGTGCGGGTATGGATGTGTTCATTTACGATTCCCGAAAACTGGACCGGCAATGCCCAACCGTTGAAGTCGACAATCTTACCACCCATCTTTTCGTGCAGATCGTGCAATGCAGTCTTTTGCATTTCTTCATCCCCGCAAGTGATTTCCGGTTTGATAAGCCCATAAATAGCACTTTTCAACGGAACTACCATGCACCGCAGACTCCAACAATCAGGGCCGACGATTCAAGGTCCACTATATGCCCAGGCGTACGGCAAAGAGGACAGTCTCTTTCGTTCCCCCGTGGTTGGACCCACGTAATTCAATGCCGTCACAGCCATATTCCAGCATTACGCCAGTCGCGAAAGAGATGAGGCCAGTACTTTGCCATTCGAACTGGTATGGAGTCAAGTTTTTTTTTACACTTTTGACCTGTTTTTGAGAGCGTTCGTACTGTCAGCGCAACCCTCAGTTTTTCTAACATATAAAATACAAACGACTTACGACAGTACCCCTGACTTTTCTCTCTAATTGTCGGGTCGAGGCGATGACTGTGTCCTCAGGTTTACTTAGACTTAGTATTGCTCCATGCGAAAGTAGTCGAAACTAAATCCGCAGCCTGTATTTGCCGATACAGTCGGCGGTATTGTTGTGGGAAATGACGAAGGCGATGGTATTATTGGATACGACTGAACATGAATCGGATGGAGACAAGACAGGAGCAATATTCGGGTACGTTGCCTTTGCGCTCATTGCGTTTGGTGCGGTCGTACGCTGTGCCTTCCTGAGAACCGTAGGTCTCACTGACCGAACGGTCCAAATCCAGAATCAACTCGCGAATCGGTTTGCGCTCCCGTACGCGGTCAATCCATTTGCCCGACAGGTCCGTAAGGGCATCG